>Ga0310696_10011283_pt1 | contig 10196 bp, 6 predicted proteins | sample AusTroGonzalo_MG_4_FD_203885 | JGI IMG/M metagenome (GOLD analysis project Ga0310696, IMG submission 203885) | Bovine rumen microbial communities from tropical cattle in Woodstock, Queensland, Australia - Gonzalo_02 (v2) (version 2) | ecosystem: Host-associated > Mammals > Digestive system >... | reverse complement strand
TGTCGCATTCGACCGAGAAATCGCCAAAGAGATACATCGCCTCAACCTCAGTGTTGAAAACGAGGCAGTTTCTCATGGACTCCATGACGTTGCCGTAGAGAACCTCGTAAACGTAGTCATCCTGGAAGTAGCTGAACGTGACGACGATCTCGTTTTTGCCTTTAATGAGGAGCTTTGTGATATCGGACACCTTGAAGCTTCTGTCGAGCCACCAGCCGTTTTCAAAGCTGATTTCATTACCGTTTACTTTGACCGACTTGTAGTTAAGCGACTCCATCGAGACTTTCACAAGCGAAGGAATCTCGTTTACGTTGAAGCTGTATCTCATCGTAACGTCGCCGGCGTAGCGTGATCTTAAGAGCTCGTCAAATATCTGAATTATGGGCTTCCTTGAATCGTATGTCGCGCCGCCGTCTTTTGAAATTTCGGCAAAATCAAGTGTAAGAGCGTTCTCGGGCTTCTTTTCAAGCTTATACAAACCGTCAAGTTTGATTCCCGACGCATCTCTTGTCTTAAGGTCATCTTCAGCGATTGCAACCTCGTCGTCTGCCGGGTTTTCAATGAAAAGCCTTGAGCAGCCGCTCTCAAACGAAGTGTTTATAACAAGCTTGTCGCCAGACTTTTTGTAATCAACTTTTCTTACAGCCTTGCCGGACTCAAAATCCTTCTGTTCGATAAAGAGCTCGGAGACCTTGGCGGCGCCGTCGAGTGTAACGATGCAGTCGTCGTAGTTTCTGTCACTGATATTGGTGATGTAGTAAAGCTTGCCGAATTCGGTGTCGCGCGTCATCGCCCTGAGACCGTTTGCGACCGAGCCGTCAGCGGTTCTTACCGTGCAAGTGAGGTCTTTTTCGATATCGTCAACGGTCGTATTGGCGGTAAGCCATGAAAGGTCAGCCGTTCTGCCGTCAATCCTTGTAGGCTTTTCGTCAAAGAAAGCGATCTTTCCGCCGTTTGCGATAAATTCCTTCAGAAGTTTAGCGGTGGAACCGTCGATCGTGTAAATCTTCGGGAGCACAACGTAATCGTATTTCATGAGACCGACTTTGAACTTCTTCCCCTCAACACTGCCGTACTTTCTTAAAAGCGACTCATCGCCAAGGTGATAGGAGATCTGTCTGTCGGAAAAATAGGAAAGAATCGAAGCGATGCCGTTGTCGAGCTCGTCGACCGTCGCCCTGTCCTCTTTGCGCTTGTAGTTAAGATAAGCGCTGTGAATCGGATGGATGATGAGGCACTTAACGTTCTCCGTACCCATCGAAAGCGTGTAGCCGAGGCGGTTGTAATACTTAACGAAATCGCCAAATGCATCCTGCCACGGAAGGTGCTCAGAATAGTTGGCGGGATAGTCGCGCTTTCTCTGGCCTCTTATGGAGTAAGCGTAGAGGTGGTGGCACATTACGTTGACGCCTGCGGAATACTGGAGGTCTGCAATTCTCTTAAGCTCTGTCGGAGAGACGTCCCAGCCGCAGCATGCAAAAGTTTCTGTAAGAACCTTCTTCTTTCCGAGCTGAGCCGCAACCGAGCCGAGCTGCTTCGGCGCAAGATCGCCCTGAATGCCTCTTCCGAGGTAATCCATACCGGGCATGTGTTCAAACTCGTAAAAAGGCATAACGCCGCCGCAGCACCACATCTGCATGTTGAGGGTTGCCTCCTCAACAGCGTGGCCGGTAAGCTTTGCGCCGTTTTTGTCGCACCAGTCGTAAATCTGCTTTGCAAAAGCATTGATGAAAAGATCGTGAATCAGGTAGTAATAGTCATAGCGGAACTCCTTGTCGCCCTCGCAGTCGACGAAAAGCGCAACGAGCTTCTCGAATACGTCGTAGCCGTATCTCTTTTTGAATTCATCAGGAATGATCTTTGACCACGGAGTCTCGTACCTGTAATACTGCGGCTCGTCCGTGAAAAATCCGGGCATAGCTTTGCCGAAATCATCGCCGAGGCGCGCCTTGTAATCTTCGTGGGTAACCTTAATAAACTCTGCAATGACCTTCTTGTCAAGCACGTCAACGTAAGAAGGATCATAGTAAAGTACAACGCTTAAGTACTTGGCGTCTTTATCGTCAACAGGAGCAGTAACCTTAACAGCCTTGCCGTCTTTTATCACGTACACGCCAAGGACAGTCGCCTCAGGTGCCTTCTTAGGCGTTATGTCAGGAAACTCAGCCGATTCGGTGAGCTTGAGGTATTCAGCAAGATTATAGGGATCGTCAAGCACTTTGCCGCCGCCAAAGCCGCTCGGCCAGCCGTTTTCGTCATAAGCCCATGACTCCATGTCAAGCTTTTTGCCCTCATCGATGCAGGCCTTAACGCACTCAAACCAGTCGTCTGAGAGGTATTCGGTCTCAAGACCGCCTCTTGCGTGCATGAAGTAGCCCTTCATTCCGAGGTCGTGCATAACGTTGATCTGGCGTCTCAGCTCTTCAGGAACAAGCTTATCGTTCCAGCTCCAGAAAGGGATGCCGCCGTACTCTGATTGGTTTTGTTTTACTTTCGAAATATAGTCCATGATTAACTCCTTTTGGCGTTAAAACCGCCCGTAAATAGAGATTGCTTTTTATCTTGTCAGTACGTTCACGGGTCTTACGACGTCCGTAAACTCGTCAATGAGCGTCCTGGTGCCGTTTTTGACGACGTAGAGAGCTCCTCTGTCGTAGTAGATGATGTTCTCAAACTCTTTGTCGTAAACCACGCAGGAAGGGTTGCAGCTGTTCGTTATTCTCGTAACGGTTGAACCGTTTACAAGGTCAAGCGACATAACCGATCTGTCCTGAATGTCTCTCAATTTGAGATATATTGAGTCTGACTTTCCGTAGAGTCTCTGCTCAGACGAAAGGTATGTTTCAGTCTGCGACTGTTTGAGTACGATGGTTTTTACCGAGTGGTCGGTAGAATAGATGACGGACATTGCCTTGCCGAAAATCGGCGATATCATGCTGACGCCGTTTTCAAGCTCAAGAACCGTCTTTGACTTGTTGAACGTGTCAATGATCTGAACTTCACCCGAACCGTTTGAAACGTATAAAAGCGAAGCCGAGGTGTCGAAGTAGATGTACGAGTCAAGTGCGGTCACCGCCAGAAGTGCAGGCTTCTGACCCGGTCTTACCGAGTAAACGTAATACTCATTCTCAACCTGTACCGAATAGACAAGGATTGAGTATATGTCGTCAAAGTTAACAATCGACCTTGCTCCGCTCGCAACCAGGCTCGATGTAATCTTCGAGCCGTTGATTTTAAGCTCGTATATATCGATGCCTCCGCCCGAAACATCATTGTTAACGTAGTAATACCTGATTTGCTGAGTCTCGTCAAAATCAGTCGGCGGTGTTGAAGCAAGCTCGGCATATCCGAAATTCGTCGGAATAATGATAGAAGCGCTTCCGGAAACTTTGAAGGGAGACCCGTTCTTTGCGCAGAAAGAGAGCCCGTCTTTTTTGTAATAAGAGACGGCTGCATCATCTTTGAAAAGAACCGGAGTCTGGTTGTAGATAACGTTCTCGTCAATCTTCTTTTTGCTGCCACCGGTAAACCAGACCATGAGGTCGGCCGTTCCGTCGTCAACGCTGAAGTTGTCGTAGTATACTATGCAGGAATCGCCGATGACAAAGCTCGTGGCTGTCTGGGGGAGCTTAGCGAGAAGCTGACTGTCGATCGCAGGCCTTAAAAGAGTCGTGGATTTAGAGCTGAAAGAGTAATATCCGAGCGAACCGTCTGTACCGGTAAAAGGAATCACTACTCTTTGCTGAAAGAGCTTGTATGACGAAATATTTGAGACAAGAAGCCTTCTTGCGTTTTCCTTGATATCATACTCAAAGAATTCCTGCGTAGGCCTGTAGATGTAGTACACCTTGCCGAAGATGTTGTCGTAGATTACGTCTCTTGTGCTGTTGTCGATGTCCCTCACGACAAGGTTCTCGTCAACTGTATAGATATCGTTTCCTGACGAGAAAACGAAAGGATAGACGGAAGTTCTTGCCATGCCGCTCTTGCCGTCAAGCCAGGACTCGGTCTTTTTACCTATGGTCAGGTAAAAAATGATAAACACAAAGCCTACGGCGAGAAGAAAGAACAAAATAGTAAGCAGCATGCGTTTAAGCATGAGAAATCTGTTTGACTTGATTCTGTATTCGTTGTTCTCCATCGCAGCCTCCCGGTTTATCCGATCATTTGAGCGGCAGGTAAATCGTCAGATGAGTTCCTCGTTTTCGCTTGCGCCCTTCTTTTCGGGTTTGAATGAAAGGTCAATCTCATCAAGGTTGTAAGGTGTCGCCTGGTATACGTAGTAGTTGAGCCAGTTGCCGTAAAGGAGATATGCGTGCGATCTCCATTGGTGGTACGGCTTGGCGGTAGGGTCGTCGTTCGGGAAATAGTTCTGAGGAATGTCAGGGTTGAGTCCTTTCTCAATATCCCTCTCGTACTCGAGCTTTATCGTCTCCCTGTCGTACTCAAGGTGGCCGCTGACAAAAATCTTTCTGCGGTCCTTTGACGCGATAATAGAGGCACCGGCAACGTCGCTCATAGCCATGATGTCAAGGTCCTCAACCGCCTCAATCTCCTTGATGTCGTTATAGGTGTATCTCGAATGAGGGATGTAGAACTTGTCGTCAAATCCTCTTAAAAGCCTTGCCCTCTTGTTGCAGGGCCTGTGAGGATAAACGCCTGTGAGCTTTTTCGGGAGCAGGTACTTGTTGATTCCGTAGTGGTAGAAAAGGCCCGCCTGAGCGCCCCAGCAGATGTGGAGCGTCGTTGTGACGTTTGACTTTGACCACTCCATGATGTCGCAGAGCTCATCCCAGTACTCAACGTCTTTAAAGTCAAGAAGCTCAACGGGCGCGCCTGTGATGATGAGTCCGTCAAACTTTTCGTCCTTTATGTCGCTGAAGACTTTATAGAACTCCGAAAGATGGCTCTTGCTTACGTGTTTTGACATATAACTCTCGGGATGAAGGAAAGTCACTTCAACCTGAAGAGGCGAATTCGAAAGCAGCCTTAAAAGCTGGGTCTCGGTTACGATTTTAGTAGGCATGAGATTTACAATGGCTATCTTAAGAGGCCTGATGTCCTGGTGATAAGCCATTTTCTCTTTGATGACGAAAACGTTCTCGTTTGATAATATTGAGCTCGCCGGAAGATTATCCGGAATCCTTATAGGCATAAGTTTCTCCTGTGTAAATATTGATGCGTGTCCTTATCCTGCACACTATTTTATTATATTACAAAGGGAAATCTATTTCAAACAAAAAAGCGCATCCGCCAAGGATACGCCAATGTAAAAAATCCGTTTCAAAAACCGCCGAAAAATCGCCCTTTTAAGCAAGAAATTTCAGCTTTTCATATGCCGTAAAATCAGTCCTTTTGGTGCAAAGAGGCGTCACCGAGCAGTAGCCCATAAGAACCGCGTCAATATCAACCGTCGGGTTAAATACAGTCTCAGGGCTTCGAGCAAGGCAGTATTCGGCCTTGTACATACCTTCGTCTTCAGTCTTTATGAATTTGTCCTTGTAATAAACGCGCCCCTGAGTCGTAAGAAGAATGCCCTTCGGATCTTTCGGTATGTTTACGTTAAAAATCGAGGCGTGCTCAAAAGCTTTTTTGTCCGTAAGATAGTCCCAGACAGGCTTGAGATAATTTGCGGATTCGGCAATGGATTTTGACTTTGATGAAAAGCTGATTGCCGGAATTCCTGCAAAACCTGCCTCAAAGCTAATTGCGCATGTACCTGAGTACGAAATGTCATCGCCGATGTTAAGACCCCTGTTTATGCCCGCGAATACGAAGTCAAAGTCACTGTCTATAACGTCAAGCGCAAAGCGCACGCAGTCTGCAGGCGCAGCATCGATGCGGTAAGCCTTGACGCCAATGTATTTGAAATCATCAACTTCAAGCACCTCAAACGGCCTGTCAAAGACAACTCCGTGGGAGCGCCCGCTCTGCTCGTATTTGGGCGCGCAGACAACAACCTCGCCGAGTGTGCTTGCAAACTCGGCAAGAAGTTTTAAACCTAAAGCATCGATTCCGTCGTCATTGGCGACAAGTATTTTCATATAAGTTAAGTCCTTTCAGAAACGGTCGGGATTTTCGGATTTATAGGCTTTAAGCAGACTGTCAAGGTCGTTAAGAAGTCTGCCTGCCTCGTCTTCCGAGTATAAAGTTGCGCCGGAAGCGCAGGCATGGCCGCCGCCGTTATACTTTCTTGCGACGGGTTCAATCTCGACAAACCTTGACCTGATACGAGCCCTGATTGAGCCGTCGTCATTGTCGATAAGAACAAGCCAGATGAGGCTGCCTTTGATGCTCTCCATGAGTGTTACGGAATCGCTTGCCGTCTGTCCCGTAAGATTCAGTTCATCAAAAATTTCCCTTGTTATGCGGATATATGCAACGCCTGAGCCTGTGAGCTTGATTCTTTTCATGAGGTAGGCTTCGTCCGAAATCACCTTGTAATCCTTGATGTCGATGTTATTGTAAATCGTCTGATAGTCAACACCCTTTTCGAGAAGATAAGCAGAAAGTCTGAGGGTTCTCGCGCTCGTGCCGCGGAATTTAAAACGCCCTGTATCTGTCACAATACCGGTAAAAAGACACTCGGCGGCATGCTTTGTGAGCACAAGCTCGTCATCAAACGTCTTCCAGAAATCGGTGATCATCTCGCAGACTGAATTGCACTTTTCGTCGATCAGCATGAAATCGCCAAGGTCGCCCTGCATTATGTGGTGGTCGATCACGGCAACGGTCTTGGCGGTAAGAAATCTCTTCGAAGAGACACGTTTTTCCTCCGAAGAGTCAAGAACGATAACAAGCGCGTCCTTGAAGTCACCGTCAGAAGGAAGCGGCCCCTCATCTCCGATAAAGCCAAGGGTTTCATTCTCATCGTCTCTTTCAATAAAAATCTTTTTGCAAGGGAATGAGGCTTCAAGCATAGCCTTAAAACCAAGCGTTGAGCCGAGCGCATCTCCGTCAGGTCTTATATGCCTGCAGAGTATAACCGTGTCAGCTTCTTTGATCTTGGTGTAAATTGAACGTTTTATTTCTTCGTACATTTTAAAACCCGCTCTCAAATGAGATTTTCAGGAAGTTTTCGTTTCCTGAGTAAGATTATACTACAAAACGGCTTTATTTAAAAATAGTTAAAAACGAATTTTACGTTGAGAACGAATTGTTTTTTATATATAATCAGTTGTGCAAATTCTGAAAAAGGAGCTTACAGATGCATTATCTATTTTCAAGCGATCCGGTCACGGGATTAATCTACATGCTTCTCTCTGTGCCGGCAGTAATAATGTCATTCACGATGAAAGGCTTCGGACAGGCGCTTGTTTCAAAATGGCTCGGCGATCCGACTCCTAAAGAAAACGGCAGACTTACGCTAAATCCTCTTGCACATATAAACTGGATCGGTTTTGCGTTCATGGTGCTGTTCGGTTTCGGCTGGACAAAAGAGATGCCGACTAACAGCAGATACTACAAAAACTATAAAAGAGACACGGTTCTCTACTGTCTCAGCGGACCTTTGGCTTTAATAGCTATGGGTTTTGTGATGAGCTTCTTTTACGTTCTGACAGTACTCTTAATTCAGAACCCTGCAAGTTTTGTCGAGCAAGGCGGCTTCCGCATCTATACGCTGAATTACGTTTCACGCGCATTCCTTTACCTGTCGCTTTATCCGATGCTTCTTGCGGCGTTCCACCTGCTTCCGCTGCCGGGCCTTGACGGATACAAGATAATCACGACATTTGCCCCCTACAGATGGAACACTTTCTTCTACAAAGTTGAAAGATACAGCATGTTCATATTCATCGGCTTCATACTTCTAATGCAGCTCGGAAACCTCGGGTACTACATCTTCTATCCGGCAAGAGCATTGTTCAACGGTTTTACTGATCTTTGGAGACTGCTTTTTAACAATGAAAACCTGAATTTCCTGCTGGACATTTTCAGACAATAAACTCTAACACGCCAATGAAAAACCTCCGCAGCTGCAACGTCGCAAATGCGGAGGTTTCTTTAGTACGACGGGCATGCCGTCGGTCTGTGGTGAAAGTCCACAAGGGGCGTAGTTGCCGACGAACCCCAAAGCGACTCCCAAGGTTTACGTCGTGAGGCGTAGGCGAGAGGAAGGGATAGCAAAATCGTAGCCTTACGAACAGAAACCCAATATTAAGGCGTATACGGCGGATAAGTGGGCTAAGCGTCACGAAGTCCAAAAGGCAACCGTAACCCGTATGCGTAAATTGGGAAGGTAGACGAGGAAAGACCGATGACTTATCCCGTGAGATCTCACGAACGGAGAAATCCGCAGTAACAACGAATCGTGAGAAGTCAGCCAAGGCCGTAGTAGTGATGAACTTCCATAACAGGAACGGAACGAAGGGCCGAACAACTCAAGCAGTCAAATAGAAATCTGTATGTGAGCCTCCAAGACCGACGAGAATCGCGAGTGAAGACGTAACGGAGCGGACGATTCATAAGGAGATAGGCTAAAGGAAGCGAAAGCAGAGGACGGAAAGGAGACACCAAATGTCGCAACTCTTAGAGGACATACTCAGCAGAGACAATATGATGCTTGCCTACAAAAAGGTAAAAGCCAATAAAGGAGCAAGCGGAATAGATGGGGTAACAATCGACGAAATCGATGAATACCTTAAAGTCAACTGGGTAGAGATACGGGAGAATATACGGAAAAGAAAATACCAACCTCAACCTGTCAGAAGGGTGGAGATTCCAAAGCCCAACGGCGGAGTCAGAAACCTCGGTATACCGAATGTCATCGACCGCATCATCGAACAAGCAATAACACAAGTGTTGACCCCGATTGCAGAACCGCACTTCAGCGAAAACAGCTACGGGTTCAGACCGAAGCGAAGGGCGCAACAGGCAGTCATTAAACTACTTGAATACCTGAACGACGGATACGAGTACATTGTGGATATCGACCTCGAAAAGTTTTTCGACAATGTTCCACAAGACAAGCTCATGACGCTTGTGGGGAAACTCATACACGACCCGGATACAGAATCTCTAATCAGCAAATACCTGAGAGCGGGGGTCATGGTCCGAGGACAGTATGAGAAAACAGAGAAAGGTACGCCGCAAGGCGGAAACCTTTCGCCACTACTGTCTAACATTATGCTGAACGAGCTGGACAAGGAACTGGAAGCGAGAAAACTCCGTTTCGTGAGATATGCGGATGACTGTGTAATAACGGTGGGCAGCAGTGCCGCTGCAAACAGGGTGATGCATACCATAACGGACTGGATTGAAAGGAAACTTGGGCTAAAGGTCAACATGACCAAGACGAAAGTCACAAGGCCGAGTGGACTGAAGTATCTCGGATTTGGATTCTGGAAGGACAGTAAGGACGGCAAATGGAAGGCAAGGCCGCATCAGGATTCGGTCTTAAAATTCAAGAGGAAAATCAAAGAATTAACCAAAAGAAGTTGGTCGGTTACGATGGACTTAAGAATACTGAAACTGAATGAAGTCATTCGAGGGTGGATTAACTACTTCAAAATCGGAAGTATGAAACAGAAGCTCAAAGATATAGACGAACGGCTACGAACGCGAATGAGAATAGTCATATGGAAACAATGGAAAACGGGAGAAAAGCGACATTGGGGATTGCGAAAACTCGGTGCACCCGAGTGGATGGCAAGGCAATCGGCGGGATTTGGAGACCACTATCAAGCGGTAGCCAAAACAACGGGATTGCACCTCATCAACAAAGAAATCCTCGCAAGACGAGGACTTCTAAGTTGTTTGGACTATTACTTGAGTTGAACCGCCGTATGCCGAACGGCACGTACGGTGGTGTGAGAGGGGCTACCTATTAGCCCCTACTCGATTGCCAAGCCAAATTACCTGACGATACAATTCTGTAATTTTATCGCTGGAAAAATACTGTATTGACATTGGAATTACACTATGGTAACATGTACAGTGGGCGAAGAGCCCGCACTTTTGAGTCATACTGATACCTTCCTTAACCGGGCCTGTTTAACGACAGACTCGGTTTTGGGTATATGGGGAGCAAAGCAATGAAAGAATCTGGTGAAACAAGGAAATGTGCGCAATGTGGCAAGGATTTTCGCACAGCGTACTATATCGAATCGGAATATGCTTATCGACGCGGGACGAAGCTGTTTTGCAGTTTCAAATGCACGCGTGAGTACGATAAGAAAAAAGCAGAAGCGGCCTTG
>Ga0310696_10011280_pt1 | contig 10198 bp, 9 predicted proteins | sample AusTroGonzalo_MG_4_FD_203885 | JGI IMG/M metagenome (GOLD analysis project Ga0310696, IMG submission 203885) | Bovine rumen microbial communities from tropical cattle in Woodstock, Queensland, Australia - Gonzalo_02 (v2) (version 2) | ecosystem: Host-associated > Mammals > Digestive system >... | reverse complement strand
CGTCGCGCAGGGCGTAGATGTGTTCATACGCGACCGGAATGACATCGTCGGCGATGAAGAACGCGCCCGTTGCGATGAGGGCTGAAACCACCATCAGCGGCAGCATGGTCCGGCCGAGCGAGATGCCCGCGGATTTCATCGAAAGCAGCTCGTTGTTCTCCCCGAGCCCTCCCATGGTCATGATGCAGGCCAGCAGCGTTGACAGAGGCAGCACCATGGGAAGGATGGTGCATGCGCCCCAACCCATGAATTCCAATATGACTGCCAGACTGAGACCCTTGCCGACAAGTTCGTCGATATAGACCCACAGGAACTGCATCACAAGGATGAACAGCACGATGAAAAACACCAGTGCGAAAGGTCCTATGAACGATTTCAGAAGGTATCGGTCGAGTCTCTTCAAGGATATTGTTTATTTGCCTAAGGCCAGTTTCAAAAGTGCTTCTACGGCTTCGGACAGCCCGTCAACGTTCCTGCCTCCTGCAGTGGCCAGATGCTTCTGTCCGCCGCCGCCGCCCTGAATAAACTTCGCTGCCTCGCGGATATCCTTGCCGGCATCCTTGCCCTGGGCCACGAGGTCTTCGGAGTACATGAGCACGAGGCAGGGCTTGCTGTCTTCGCTCTCGAAGGCTGCGATGAAGACAGTTGAAGCCGTCTCGCCGTGGAGCATGAATGCTACGTTCTTTGCAACTTCCATGCTAATGCATTCCCTGAGGGTCATGATTGTGATGCCGTTCGATTCATGAGCGGTAGCCTTGACGCTGTTCTTGATGTTGACGGCACGCTCCTGCTGGATGGCCTCGAATGACTTGCGGAACGAATCGTTGGCCTCTACTGTCTTCTTCACTGCGTTGACGATGTCCGGAACGTTGTTGAACAGTTCCTTTATCGCACCCAGGCTCTCCTCCATGTTGTCGACCATGATTTCGGCGCGCAGTCCGGTGGTGGCCTCTATGCGGCGTACGCCTGCGGCTACGGCACTTTCACTGATGATGCGGAAGTATCCTATTGAGCCGGTGGCAGGGGCGTGGCAGCCTCCGCAGAGCTCTATCGAGTCCCCGAACTTGATTACGCGCACGCTGTTGCCGTATTTTTCGCCGAAGAGGGCCATCGCACCCATGTTGCGGGCCTCTTCGATGGGTATTTCGCGAAACTCCTGAAGCGGGGCGTTGGCACGAATCATCTTATTGACCAGACGCTCCACTTCGTTAATCTTGTCATGCGGCACCTTCTCGAAGTGAGAGAAGTCGAAGCGGAACGACTCCGGACCCACGAACGAGCCTTTCTGTTCGACGTGGGGGCCGAGAATCTGACGCAGGGCAGCGTGCAGCAGGTGTGTTGCAGAGTGGTTGTTCTGGATGCTGATTCTGCGCTCGGCATCAACCTCGGCCCTGAAGGTAGCGCTGATGTCCGAAGGCATGCGCTCTACGATATGTATGGGCAGGCCGTTCTCCTTGATGGTGTTGATGACGGCAATCTTCTCGCCGCCGCAGCTGATCCAGCCGGAATCTCCGACCTCGCCGCCCATCTCGCCGTAGAAAGGAGTCTTGTCGAACACGAGCTGAATCTGCTCTTTGTTCTTGGCCTTGACGCTGCGGTATCTCACTACCTTGACATCGGCCGATACTGTGTCGTATCCCACGAATTCGGTGACAGTGTCCTTGCCGACGCTTACCCAGTCGCCTGCTTCTATGGCTGTGGCGTTGCGGGCGCGCTGCTTCTGTTTCTCAAGCTCGACGTTGAACTCGTCGAGGTTTATAGTATAGCCGTTTTCGCGGGCTATGAGTTCGCTCAAGTCGATGGGGAAACCATAGGTGTCATACAGGGTGAAGGCGTCTACTCCGCTGATTTCCTTTGTCTGAGCGGCTTTTGCCATGATGTTGTCCATGAGCTTGATGCCCTTGTCGAGGGTACGGAGGAATGCGTCTTCCTCTTCCTTGATGACACGGACTATCAGCTCCTGCTGCTGGCGCAGCTCGGGGAAGGCGTCGCCCATCTTGGCCGTGAGGTCAGGGACGAGCCTGCAGAGGAACGGCTCCTTGAGGTCGAGGAAGGTGTAGCCGTAACGCACGGCCCTGCGGAGGATGCGGCGGATTACATAGCCGGCCTTTACATTGGAAGGCAGCTGTCCGTCCGCGATCGAGAAGCTGATGGCCCTGATGTGGTCTGCTATAACCCTCATGGCCACTCCGATTTCGTTTTCAGGCTCGTATTTCTTTCCGCACAGCTTGGAGATGGCTTCAATCATGTCGGTGAAAACGTCGGTGTCGTAGTTGCTCTGCTTGCCTTGAAGTGCCATGCACAGGCGTTCGAAGCCCATTCCGGTATCGACATGCTTGGCGGGCAGGGGCTCCAGCGAGCCGTTGGCCTTGCGGTTGAACTGCATGAATACGAGGTTCCAAATCTCTATGACCAGATGGTGTCCCTGATTGACGAGGGACGCACCGTCAACCTTGGCTCTTTCCCCTTCGCTGCGCAGGTCGATGTGAATCTCGCTGCAGGGGCCGCAGGGACCTGTGTCTCCCATCTCCCAGAAATTGTCGTGCTTGTTGCCGAGAATGACATGGCTTTCGGGCAGGAATTTGAGCCACTGCTCTTTCGCTTCATTGTCCATGGGGACTCCGTCAGCTTCGCTGCCTTCGAAAACTGTGGCGTAAAGGCGGTCCTTGTCGAGCTTGAACACCTCGGTGAGCAGCTCCCAGCCCCATTCTATGGCTTCTTTCTTGAAATAATCCCCGAAACTCCAGTTGCCGAGCATTTCGAACATGGTGTGATGGTAGGTGTCATGTCCCACTTCTTCGAGGTCATTGTGCTTGCCGCTGACGCGAAGGCACTTCTGGGTATCCGCAACGCGCTGGTATTTAGGAGGCTCATTGCCAAGGAACCAGTCCTTGAACTGATTCATGCCGGCATTGGTGAACATGAGTGTGGGATCGTTTTTTACAACCATCGGGGCTGAAGGAACTATAGTGTGTCCTTTTGAAGCAAAAAAGTCCAAAAAGGTCTGTCGAATCTGTTTAGAAGTCATAAGTCGCTTAATATTTGGCACAAAAATAGCATTTTTATCAGATTTTTATAACTTTGCTGAATATCATCGGATGTTTCTCCTCAATGAGCAGGGAAAGTAAGTACATATACAATCACAAAACGTCTTCGTACGAGCTCTATATGGCTTCGCACAGAAGGAGGTGGATGCATGTCGGCATCATTCTCCTGATCGGCGTCGCCTTCTTCTTCGCCTCTTTCTGGGTTTCCGGAGAGGTGTTGAAGAAAGACTCTCCCAAGATGGCTTTCCTGGAGAAGAGGAACGAAATGCTTCTTTCAAAAATAGATGCACTCAACGCAAGGATGGCGCAGCAGAACCAGGCTTTGAGTGCTTTGCAGGAGAGGGACAACGTGGTTTACCGCTCTGTGTTCGGAATGGATGAAATCCCGCAGTCGGTGCGTAACGCCGGTTTTGGAGGCGTTGACCGTTATGCCGACCTGCGGAATCTCTGGAATGCAGACTACCTGATAACCACCCGCAGCCATCTCGACATGCTCACCAAGAAAGCTTATGTTCAGTCGCTCTCTTTTGATGACGTGCATGCGCTTTCTGCAAGGGCAGGAGACATGGCCAACTGTGTGCCGAGCATCTATCCTCTGGCTCCTTCCAAGAACGTATATCAGTCATCCGCATTCGGATACCGTGCAGACCCTTTCAACGGCGGTGCGAAATTCCATAGCGGCATTGACATAGCCGGCCCCCGCGGCACTGACATCTATGTTACCGGCGACGGTGTGGTTGTTCGTGTCGAATACAACTACTACGGTTACGGCATCCTGGTGGATGTGGACCACGGATTCGGATATACCACCCGCTACGGCCACCTGCTCAACGCGAGCGTTATCGTAGGCCAGAGACTCAGCAGGGGCGACAAGGTCGGCGAACTCGGCAGTTCAGGACGTTCTACCGGTCCCCACCTTCACTATGAGGTGATTTACAGAGGGAATGCGGTCAACCCCTGGAACTTTTTCTCGAATGACATTACTCCCGAAGAGTATCAGGACCTGATAGATAAGTCCAGAAGCAGGGGGTAGGGGATGAAGAAATACCGTTTCAACAGAGAGAGCAAGACTTTCGACGAGCTAAAACCGACCGTCGGCAGGGTCATCCTTACCACTCTTAAATTCTGCGCATACGGCCTCATCGCAGCCGTAGTGATGTACCTGCTGTTTTCCCTGGTATTCGGAACGGAAAGCGAGAAGAAACTCTCGCGTGAGAACCAGTACCTCGAAGAAGCCTATGACGACATGGCGCGCAGGGTGGACCTCCTCGACGATGTAATCAAGAATCTCGAGCTCCGGGACGTAGAGATTTATAACGAAATATTCGGCATAGACCCGCCCTCTACGGAGGCTTTCACAGGTGCCGACTCGGTGGCGAGCCAAAGCCTTATGGCTTCAATGACCGACGACCAGCTTGCAGTCTTTTCAAAAAATGAAATAGACAGGGTTGATATGAGAATATCGAATGTCAACAGGCAGCTGCGGGCCATATTCCAGACTCTCGGCGAGGATGACTTCAAGCCGACAAGCCTTCCTTCGGTGCTGCCGGTGGAAAATTTCAAGCTGGCCCAGACCGGGGCGTCTGTGGGGATGAAAATCAATCCTTTCTACAAGACCCTGCGCAGGCACACAGGCATCGACATAATTGCGGCGGTGGGAACTCAGGTGATGACCACGGCCGACGGCACTGTGGCGAGTATAGAAAAGTCATCGAAGGGCTTGGGCAACAGCATTACAATAGACCACGGCAACGGTATCCAGACGGTTTACGGGCATCTCAGCGAGGTTTATGTCCGCAAGGGGCAGCGACTCAAACAGGGCGACGTGATAGCAAGAGTAGGAAACAGCGGAAGAACCTTCTCCGCCGGCCTCCATTACGAAGTCCAGCGTCAGGGCCGCAGCGTGGAGCCGGTGAATTATTTCTTCGCCGACCTGAGTCCCGCAGTTTACCGCGACATGATGGTCATATCATCATATACCGGACAATCAACAGACTAAATTTACACTGTATAAATCCATGGGCAAGATTTGTTATACTATAGGAGAAGTGGCTGAACTGCTGGGTGAAAGCACTTCGCTGGTGCGTTTCTGGTCGGACAATTTCACCGATTTCATCCATCCGCGCAGGAACAACAAGGGCAACAGGCTCTTCAGCCCGGAGGATGTGGAGATGTTCAAGAAAATTCACTTTCTGGTGAAGGAGCGCAACCTTACCCTTGAGGGGGCGAGGAAGCTTCTGACCAGCAATGCCGAGGGCGCTGACAACCGCTTCGAAGTTATAGGGAAGCTGAAGGAGATTCGCTCCCTTCTCGAAACAGTTAAGAACGATATCTGACATGAAAGCGCGTCAGGTTGCTGAAATAATTGAAGATTTCGCTCCGCTCGGCACACAGGAGAGCTGGGACAACGCCGGTTTTTGCATCGGCAGCCCGGAAACGGAAGTAAGCGGGGTGATGGTGGGCTTCGACTGCACTCCTGCACTGATTGAAGAAGCTGCAGCCGCTGGCTGTAACATGATTGTGACGCATCACCCTTTGATTTTCAAGGGAGTGAAGAAAATCAATCCTGATACCTTCATGGGCTCGGCCATAATTAGCGCCATCAAACGCGACATGGTTGTGTACGCCGCCCACACCAATGCCGACAAGGCTCCTGACGGAGTGAGCCGGCTTATGGCAGAGAAGCTCGGGCTGGAGGAGATCGAGCCGCTTGGAGAGGACGGCCTCGGTGCGGTCGGAGTCCTGCCCGGGAGCATGGACGGATACCGGTTCGCGGACATGGTCAAGAATGCATTCGGACTGCCGGTGATAAGGTGCTCGGACCCTTCGGGAAGGCAGGTGAGCCGTGTCGCGGTCTGCGGGGGCTCCGGAGGCAGCCTGATTGAAGATGCACAGGCCAAAGGCGCCGATGCCTACCTGTGCGGAGACCTCAGTTACCACAGCTTTTTCACAGAGCCGGACTTCATGCTGCTCGACGTCGGCCACTACGAAAGTGAAATAGCCATTGTGGAAAAATTATTTGGACTGCTTAGCGAAAAAATACATACCTTTGCAGTCCGCAAAACTCAGAATAACAACAATCCGGTATATTACTATTAAGCAGACTATGGCTACAAAAAAAGCTAACAAGGCAATCGTCACCCCTATCGACCAAAGCGAAACCTTTGTTTCGGCGGTGAAATCCGTGACCGAATCCGACGGCGTGTCAATGGAAGAAAAGCTCCGCACCCTCTACAAGATACAGCAGGCTGACACTTCAATCGACAAAATCCACCTTCTGCGCGGCGAACTGCCCCTCGAGGTTCAGGATTTGGAGGATGACATAGCAGGGCTCAATACGAGGATAAGCAACACGCAGGCCGAAATCAAGGACGCGGAGAAATACATCGCCGACCTCAAGGCCAAGATAGAAGAGTGCAAAGTTCTCGTGGAGAAATACGAAGAGCAGAGCAAGAAGGTGATGAACAACCGCGAATACGAGTCCATCACCCGTCAGATAGAATACCAGCAGCTCGAGCAGGAAGCCAGCGAAAAACATATCCGCGAGACAAACCTTCTCCTTGCCGAGAAGAGCGAACTCCTCAATGAAACCAGGGAGCAGCTTGCCGGCCGTGAGATCGACCTGAAGAACAAGAAGGCCGAGCTGGAGCAGATTATCACCGAAACCGCCAAGGAAGAGGAGCAGCTCGAAGCCCGCAAGGAAGAGCTCGCAAAGAAGCTTGACGAGCGCATGTATGTGGCCTACAACAGGGTACGCAACAATTCCAAGAACCACCTTGCAGTCGTGACTGTCAAGAGAGGCGCTTGCGGCGGCTGCTTCAACCAGATTCCTCCCCAGCGTCAGCTTGATATAGCCCAGAACAAGAAGATTATCATCTGCGAGTACTGCGGCCGTATTCTGGTAAGTTCACAATTCGACGAGACGGCGAAGGAAAACAAGGAATAAGATGCCGTCATGCCTCAGAGAAGGAAGGAGATAAAAGTCGATCTGCCGCAGCTTTCGGCAGATATGGGCCGTAAGCCGCCTCAGGCGATTGAGATCGAAGAGGCTGTGCTGGCGGCTATGATGCTCGACCGTGACTGCATCAATGACGTCCTCGAATCTCTGACCCCCGAGTGCTTCTACAACGAGAGCAACAAGAAGATTTTCCAGGCCATTGTAGCCATTGCCTCGCGCAATGACAAGGTGGACATCCTCACCGTGGCTGACGAGCTTGCCAAATCTGGCGAACTCGAAGCTGTCGGCGGGGCTTCATATCTGAGCTCCCTCAGCATGAAGATAGGGGCGGCGGCAAATACCGATTATCACACCAAGATTCTCCTCCAGAAATTCATTCAGCGTGAGCTGATAGCCATTTCATACCGCGTACAGAAGCAGTCCTTTGAGGATTCGATGCCTGTTGACGACCTGCTGCAATATGCCCAGCAGGAAGTCTTCTTACTTGCGGAGCGCAACATGAAGAGGGACACGAGCCCGATTCAGATGGTGATCAACCAGGCTATCGACGACATCCAGAAAGGCCAGGAACGTCAGGACGGCTTGAGCGGAGTGCCTTCGGGCTACGCCAACATCGACAAGATGACCTACGGCTGGCAGCCTTCGGACTTGATTATACTTGCGGCCAGGCCTTCTGTCGGCAAAACAGCGTTCGTGCTCACCATGGCCCGCAACATGGCTGTCGAATACAATGTGCCTGTGGCTTTCTTCTCGCTTGAAATGTCGCAGACCCAGCTTGTCAAGCGACTGCTGGTAAGCGAGACGGGTCTCCCTTCCGACAAGATATGGGGTGCGAAGAAATTCCGCGACCCGCAGGACTGGGATACTCTCAACGAGCGTATAGGCAAGCTCTCGAGGGCTCCGCTGTGGATAGACGACACTCCCTCCCTGTCGATTTATGAATTCCGTTCCAAGGCGCGCCGGCTTGTCCAGACCCAGAACGTGAAGATGATAATCATCGACTATCTGCAGCTCATGACCGGTCCGGTGGAGCTCAGGGGCATGAGGGAACAGGAAGTGTCGGCCATATCGCGTGCGCTCAAGTCCATTGCCAAGGACCTCAATGTGCCCATCCTCGCCCTGTCCCAGCTCAACCGTTCGGTAGAAACCAGAGGCGGCAGCAAGCGTCCCCAGCTGAGCGACCTTCGTGAGTCCGGCGCCATCGAGCAGGACGCGGATATAGTAATGTTCATCCACCGCCCCGAGTTTTTCGGTACGGCCGAAGCTGACGCATATCCCGGACAGACCCAGATTATAGTCGCGAAGCACCGCAACGGAGTGACCGGCGACGTGGAAATGCGCTTCATTTCGTCTGAGGTAAGGTTCGAAGATGCGAATGTCCGCTACGAGGAGTATGAATCGAAGATGAACGACGTCGGTACGGGTTTTGATATAGACCTCTAAAAGGTTGATAAAACAATGTGCTGCATGAAGAAAGTTCTGTTGTCGATAGCTCTCGTAATCTTTTCCACATATTTATTTGCACAATCTTCACCGCTGCCTTTCAAGGCGGGCGAAACAATTGACGTCACTCTCCACTACAAATGGGGCTTCAGCGCCGACATAGCCGATCTGTCCTTCAAACTGCAGCAGGTCAGCGAGGCGGGTTCTCCCTGTTACCACATAGTGCTGAACGTCAAGAGCAGCAAATTCTTTGATTCTTTCTACAAGGTCAGGGATGTCTATGAGTCCAAGTTCGATGACAAACTGAACCCTGTATATTTCATGAGGCAGGTTCACGAAGGCAATTTCGTCGCATACAACGAATATCACTGGAGCGCGGACAAGAAAACCCTGTACGCACATGTCGAGAAGAATACCCTTGCGGCTCCGGCTGACACTTCATTCACCAGCGATGAGATTATCCGCGACATCATCAATCTGGTGTACAGCATCAGGAACTCGGATTTCAAGTCGCTTGAGGCGGGGAAGCCGGCTTCCATCCTCGTCGCGATGGACCGGAATATCACGAGGGCCACATACAGCTATGTGCGCAGGGAGCCGCGCCAGGTCGACGGGCTCGGCACCTTCAATGCCGTATGCCTTGCAATGAAGCTGAAAACCGTATCGGCCGATGATCTTGCAAAGGAGAACAAAGCTGTGGTGCCCACGGGTGACGGCGCCAAGAATACCATCTATATCTGGCTCACCGACGATGACAACCGCATCCCTCTCCACATATCCGTACCCATTTCCGTGGGGAAGATGGAAATCAGGACGGTCGGGATCAGCAACAACAAATATCCCCTGTCAAGCAAGGTCAAGTAATATGAAGAAGATAGACAAGATAGAGCACGAGGGGGTAATCCGCGAAATCGGCGAGAATTTCATCACGGTCGAAATCCTGCACAAGTCGGCTTGCGCGGAGTGCCATGCCAAGGGTGTATGCGTTGCGGGCGACGAGGAAATCAGGCTTATTGACGTGCCTTACGACATCGCCTCGCTGGCGCAGGACTTCAAAGTTGGGGACAAGGTCAATCTGGTTTTGAACCAGTCTCTGGGTGTTTCCGCGGTGTTCATTTCTTATGCAATTCCCTTGGTGGTTTTTATTATTTTATTGTTAATTTTGTCTAATGTCGGTCTCGGCGAACTGATGGTCGGCCTTCTTTCCCTTGCGGGGGTTGCTGTCTACTATCTTTTCGTGTTCCTTTTCAGGGACCGGCTCGAAAGGATATTTACTTTTTCGATAGAACGTAATTAACTAATCAATGGATTCTACAATTCTGGTTACGGTTGCCATCCTTACCATAGTCGGCATAGTGGTGGCAGTCGTTTTGTATTTTGTAGCCCAGAAGTTCAAGGTAGAAGAGGATGAGCGCATAGACCTGGTGGAGGCCTGCCTCCCCGGGGCGAATTGCGGCGGCTGCGGAAGTGCGGGTTGCCGTGATTTTGCACAGAGGCTGGTGGCGGCTCCGGAAATAGGCTCCCTCTTCTGTCCCGTAGGCGGCAATGATGTCATGCAGAAGGTTGCCAAGGTGCTTGGACAGGAAGCTGTGGCTCAGAAAAAGATGGTGGCCGTGGTGCGATGCAACGGCACATGTGAAAACAGGCCGAAGACCAACGACTACGACGGCTACGCTTCATGCAAGGTCAAGGCTGCTCTCTACAGCGGCGACACGGGATGCCGCTTCGGCTGCCTCGGCTGCGGCGACTG
>Ga0310696_10011279_pt1 | contig 10199 bp, 12 predicted proteins | sample AusTroGonzalo_MG_4_FD_203885 | JGI IMG/M metagenome (GOLD analysis project Ga0310696, IMG submission 203885) | Bovine rumen microbial communities from tropical cattle in Woodstock, Queensland, Australia - Gonzalo_02 (v2) (version 2) | ecosystem: Host-associated > Mammals > Digestive system >... | reverse complement strand
TGGATAATTTTAGTTGACTTATCTCTCAACCTAAGTGATATATACACACACTTAGACATGGAGTACTGAAAATGGACGTATTGAGCTGCTATATAAGCCACAAACTTATGAGACTAAATACCTTTTCGATTTTTAGAGTTTTGCCCAAATTGCAAGACGTAACTTACGACCGGGCCATATTCGAAGAATATATTTCATTTCTCGTTTTTGATCTTTTCGGAGAGTGCGAAACAGTTGATGAAATTATTGCTTTAGCTGATAAGTTACAAAAAGATATTCACAATAAAAAGGAGCATATTTTTGATAAACTCATACCTGATTGTTTGCTCGATGATTTGTATTGGGAGCCACTTGTTAAAGGCGTCGAGGAGAAAAACAAGAAAAAAGCCTTCAGAAAAGTCTGCGATCAACTATGTACTCAGTTAATAGAGTACGTGCACCCATATCACTCTGGCGTGATGGGAAGGAATTCCCTCCTGTGTAAAATATTCAAATATTCGTAAGAAATAATTTGACTAATAAACGGAACCAAGTGATATATACAACACTGAAATTAGAGGAGCTTATTATGAACGAGACTATAAATTACCGCATCGAAGAATTCGATAAAATCTTGGCTGAAGAAACGAAGTCAGGACAGGGAATAAACCATGTTTTATTTTGGGCTTACGAAATGAGCGTGGAAAATAACAACAATTATCTAAACTTTGCTGATACGATTTGGCCGGATGATATTGCACCGATCGTTGAAACTTTCAGAAAGTACGAAATTAAAGAATTTACAATTTCAAGCACATGTTCCGGTTTAACTACAACATTGGCTGATTTTGAGAAGCATGGCTGCAAAGTATGCGGTTTAACGAAAGCCAATAGAGGCTGTAACGGTGAAACAGTTCCGGCAATCAAGTTACAGGTGTTATAATCGAGTGACGCTTCGTCACTCTTTCTCTTTCAGTACCAACTTTTGAATACCGAACATAGCAAGCAGTGATTCTATCACTAAATCCACATGGCTCGGGGTATAGTAAATTACAACTGCCGCAATGACTGCAATTAGTCCCTTCAACTTGTCGCTCTCGAATAAAGATTTTAAGTCCATTTTTCTCCTCCTAAAATAAAATCACTTTGTAGGCTCTATTAAGCCATCCCTTTAAAAATTTCTGCTGGCTCGGATTTTTCGCAGCAATCTGGCGATAATAACCCGCTGCCTCTGACTTAATTGCTGCCAGCAAACTGCGCGGCTCAGAATACATCGTCGCCAGAAGCGTCTCAGGCCCCATCAAACCATCTTCTTGGACTGTTTTACCCACTGATCGCAAAGCCCTTTGTAAAACGATTACAGCGGCTCGAATTCCTAAATTCACTGATAAATCAAAGAGTTGCGTTGCGATCAAATCGTCCAAAATTTCTTCAAATCTTCCCTTCTGCCAGAAGTCTCGATAGTATATTTTCTTCGCATCTTCGAGAGTCAAATCCTTGATATTTAAGGCGGGATAGCTCTTTTTCGTGATGCCGAATTTTGTTTCTCCACCTGAATCATTTTTATCGAAAACATAACCTCCTTCGTTTTGGATTATATATTCAAATGCTTTTTCAAATTTTCGGTTGTACATTTTTCCTTTCATTTCCCTCCGATACATTCAATGTTTGTCGTAAATCCATTGGAACTCAACGAATGTTCCACCTTTGAGATCATCCAATTGATCGGAATTTTCGTTGGAAAGCCTCTAAGAATTATCGGGCCTTCAGCGAACAAATCCGGACGACCTTCCGTTGAAAATCTGAAAGTCTTATTGTTTTTTTCGATTCTTTTCTCCTTGGATTTGACCGCTGCCAAAGCATCCTTTTCAGATGAAAATATTTCATTCAACTCTGTTTCCGGATCACCTGAGCCGGCATGAACTAAATGATATTCCCCGGATTTTTTATCATACCAATTAGCATATATCGTTCCGGTTGCTCCGTGCGTTCCTGTTTCAGTTTCTTTGAAGTTGCAGGAATATGTCGCGACCTCGGAGGCGTCGATGTATTTGGTTGGCAATTGTTTCCCAGACACTGATTTACCCGTCATATCTTCAGCGAAAATTAAATGATCATCCGTAGGTTTCGTAACTGCTCCGACTTTGTTAGCTATGCGAGTCAGGTAATTGATATCACTCTCTCCAAACTGAGGATTGTCAGATAAATCTATATCTTCGTAATCTTCGGACAATTCGGAATCTAAATCTACCGATGACATATATTCGTTTAACTTTACATTATTTGTTTTCGTTTTCTGAGATCTCATGGATTTCGGCAGAGCATTCGCAACAATTTTTATCGTATGCCTCGCTCCGTCAAAGGTTATTTCTTTCACATAATAGGTGCCGATTTTCGTCAATCCCTTTTCTTGATAGCCAAGAGAAATCGTCACTTTCGCTTCGGTATTCGGAAACTGCAATACATTATCAAAATCATCTAATTCGATCTCGCAAGAATCAGAAACAAAGCCAGCTTGGTCCGTGGTACGAATCGAAATAACACGGTCTTTCGGGAAATTCGATTGTCCGTTAATCGAAATAGAAAAATCAGGTGTCAGTTCCACAACTTCACCTCGTTATCTGTTTTTTGAGTTGCTTCGATATATGGCAGTTTAATTTCAATCCCTGCGGATAATTTTTCATCAGTAATATTTGAATTAGCCTTCATTACTTGCTCCAAAGCAGACATCGTCCCGTAATGTTTCCAAACTATCCAGTCCAACACGTCGCCGTCTTTTGTTATGTAAGTTACCATCGCAAATAGCTCCTTGCTATATTTGTGGCTGTATCAACAATCGAGTTTTCAGAAGCACTCCAAGCAATTGAATTCGTCGTGTTAGGCGATCTCTTCAAAATTAAAGTGAACTCGATTTTCTGCGGCTTGCCGTTTTTTCCAAAATAGCTTTGAGTTTCTTTGATGGAGGAGATTACAAATTTCCCAAGAATTTCACCGTTATCATTGATTAAATTGCTTGCTATCTTACATAAATCTGAAGATCGAATTGCTTCAATACTGCTATATCCCGAATTTTCCGAAAGATTCAAAAAGTTCATGATCTTTGATGTTACGCTGTTTCCGACGGTGTTCGTTATAGAATTTTCTTTGTTGAACTTGGGATAAAACACTCCTTCAATTTCTATTTGATCTTTTGATACCCCCAAATTCTGTAAGTTCGGCAAATCGCCAACGCGCTCCGTGTCAGACCAATTATATTCGGTTGATCGAGTCATAGTGTTCGGTGTCATTGTCTTAATATTGAATTGAAAATCACCAAGAATCATTTTCTTCTCCGTTCACTATATTGCCTCCGCAGCTTCGTCATATAAGAATGTTTTGTTGTAATCACTGACTCGATTCACAACTTTATTCGCTATAACTTCAGGATTATCGTTTTTGTTAGCATTAATCGTGATCGAAAAATTGTTGTTTTGATTTCGGGTAACGTTAGAGTTTGCGGGTTTTAATTCTCTCGGTATTTTTAATTGAGGAGATGCTTTTTCCCCTCCGATTTTCGGAAGCCACCCTTTGAATTTATCAAACATTTCTGACATTGGCTTGAAGAAACTTTCTAACGGACCTTTGATCCAATCAAAAAATCCTTTCAAATATTCTTTCAGTTTTTCCCAACCAGATTTTATTTTTTCACCAACATTTAGCGCATCGACGTATTTCAAAAAACCATTCCAAGACGGGGCTACATCCTTCCAAATATTTTTGAAGAAATTCTTCACTGATTCCCATGCCGGTATTACGGAGTTGCCGCCGAAATAAAGTTTATCAATAATCGCAGTCACATTTTCCCAAACATCACCGAGAATACTTCCGACTTGTGCTATAAATTTTCCTCCGAATTTCAAAAACTCGAAAAACTCTTTAAATTTACCTATCGCGATATTTGTCCAGCCTACGATCGTATTCCAAGTTTCACTTATCCAATTTTTGAAGTCGCCCCATACTTGCTGCGGTTCATTCCACAATTTGATGAAAAATCCTTTGATCGGTTCCCAATTTTTGTATATCAAATACGCGGTGGCGGCTATTGCAGCACCTATCGCAATTATCGGATTAGAGACCAACAATCCCCAAATTGCACTTAACCCCCTAATAACCAGTGGAATTACTGTCTTTCCGATCGACCACAGTCCACTGCTAAACGAAGCAATTCCTTTAAATACGAATGGCAAAATCGTTGATGCGAAAAACCAGCTGATTTGACACAGCCATCCAAACGCGTTTACTCCGAATTTCACGATGTTAAAACTGAATCTAAGCAACGAACCGAAGGCTTTTAACCCCGATCCGGCAATCGATAATGTTCCGCTTAACAATGCAATCGCGCCTCTCAGCACACAGCCTATCAGTTTCGAAGCCAGCCAGAAACCAGCTGTCGCCACTCCAATATTTGCTGAAAGTTGACCGAATTCCGCAGTTGATTCTTTTGCGGATCCTGTCTTTACGGACATGTTCGATAGCTTAAACTCATTAAAGATATCCGACAATTTTTTGCTTTTTATGGATTCAAAGAAAGATTTTATCTTTGTCTTTCCGGAACTGCTGAGCCATTTCACTCGATCAATCAATGTTTTGAAACTAAATTGTATTTTCCCGTCTAAGGTTTGAGATAGGCCAAGAAAACCGCTGCTGATTCCTACGATTCCACCAACCAACTTTAAAAATCCGACTAACAGAGCTTTTCCCGCAATTCCGGTAGCAATCAATCCAAGGAATAATCCTTTACCAACAATAACCAATCGATTAAAACCTCCCAACAAAAATGTTGATGCGTATCCAAGAGCAAATATTCCTATTTTTAGACCTACAAGCGCGCTGATTCCGAGTACTATGTTTTTTACCAGCTCACCGTTTTTATCAATGAATTTTGAAAATCTATTCAGTCCATTGGTCACTATGCTCAAAAATCCTTTAAACGGACCAATTAAAATATCACCGATCTTTCTTGTTACATTTTCGAGCGAAGATAAAAATATTTTCAAACTTCCCGAAGCAGTGGCGGCAGCATGCGAATAATCACTTCCAAATGACCCGCTCACATTTTTCATATTGGTTGCCGCATGCAGATTTTCTTTATATGTTTTCAGATGCTGAACCAACAAGCCAACATTCATTGCTGCTCGCTTACCGAAAATATCATTCAGAGCTGTTCGGCGCGTAACGTCATCAAGTTTTGAAAGTCCCTCCAGTAATTTCATAATGGCTTTTTGAGGTGATTCTCCGACTTCTTTTGCAAAACCGTGAATGCCAATTCCCATTCTATGGAAGGCTTTAGCTCCGGCCTGTCCCAAGCTGCTGGTAACAGAAAGTTTTTGGAGGATTGTATTTAATGTTCCGCCGGCTTCATCTGCCGTTTGCCCCATGGATTTAAAAGTGGAAACAAGCGCACCAATTTCGGCCGTCGTAAATTTAAAAGCAGATAATCCGGAAGACGATTTTATGATTGATCTCACAATTTCATTTGCAGTTGCTCCCGTACGATTACCCAACTCGTTTATTGTATCGAATTGTTTGTCCAGTTCCTGAGCAGACCATCCCATGATTTTCATGAGATTACTGATTTTTTCCGCCCCTTCGTCTGCAGTGAATCCCCAAGTATAAGTTGCTTTCCCAACCTTTTCCGTAAACGAACCAAGTTGATTTTCAGCGACTCCAAAGCGTCCGCCAACAGCTGCAATATTCGCCAGCTCCGTAGCACTTATCGGAAGTTTAGTCGAAAGTTTAGATAACGTATTGCCGAGTTTTTTCAAACCATCAGGTTCTTTAAAATTTACAACGGAACGGACACCGTCCATCGCCTTTTCGAAATCTATGGCTTTTTTTACCGGAGCAGCCAGTGCTGCCCCTAAAGCTACAATCTCCATAATTTGAGAACGATAAAATGCGCGTTTTTGAAGAATCGCTTGATGTTTATTTACTGAACCGAGCAAGGAATTGTATCGAACTTTCAACTTATCTACGGCTGAAGCACTCAAAATGGATTGTCGCTCCATATTTTTGATGACGTTTCCGACTTCCTTTAATTTCGATGTGCTGCCGGAAATAACAGAGTTGAACCCGCCGCTTAACGCTGCTCCAATTGTGATAAGCAGTTGATGCTTATTTTCCGCCATTTTTGGTCAACTCCTTTAATTCATCAATCCACAAAACAAATTCATCCGAATCCATCTCCAGCCACTCTGTTATTCCTCCCTTAGCGTGCGAAGCAATAATCAAAATTGCTCGTCTTATTTCCGCTCCGTTGAAGCTGATAAAAAATCTCTCAACCATTCTTGAATTTTGATATAATCTCGCAAATCGAGTTCCTGAACAGTCTCAGGGGAAATTTCTCCCAAATTCGCGATTAGATTGACTTCTTTTTCTGCTTCATCGATGTTTTTCTTGCTCGAAGCAATTAGGTCTCGAACTTTTGGCGGTCTTAACGAAATCTCATTTACCTCAACTCCATCAATTTTGATCGGGTTTTCTAATTTTATTTTCTTCATCTTCTTTCTCCTTTTCTAAAAAATCATTTTCAAATTGCGTTTGGGTGTTGCGACATCGGAGCAACTTGTATTCTTTTTCTATACATTTGTACGTTCTCAATACTGAGTGCAGGAATCATTCCTGCTCACACTTGCTAAATCTGCAATATTTCTTTGATTTTGGACAGCTGATCAGAACCATTTATGTTGCGAATCATGTTAATCGGATCAATCTCAATTAATTCGACTCCGTCAATTGTGAGCTTGTAATAATTGCAAGTCACTGAACATTTGAGAGTTGCCTTTTCTGCCGGCTTCCAAGAATCAAAATCCATCTCTTTGAAATAACCACGGACATTGATAATTACCGGTGAACTATCTCCCGTACCCTGCAGCGCACCTCGAATGGTCAACGCGAATTCCGATCCGTTGGTTAAGCCGAAAAGTTTGAACAATTCCTGATCATATTCGGAAAAAGTAAGATCCATCTCCAACTTTTCAAGCCCCATATCGATTTCAACCGGCGCAGACATTCCCGCACCTTGATATTCCTCAGTCTTTATCGTCAGCTTCGGCAAGGTAATTTCTTCAACTCGTCCGGCATAACCTCGACCGTCCACGAACACATTAAAGTTCTTTAAAATTTTTGGCAGCATAATTTATTCCTCCTTATTTTCTGTATGGATTATCCTCTAACTTGCGAGATTTTCCAGCAGTATTGACTCTATATTATCTTCTGAAAGATAAGCTCTGAAAGTCACCTGTTCTGCCGGGTACGCAGGAGTGAACTCAAAATCAAAGTAAACTTTTCCCTCAGTGATATTGGCTGCTGTGTTCAACTCTCTGTTAGCCACACATTTTCCGGCGAGAATTGCTCCTTGAGATTTTAGAGCAGCCAAGAAGGCATTTACACTTTCTGTAACATCAGTCAGATAATTCTTCACGACGTTTCGATCAACCGCCCATAGATGTGATTGCAAAATTGAATCCGAAATAACGTCAGCCGTCCTTCTTACACAGAGAAATTGATAAGATCCTGCACCCGCTGTTGATCTGTTTCCCCAGAGTTTGTATCCATTCTGATTAATGATGGTCGTAATGTTTTGTTCGTTTAGATAATTGGCTCGACACGAAGCATCACCCAAAGCAAAGTCGATTGGCTTGCTGAGACCGATAATTCCGTTGATTGCTTTGTTTGAAGGAGATACCCAGAATCCGTCATCGTTATCGGTTCGAGCAATAACTCCTGCAACATAAGGACTTGCCGGCACTGCTTCGTTTTTGGTATTTAGCACCTGCGGATATACAGCATAGATTCTTTCACTTGCACAATCCGATACAAACCTGATCAAATTTTCATTCGTTTCATTGGCCGGGCAATCCGCAACAACTATTGCTCTTAATCGATTCGCGATTATGTTGAGTTCAGTGATGACCTCTTTCACTGAAAATCCGGGAGCGCATAAAATTCTCGGAGTAACTCCAAGCACGCTTTTTGATGCTAAGAAAGAATAAACTCCGTTGTAAGTTCCATCTGACGAAACCGAGCCAATGACATTATTTATCGTGGCTTCGGCCGCAGTGATTGCGTCATTACCTTCTCCGCTCGCGACTCCTTCAGCTATTCGGACAACTACAACCATCGCTCCGGTTTGAGCTAAAATTCCTTCTAATGCAGTAGGAAGAGTCCCTGTAGCTCCAAGTTTAGCCGCTTCGGTGTAAGATCCCGCAATTAACACCGGAGTGTTCAAGGGAAAATCCTCCGTTGCTTCAGGCGCAGTCCCGATTACTCCGACAACCGAGCTTGAACTCGTCTTTACTTTATTTATTCCCTGATTAATTTCCGCAACCGCTACTCCGTGCAAAAAACTAGGCATTTTTTTTCTCCTTTTTCTTACCCTCTACCTTTATTTCCCAAATCTTATCCGCCATTTCCGAGAGCGATGCTCCTTCACGAACAGCAACTCCCTTTGAAATAATCGCTTTTCGGATTTTCTCTTTCACTTTTTGAAATGCTTCTACCGTTTTTGAAATTTCCATTCTTCCTCCTAATATTCTTGAATTAATTCCTTAATAATCAAATCCCATCTTGCAAACGTCAGTACACTCGAATCAGGATTTGATATGTTTAATCGGTAAAATTTGTATGATTCATTATGGGTTAATTCGTGTGTTCGTAACTCGCTTGCCGAAAATGTATTGCTGTTTGAAATAGAAAATAATTGAGTCCAAGTGCTGCCATTATTTGAGCCAAGTAAAGTGTAATTACGCGGAGCTGCCACACACCATCCGTCACTTCTTGCTCCAATACTAAAGCGATTTATAAATTTCGCCGCCGGTAACTCAACTTGTATCCAGCCTGAGGTTTCTCCGCTCAACTCAAAGCGAGTATCAAATCTCCTATCAAACAAGTATATTCTTTTATGGCTCGAATGTTCCGTGCTTGAAGATAATCTGTAAACTCCATCTGATCCCGTCGTTTCATCATAAGTCATTGTCGGCACAATATTGTCGTATTTATCCAAGTATCTTTTATATTCATAAATTACATTTCCAAGAATGAAGCAACTGCATCCGTTGTATGCTGACCCCTGATTTGCTGTTATATACAATTTGTAGTACAAGTATTCGGTTTCGTTTTCGAATTGAAATAATTTCAGTTCTCCGAGAGTTGCCCAGGATACATCAGTTTCAGAATCCAACACTTCCCAGTTTTCTCCATCGTTCGATCCTTGAATTTGGAAGGCTGAAGGAGCTTGATCAATGTATCCGTCTCCGCGTGGTGCAATCTTTACGGCACTAAAGGCCATCGCAGTCGGAAGTTTTACCTGCAGCCAGGAATTGCCCTCATTTGCCGCTGAAGCCCAGCGAGTTTGCGTATTATCATCGAAGGCTAAATATCCTGCATGACCGTTATCACACTGACTACTTGCTGTAACTTCGTATCCGTTTTGATTCGCTGATGATAATTTCGGAACACCTCGATAAAAATTGTGTTTTCCTACATCTCGACGAAATAACTTTAATCCGCAAATGTTCCATCGAGAATCATCGCTTTGCGTCGCGACACAAACATATTTATAGTATTTATAGGCTGTAGAATTATCAAAGGAGAAGAACAAAACATAGTTATCTTTTTCTAAAGCTCTTCCTTGATATTGCCTTTCCAGTAGTAAAGTCCAATTTTCGTCATCATTGCTTCCCAATAATCGAAACCAATTAGGCTGCCTATCTCCGTTGTAGCTCCAACTTGATCCTTGAAACCAATAATTCAACTCCAAAATATTCGCAACTTGAGCTGTTGGAAATTCATACTTAACCCAATTATCATCTGTTTTTTCCATAATTAAATATGAGCCCGAAGAACTGTCGGTTATGTTTGATGCTGTTCCTTCAACAATATTGTTACTGGTCGTCAGTGTAGCAAAAGTGGTTTCATTTGATCCCATATATGGAGTAATTGGTGTTATTTCGCTTTCATTATTATCGACCTCTGTTCCCCACAAAGTGACTGCCCCTGGTCTGTTATCATCGGAGGTATATCCGATTTTTAAATTGAAATATCTGAAGCATCCCTTCAATTCGGTATAGACTTTTCCGTAAATTACTTCGCCATTTCGATACAATAACGTTGTCCAATTCTTGCCGTCATTTGATCCCTTTAAAATAAATTCTCCCATTGCCACAGACGACGATCTGCTC
>Ga0310696_10011278_pt1 | contig 10199 bp, 13 predicted proteins | sample AusTroGonzalo_MG_4_FD_203885 | JGI IMG/M metagenome (GOLD analysis project Ga0310696, IMG submission 203885) | Bovine rumen microbial communities from tropical cattle in Woodstock, Queensland, Australia - Gonzalo_02 (v2) (version 2) | ecosystem: Host-associated > Mammals > Digestive system >... | reverse complement strand
AAAGGAGATCGCCCGGAAGACCGGCGGGGTGATGGTGCTGTTTAACCAAATTGTGGGACAGCGGAAAGTGATAGGTGCATAGCCATGACAGACCTGGAGCGGATCAAGAGACGGATCAGGACGCAGATCAAGGCAGCGCACAATGAAAGCTCTGACTTTGCGTGGCTGCCGGTGGGGACATGCCAGATGATCCTGGACGAGTTTGAACGGCTGGAGAAGAAGACGGAAGAGCAGGAAGAGCGGATCGCCATTATGACAGAAGGAAAGGAAGGAACCGGCAATGAGTAAGACGCGGCTGAATGTGACGCAGGGACTGTGTGACCATGTGCAGATTCTGATGAAAGGCGGGGCAACGGCGAAGACGGCGGGATTCCTGACGGGGATCAGCCAGAGCACGGTGAGCCGGATTATGGCGGCGGGGTACGACGCGGAACAGTTCAAGGCAAACAACGAGCAGAGACGGGAGAAAGACAATACGGAAAGACAAAGGATTAAACAGTTAAGAACTGCAAATGAGCTACAGTCAATATATAGCCCAACACCGGACGAACTGCGGTTTACGCAGACGCAGGCGAAAGCACCGGAGGACCAGGTGCCGGGCCAGATGACCATGGACCTGCTGGGTAATGTGAAGATGGAAGAACCGCAGGACATGAACAAGATGATGCGCTTCCAGGCCGCCCAGGTGGACAAGATCCTGATGAAACTGAGCCAGCTGAACGACAACGTGTGCCAGCTGCTGCGGGCGGTGAACGGATAATGCTGATCAACATGAAAACGTTCGGCGCATGGAAGGAAGAATACGACGGCGTATTAGAAGCTGATGAAACAATAGCAGACTTGATTGCTTATTTTGAATTAAATAAGCCGCAGGACTGGAAAAACTGGGCAGACAAGTTGTACGAGGCCAGGAAGAAAGTAGGCCATTACATCGACATGATCAACGCGCTGGAAATTAAAACGAATCTGGAGGTAAGCGAAGAATGAAAGAGGTAACAGTGACACGGACAGTTTATGAAACAGGCGACGTAATAAGGCTTAAGGGGAAATATGTTCCAACTGAGGAACAGAGAAAGGGAGTAAAAGAAACAAACGTGATGATATTGAAAACAAATGTTTTCAAGAGTGGCATAGTGAACTGTACCGGAATCACAAGGGACTTCAACAAGGTGACTATCAAAGAGGACCAGATGGATAATGCAGGATATTTGGGAAAAGTAGACCTGTATCTATTTATAAAAGATGAAATAGTTCGAATATTTCCGGAGGAATAAAGGAGGACAGGATGACAGTATCAGACTGCATGGCGGATATCCGGAAAGCAAACGACGCAATCAAGACGATTGACAACTATGTGAATGGCAGGCAGCCGGGTATTGATCCGTATACATGCCAGAACATTCAGAACCTGCTGCATGAATATGTGGAAATGATCAGCAGGGCCAAGGTCCAGGAGGACTGACCGCGGGAGTAATCCCGCATCATGCAAGGTCAGGACAGGCAGCAATCAGAGGATCCGTACATATATAAAGGAGGTGAAAGCTCTCCTGGCGGACGAGGATGTGCCATGCTGTCGGCGGGTTCAATTCCCGCTCCTTGCGACAGAAGTATCCTATTAATTTTGCAACAGGACCCGGCGGCGGACAGCGCCGCGAAGGGCGGGATGGGTTCCGCAATATGAGGCTTGTAAACAGTATTCACAACTTGCTCATTTTATAAAAGAAGAGGAACCAAAAAAGACATAACAATCAGTCATCGAAGAAAAAGACCATTACACCAGGAGGGGACCGGGGAGGGCGGAAGCGCCTCCCCGGTTGGACAGAGCAGAAAGGAGCACGGCATGAGCTGGGAGTTTGAGGACCTTTTCAACAATCAGCTGACAGAGGACGGCGGATTCCTGAACGAGCCGTGCTTCATTCCTGTGGGCAAGATGGGATACAGGCGGAGGACGACGGTGAGCGGGAAGCGGATAGACGCGGAGGTCTATCCTGTGTTCGGCCGCCAGCAGGCAGGCTATCTCAGGAAAGTGAAAGCGCAGACCGTGAGCCCGGCGCACATCGAAGCGCAGAAGAAAGCGAACGACAGACGGTCATGGCTGAAACTGATGCAGATTATAGAGGCAAATTTTACGGACGACGACGTGAGGATCGGCCTGGACTATGCCGGAGACCCGCCGGACCCGGACCGGGTGCAGAAGGACATCCGCAATTACCTGAACAGGGTAAAGCGGCTGCGGAAAAAATACGGACTGCCGGAGCTGAAAGCAGTGTATGTGATCGGCGGGGATGAAATGCCGGCGGCAGACTACTCAGGAAAGCGGCCGCACTTTCATGTGTTCATGAACGGCGGCATCCCGTCAAGAGAACTGGAGGCGCTGTGGAAGAAAGGACAGCTGAACCGGAACCACGGCAGGGCGAACACCACAAACCTGCAGGAAATGTCAGAAGGTTACGGGGCCATATCGATGTACAACTGGAAACAGAAATTTGACCGGGCGCCGAAGAAAGGCGCAAGGATATGGCGGGGAACAAAGAACCTGATCAGGCCGGAACCCAGGGCAAGGGACGCCAAGCTGGCCAACAGTCGGGTGAGGCGGATCGCGTACAATTTCAAGAACGAAGCGAAACAAATCATGGAAAAACTTTATCCAGGCTGCATTTTGCAGGACATTGATGTACATTTCAGCGACGTGATAGACGGCGTATATATTCGCTGTGTATTGAGAAAAATAAAGGAGGGACAAACATGACCAAAGAACAGCATGAGGAACTGGTGGAGGAAGCGGTGCGGGACTATGCCCTGCAGATGAAGAAGGACAGGGACGCGGACACCGTGCGGGCGTATGAGCAGAAGCTGCGCAGCACGGTGAAGAATTTCAAGCTGACGGCGGAGGACTACACGACCGGCGGGAAGACGAACCGGGCGCTGGCCGTGGGCGCCTGCATCCTGCAGCTGAGCGAGAAGCTGGAGAAGGAGGCGGCGAACCACAAATATGTGCCGGGGAGCCTGGCATGGAGCATCATCGAGGACCGGGTGAAGGACGAGCACGGGGTGAAGGGATACAAGTACACCGTGACCTGCGTGATCGCCACGGAGGAACCGGCGTACACGGAGGAACAGATCCAGGCGGAGGTACAGGACCTGGAGAAGCGGCTGAAAGCGGAAACGGAGGAAATGTTCCGGGAGGATGAAGTGATCATCGAGGACAGCCAGGTACAGTGAGACAGACAGGAAAAGGGCGGGCCCGTGGGGGCCTGCCTTTTTTCTATATGTGGGGTATGCCTGCTATTTTACGCCGGGATTTGCAACAATATATGCGAGGGATCGCCCACCAGAATCAGAAACGGGCAGGGGAGGAAATGAAATATGGCAGCGCCGTGGACGAAGATCCGCGCTGAGTGGCTGAAAGGCGGGATCACACAAAAGGAACTGGCTAAAAAATATGGGCTGAGCGAGAAGACAATCTCAAACCGCGCATATAAGGAAGGCTGGAAAAAAGAGAAGGGGAAAATCCGGGAGAAAACAGAGGAGGAGCTGCGCGGGCGAATCGTGCGCGCGCGCGTGAACCATCTGGAGCGGCTGATCGCGGCGAACGAGAAGATCATCAGCGGGCTGGAGCAGCTGGCCGGGATGATTGAGGAAAAGCCGGAACTGTTTTTTGACAAGACCAAGGGACTGAGGAACGCGGAGAGCGTGACACGGGCGCTGCAGACGGCGACCGAGACACAGCGGGACCTGTACAGAATACCGAACATAGACCAGAAGCAGGCGGCGAAGAAATGGCGCGAGCAGCTGAAGCTGGAGAAAGAAAAACTGAAAGGCAAGGAAGGAAGCGGTGAACAGCAGCTGATTTGGGTGATGCACGAGCCACCAGCGGAGGAAGGTGAAAGCGATGAATGATCGCCGGATGGATTTGTATCCGAACCGGAAGCAGTACCTGTTTTTGCAGAGCAGGACGAGGCACACAGCATATGGCGGGGCGAGAGGCGGAGGAAAAAGCTGGGTGATCCGCGTAAAGGCCGTGATGGATGCCGGCGACCACGGCAGGCCGGACGCTTTCAGCGAAGGAATCAAGATCTGCATAATCCGTCGAACTCTGACGGACCTAATCAAAAACCACCTGGCACCGCTGAAGAACATGACGAACGGGATCGCCATCTATAACCAGAACGAGAAGAAATTCACGTTCAAGAACGGGGCGACGATCCAGCTGATGTACTGCGACAACGACAACGACGCGGATCACTTCCAGGGTATTGAATTCGACGAGATATTCATCGAAGAGGCCACGCAGCTGAAACCGGAGTGGCTGACGATTATTGCCACCAGCTGCCGTGGTGTGAACAATTTCCCGCACAGGGTTTACTACACCTGTAACCCAGGCGGGCCGGGACATGAACACATCAAGCGGCTTTTTGTGGACAGGATATACAAGGAGAACGAGAACCCGGAGGATTACAGCTTCATACAGGCGATGGTAACGGATAACAAGATCCTGATGGAGCGGAGCCCGGAGTATGTGACCTTCCTGCAGAACCTGCCACCGAAGCTGCGGGACGCCTGGCTTTATGGAAGCTGGCAGATATGGAGCGGCCAATATTTCAGTGACTTTGTATTCGATCCGGACCATTTGACAGACGGACTGTGGACACATGTGATTGATCCGATTGAGCGGATACCGAAGCACTGGACACTGTACAGGGGCTTTGACTGGGGTAGTTATCGTCCTTTCTCCGTTGGCTGGTACGCGGTTGATGAAGAGGGAATTATGTACAGGTTCAAGGAGCTGTACGGCGTGCAGAAGAGTGGCGGGGAGAGCCTGGCCAACGAGGGCGTGCAATGGCCCAGTGAAAAAGTATTCCGCAAGATCTATGAGATTGAGCAAACGGACCCGAACCTGAAGGGCAGGGAGATTATCGGGATTGCTGATAAGGCAATCTTCCAGAAGGAGAGCACGGGCATCAGCATTGCGGACACGGCGGCGGAGTGCGGGGTTTACTTCCAGCCATCAGACAGTTCACGGCTGGCGGGATGGGAACAATGCCGGATCAGGCTGCAGTTTGACAAAAGGGGCGTGCCAAGGTTTTACGTCACATCGAACTGCAAGGAATTTATCCGGACCATACCATTGCTGCAGCACGACAAGCACGACGGGGAGGATATCGACACAGAGGGCGAGGACCATATCGCGGACGAGTGGCGCTATGTGTGCATGCGGAACCTGATCAAGGCTCAGATAGAAACACCGCAGTATGAACCGGCTTATGGAGCGGACCCGCTCAACATGTTTGGAGGCAGTGCATGACAAAGATCAGGATGGACTGGAAGAACCTGAAACTGGAACTGAAAGGGCACGCGGGGAGCGGCCCGGCGGGAAGCGACCTGGTATGCTGCGCGGAAAGCATTCTGAGCCAGACGCTGATCGGCGTGCTGGAGGACATGCGGATGGCGGGGCAGGCCGGGATAGAGTGGACCGGGACGGCAGAGCAGGGATACCTGATGATCGACGGGGACCCGGCACGGGGATATGAGGCGGAGGTACAACACTATTTCAAATTCGCGGTGACGGGACTGCGGATGCTGGCGGAGGAATATCCGCAGTACATCGAATTGAGGGAGGTATAAGGGCATGGCATTTCTGGACAGTGTGAGGGACAGACTGAGGGGACAGAGGAGGCAGCGGCCGGCGGAGGAACAGGACGAGCTGAGCCTGCTGACGCAGGCGAGGACGGCGGAAGAAGACAGCGCCTACAAGCTGGGCGAGCAGATGGGCGCGGCGGGCCTGGTGGATGACAGCATGATGACACCGTACCGGGGCGAGGGCGGGCCGCAGGGCAGCCGGATGACACCGCAGCGGCTGAACAAGGCGACGGAGACGCTGATCAAATACCAGAGCGGGAAAAGCAGTGTGGACCGGCGGGTGATCGCGGCGCAGGAATGGTGGAAGCTGAACAACTGGGAAGAGATCATCAAGGACAAGGGCACGAAGGGAGCGACGGCCAAGCCGGGGAATACGGGCTGGCTGTGGAACGCCATCGTGGGCAAGCATGCGGACTTTGTGGACAGCTATCCGGAACCGATCATCCTGCCCAGGAGCGCGGACGACAAGCAGGAAGCGGAGAAGCTGGGGAAGATTATCCCGGTTGTGCTGGCAAACTGCCAGTTTAAAAAGACATATGACAAAGTGTGCTGGCAGAAGCCGGGAGAAGGGACAGGCGTGTACGGTGTTTTCTGGAACAGCAGGAAGCTGTACGGCCTGGGGGATATTGACATCAAGAAGGTGAATATCCTGAACCTGTTTTGGGAGCCAGGGAAAGAGGACATACAGGACAGCGCGAACGTGTTCTATGTGAACTATGAGGACAAGGAAGCGCTGGAGAGGCTGTATCCGCAGCTAAAAGACAAGTTCCGGGGCAGCAAGCTGAGCGTAAAGCAGTACAAGACGGACGACAACGTGGACCTGAGCGGGAAAATACCGGTGATCGACTGGTATTACAAGACGGATGACGGGGAGCGGGAGGTCCTGCAATACTGCAAGTATGTGGACGAGATTGTCCTGTACAGCAGCGAGGACAAAGGGGACACGGAAGGTTACTATCACGACGGGAAATATCCTTTCGTGCTGGATGCGCTGTTCCCGGTGGCGGGGAGCCCGGCGGGATACGGGTATATCGACATAGGGAAGGATACGCAGACGGACATTGACACCGTAAGCCAGGCAATGGTGAAGAACGCGGCGTGCCGGGCGACGCCCAGGTATTTCCTGAACAAGGCGGCGGGCGTGAACGAAGAAGAATTCACGGACGTGAGTAAGCCGTTGATCCACACAAACAGCGCACTGGGCGAGGACGCGTTGCGGGCATGGGACGTGCCGACCATGGGGGCGGACGTTCACAACGTGATGCAGCAGAAGATTGACGAGCTGAAATTCATTACGGGCAACAACGACGTGAACAACGGCGGAACCCCGGCGGGCGTGACGGCGGCCAGCGCGATTGCGGCCCTGCGGGAGGACAGCGGACGGAGCAGCAAGGCCAGCACGATGGCAAGTTATTACGCGTATGAAGAGATCATCAAGATGGTGATAGAGCGTATCCGGCAGTTCTATGACATCCCGCGGCAGTTCCGGATCACGGGCGACGACGGGCAGATGGAATTTACCGAATACAGCAACGCGGGGCTGAAGGTGCAGGAGATCCCGAACCTGCCGGGACAGGAACCGGGACAGCGTCTGCCGGTATTCGACATTGAGGTGCGGGTGCAGCGGGAGAACGCCTACACCCGGCTGAGCCAGAATGAGCTGGCTATGCAGTTCTATTCCAACGGCATGCTGAACCCGCAGATGACGGACCAGGCGCTGATTGTGCTGGACATGATGGACTTCCGGGGCAAGGACGAGCTGCGGCAGAAGATCCAGCAGCAGGGCACGATGCAGCAGACGCTGATGCAGGTGGCCCAGGTTGCCATGGCGCTGGCGCAGAAATACGATCCGGCGACGGCGGAGCAGCTGGCGGCCGTGATCCAGGGCGTTGCGGCGGACGCGGGCGCCATGCCCAGGGGCGGAGGAACGAGCAAGGGCGTTGGCGGACTGATGAGCACGGGCGATCCGGCGCAGGCCCCGCGGGAGGCGAACGAAAACCCGATAGTGACAAAAGCCAAGGAGCGGGCGGCGGCGGCCAGCAGGCCGGACTGACGGGGGTATGCCTGCTATTTTGACGGGAAAAATGAAATAATAAACATAAGGGATCGCCCACCATCGAGAGAGCAAGGGCAGAAGGGAGAATCAAATGAACGGAATCGTGATGGATCTGCAGTTTTTCGCTGAAGAAGGGGCGGCGGCCGCAGCGGCACCGGAGGCGACGGGAAGCACGCAGACCGAAGCAGCAGCAAGCACCGAGGGCGCGGAGGCAATAGGCGTAGGCGATACGCTGCCGGACGGCCAGCAGGTGAAAACAGCTCAGGTCGCTGCGGAGCTGGAGAGGCAGATGAAACGGCATCCGGAACTGCGCAAGGTTTATGGCCAGAAACCGCAGGCGCAGGGGAAAGGACAGGCCGCGGCAGAGCCCCATGAAATGACGATTCAGGAGAAATGGGAATCGGCGAAGAAAGGCGAGTTCAAGGACCTGTACGGGCAGGACGTGCAGAACGCGATCAGGGACCGGTTCAAGAACCAGGAAGACGCCCAGGCACAGCTGCAGGGAATCCAGCCGATGCTGGACGCGCTGATGCAGAAGGCCGGCGTGGAATCGCTGGAGGAACTGAGCGACCTGATCCTGGACGATGACAGCCTGTACGAAGACGAAGCGGAAGCGGCCGGGATGACGGTGGAGCGCTACAGGGAATTCAAGGCCCTGCAGGACGAACACGACCGGCGGGCGGCGGAGGACCAGCAGGCCCTTGAGGACGCATTCTGGGACAACCATTTCACGAAGATGACCGCGGAAGCCGAGCAGCTGAAGCAGATCTTCCCGGATTTCGACCTGCGGACGGAAATGCAGAATGAAACATTCCAGCGGCTGACGCATCCGAGCGTGGGCATCAGTGTGGAGGACGCATACCGGCTGATCCACAAGGACGAGATCGACCAGCAGATGATGGCATACGCCATGAACCGGCAGCGGGAACAGATGGCACAGACCATCCAGGCACAGCGGACCCGGCCCGTGGAGGGCGCCATGAGCGCAAGCGCGGCAGCACCGGCGGCCGGAGTTGCGAGGGACTTCGGAAAGATGACAAGACCACAGAGAGACGAATACAGGAAGAAGGTCCTTTCCGGGCTTATCAGAGGGGGGGACTTCGCCTGAGAAGGAGGAAAAAATGAAAAAGCTGATACTTAATCTGCAGTGGTTCGCGGAAGCGGGCACACTGGTGAACACCACCCTGGGATACAGGAACGCCTACACCGGCGACCTGACCCCGTTCGATTCCACCTATTCGCTGGAATCGCTGAACAAGACCTATTACGACACCACCCTGCTGGACAATGCCAGGGACAAGCTGTTTTTCGCCCAGCTGGGCAAGAAGCAGAGCCTGCCGGCAAACCACGGCCGGACCGTGGAATTCCGCCGGTTCAAGACCCTGGGCCGCGTCCACCAGCTGACTGAGGGCGTGATCCCGACCGGACGGAAGATGAGCCAGGTTGCCATCACCTGCAGCCTGACGCAGTGGGGCGACTATGTGGCCATTTCCGACCTGCAGGACACCCACAGCATCGACGACGTGAAAACCGCGGCTGTTGAGGAACTGGGCGCGGCTGCCGGCCTGACCATGGACCTGCTGACCAGGAACGAGCTGCTGAACGGCACGCAGATCCTGTTCGCGGATGCCTACAACGGTTCCAGCTATGTGAGCACGCCTACTTCCAAGGCGGCGCTGATTACCGCGGCGCACACCAACAGCTACCAGTGCTACCTGACCCCGCGGGTGATCAACAAGGCGACCACCATGATCAAGAAGAGCTGCAAGGGCCTGAAGTACAGCGGCGCCTACTACGTGATGGTGATCCATCCCGACACTACCGAGGACCTGCGCAATGATCCGCAGTGGATTGAGGCACACAAATACGCGGCCGTGGAAGAGATCTTCACGGGCGAGATCGGCCGGATGCACGGCGTACGCTTCATTGAAAGCGACAACGCGCCGGTGATCAAGGAGGACGGCGACGACTGCGCCACCTACAAGAGTATCATGCTGGCCAAGGACGCTTTCGCGGTGATCGACGTCGAGGGCGGCGGCATGGAAACCATCATCAAGAGCAAGAAGGAAGTCGGCGGCCCGCTGGAGCAGTTCGGCACCGTGGGCACCAAGTTCGAACACAGCGCCAAGATCCTGTACCAGGAGCGGATGGTGACCGTATGGCACACCACCAGCTACAGCGAGATCGAGGACCAGAACATTACCGAAGCCGCCTGATAGCGGCCTGACCACCCGGCCGGGGGATCTCCGGCCGGGTATACCAGATTAAAGGAGGACAGAGGAAAATGAAACTGAACCTGCAGTATTTTGCCGGGGGACACAGTGTAACCCTGTACAAGGACGCGGGCGTGACCACATTCACCGCCAGCAGCGACACCGATGTGCAGAAGAACGCGGAGGTAACCCTGACCGTGGTATTCGCCAGCGGCTATGAGCTGGACGAATACGAAGTGATCGCGGGCGGCGTGACCGTGAACGCCAGCACCAAGAAATTCACCATGGGC
>Ga0310696_10011277_pt1 | contig 10199 bp, 8 predicted proteins | sample AusTroGonzalo_MG_4_FD_203885 | JGI IMG/M metagenome (GOLD analysis project Ga0310696, IMG submission 203885) | Bovine rumen microbial communities from tropical cattle in Woodstock, Queensland, Australia - Gonzalo_02 (v2) (version 2) | ecosystem: Host-associated > Mammals > Digestive system >... | reverse complement strand
CTCAACAAGGCCACGGAAATCCTGCAACTGCACAAGATCGAGAAGTTGCCGGTGGTGGCGGAAGACGGAACCCTGTTAGGGCTCATCACTTACAAGGACATCACGAAAGCCAAGGACAAGCCCTTCGCGTGCAAGGACGCGCAGGGGCGTTTGCGCGTGGCTGCGGGCGTGGGCATCACCACCGACGCCGTGGAGCGTGCCGAAGCATTGGTGGAAGCCGGCGTGGATGCGCTGGTGCTGGACTGTGCGCATGGCCATTCCCAGAATGTGGTCAATGTGCTGAAAGCCGTAAAACAACACTTCCCCAGTGTGGATGTGGTGGTGGGCAACATCGCCACGGGCGAGGCCGCCAAGATGCTGGCTGACGGTGGCGCCGATGCTGTAAAAGTGGGCATCGGACCCGGCTCTATCTGCACCACCCGCGTGGTGGCTGGTGTGGGCGTGCCCCAACTGAGTGCGGTTTATGGTGTCTATAAAGCCCTCCAATCCTACGATATCCCATTGATTGCCGATGGCGGTATCCGCTACTCCGGCGATATCGTGAAGGCATTGGCCGCTGGCGGCAGTTCCGTGATGTTGGGTGGCCTGCTGGCCGGTGTGGAAGAATCTCCCGGCACCACCATCCTGTTCAACGGACGTAAATTCAAGACCTACAGGGGTATGGGTTCCCTAGAAGCCATGCAGCAAGGGTCTAAAGACCGCTACATGCAGAGCGATGTGGAAGATGCCAAAAAGCTCGTGCCGGAAGGTATTGTAGGCCGTGTGCCGTACAAAGGCGATTTGTATGAAGTCATCTACCAGATGGCCGGCGGTTTGCGCTCGGGCATGGGCTACTGCGGTGCCCACAACATTGAAGAACTGCACAACGCCCGCTTCTGCCGCATTACCAACGCCGGCGTGCTGGAAAGCCATCCGCATGACATCACCATCACCTCCGAAGCACCGAACTATTCATCCGAACCCAAATAAAAGATTATTAACCTTAAAATTAGCATATTATGAAAAATATTGTTGTCGGTACCGACTTTTCCAATAGCGCCATGACAGCCATGCGTCATGCTGTGGCTCTCTCCATCCGCTCCAAAGCAACTTTGCATCTGGTGTGGGTTAAAACTCCGGGAGCAAAGAGTGTGGAAGAAGAAAACGAGTCTGGTGAATTCACCTCTCACTCACAAAACAAATTGCAGGAATTGGTGGAACTTTGTAAGAAAGAGTCTCCCGAAAGCCAAGTGAACAGCGTGATTCTGGAAGGCAAGGTTCACCAGGAAATCACCCGCTATGCCAACAACCTGCCGGATTCCATTATCGTGATGGGTGCGCACGGCGCATCCGGCTTTGAAGAGGGCTACATCGGCAACAATGCTTATCGTCTGATTAACGGATCCGAAGTGCCTGTGCTGATTATGCGCGAAAACATCCAGATCAACCGCGACCTGCATAAGATTTTCGTGCCCATCGACATCAGCTTTGAGACATTGCAAAAGATGAAACTGTCTATTGAGTTGGCTAAAAGCTTTGCCGCTCAAGTCTATCTTTTCGGTGTCATTTATCCCAACAACGCTGAAACCCGCCACATCATCAACGTGCAATTGCGTCACGCCGCAGATATGTGCGACGAAGCCAATGTCCGTTATGATGTCGAAACGCACAATGTGAGCAACAATGACGTTTGCAACACCATTCTGAAATGCGCCAGCGATCTTGACGCCAACCTCATCACCATTATGCGTGAGGAACAGGAGACCGACTTCACGGCCTCCCGCAACATGCGTCAGATTTTGAGCACCTGCCCCATGCCGTTGCTCATCATCCCGAACAGAAACGCATTTTCCGTCGGACGGTAATCATTATTTTTCCATAATATAACCATTGTCGTAGAGACGCCATATTATGACGTCTCTATGTGTTATTAACGATATGCAAAACAACAAAAAACGGACCCTGCGCGCCGGCAACATGCTGAATCCCACCCCTGTCGTGATGGTTTCCTGCGGCGATACCCTCGATGAATACAACATTATCACCATCGCGTGGACAGGCACGTTGTGTTCCGATCCGCCGTTATGCTACATTTCCGTGCGTCCCAACCGCCATTCTTACGACATCATCAAACGTGCTGGCGGATTTGTCATCAACCTGGTTAATAAAGAGTTGGCATCTATTGCCGACTGGTGCGGGGTGAAATCGGGCAAGAATTATAACAAATTCATCGAAACCGGACTCACGCCCGCGCGCGCCACGCAGGTGAACGCCCCTATGATTGAAGAAGCCCCTGTCAACATTGAGTGCAAAGTCAAGGAAATCATTCCGTTGGGCAGTCACGATATGTTCATCGCAGAAATTGTGGCCGTGCACGCGCAAGAGTCGCTGTTCAATCGCAAAACGGACGCTCTGGAACTGCAACGCGCCAATCTGGTGGCCTACTCGCACGGCCACTATTACGATTTGGGCAAAATGTTCGGCAAATTCGGCTTTTCTGTCGAAAAGAAAAAATAATGAACGAGAAAAACAACATCGGCGCGCTGTTTGACCGCATTGCCCACTCTTACGACAAACTGAACCATCTTTTATCGCTCAACATTGACAAAAGGTGGCGCAGGAAAACCGTGAAACAACTTGTCCCCTGCCAAAATCTTCTGGATGTGGCCATTGGCACCGCCGATCTGGCCATTGAGATTGTAAAACAAGGCAAGGCACAGCATGTTACAGGTATAGATTTGTCAACGGAAATGATGAAAATCGGGGCGGAGAAGGTGGAAGAGGCCCATTTGCAGGAGCAGATTTCCTTCACGGAGGGCAGTGCCTTGGCGCTCCCCTATCCCGACGGGCATTTTGATGCGGTGACCTGCGCCTATGGTGTCCGCAATTTTTCCGACTTGGACCAGGGCCTGCACGAGATGCGACGCGTGCTCAAGCCCAGCGGCCAACTGATGATTTTGGAATTCTCCTATCCGAAAAACAAGATAATCGCCTGGTTTTATGATATTTACTTCTCCAAAATCCTGCCTAAAATCGGCAAATGGATGAGCAAGGATAAAACCGCGTACCAATACCTCAACAGCAGTGTGAAGAATTTCATCTGGGGTGAGGAGATGGCGGAACGCCTGCGGACGGCTGGGTTCAGAGATATCAATTATAAAACGATGTCGTGTGGCATAACCACTGCCTACGAAGCAAAATTGTAGTTGGAAATGGGGAATTGAGCCTGTACCCTATTTGCCCCTTGCACCCCATTCACCTCGTGTTCCCCATGTACCTTCTAGAATCCCGTCCAGAACATCTCCCAGAATTTCTGTTCCATCTCCTGCCAGGTTTGGCGGGTGGCGCCAGCAAAGTCGGCGGTGTAACGGTTCAAAACCTTCTGGGCTTCTTCCTTTTTACCATCATTGAGCAAATTCACAGCCTTCTTTTCAAGGTCAGGGAGTTCGTTAAACGCCTTTTCCTCGTAACGGGCGACATTTTTCAATAAATAATCTTTGGTGTTGCCCCAACGGATTTGGGCCAATTTGTTGGCTTTGCGATAGTGCCAAAGCACAGCGTTTTCGTTGTACCCAAAATGTCCACAGATATTAAATCCGGCGGGCAAAGAGGTTTCGCCAGCATAAATGGGGATGCGCGGACTTTGTCCGGGATTCTCCAGCGAGAACCAGCAGAGGCCGCCTACCTCATCGGGCAGCCAGCTGCGGCATTGGATGATGGTGGAATAGGAACACCACGACATGGCCACGCCACGGTAGAAGGTTACTGCACCTGGTTTGAGCATGTTGTACATGGCACGCTCGTTGCCATCCATCCAGGGATTGGCATTGGGGCAAACTACCGTGTCTATCACAATCTCGCCATCCACTTTGCGCTTGCGGGGGTAGAGCAGATTTTGCGTCTGGTCCAGTTCGGGACAACCCTCATAGTTGGCGCGGAAGAGTTCCATCACGCGCTGCGGAGAGACCTTCTCATCGGGTTTGATGGAGAAAGGCAACTCATCGGCATCAAGGGCAAAGTGTTGCGACGGAGCCAGTTGAGTGAAGATATACCACTCGCGTTCCTTGAAATTCTTGTTGCCAGAATAGGATGACGGGAACGCTTTCCACCAAATGAAGTCGCCCTTGCCGTCCCAAAGACCGTATTTCTTAGCCACCTTCTCAATATTGTCGGAACACATGAAGTAATCCTTGTTCTTGCGGTCGAGTTTGCCGATGCGGGCCACATTACAGCTCACGGCCACCTCATCGTCGGGCACGCGCTGGGCCGCCCAAATGCCGCCGATCTTGTCAGGACCCTCGCCGAGGATTTCCATCTGCCACACCTCCTTCTTGTCAGCAATGGTGATGCACTCACCGCCGTCACCGTAGCCGTATTGCGCAATCAGCTCGCCGATCAAACGGATGGCGTCGCGGGCGTTGTCGCAGCGTTGCAGGGCAATGCGTTGCAGCTCCTCAATCAGGAACATGCCTTTTTCGTTCAGCAAGGTATCGGGACCGGAGAAGGTGCTCTCGCCCATGGCCAGTTGTTTCTCATTCATACAAGGATAGGCCGTGTTCATGTAGGCGTAGGTGTGCTCAATCTCGGGAATCTCGCCCGCCAGTGTCACATTCTCCATGGCATTGGGTGTGCTGGTGTGCATCGTGCCCTTATACACCTTGTGCATGGTACCGGGCTCATGGTCCGCGGCAGGTTCCATCTTCACCCATGTGCGATACTTGCTGTCGCACGTATGCGAGGTTATCACGGAGCCGTCTGTGGAGGCCTTGCAGCCCACCATGATGGAGGTGCAATTGGCGCCCACGAGTTCGGTTTCCTGGGCAAAAGTGAATGTCGCGAAGAAGCAAGCGACGACGGTAAGGAGGAGGTGTTTGAATTTCATCATGATAGCAATATTCTTTTGTTGCCGCAAAAATACGTTTTTTTCTATCCCCTGTCTCCTGTTCCCTATTCCCTTTTTTTCCCTATCTTTGCACGCCAAAATATCGCGTTTATGGAAATCAAACCTATTATCGCCCCTTCCCTTCTTTCCGCCGATTTCGGCAACCTTAAAAAAGATGTGCAGATGCTGAACAAATCCAAGGCCGACTGGATTCATTTGGACATCATGGATGGCGTATTCGTGCCTAACATCTCCTTCGGCATCCCAGTGGTCAAGGCCGTGCGCCAACTGTCGGAAAAGCCCTTGGACACGCACTTGATGATTGTGCAGCCCGAGCGCTACATCCATGCCTTCAAGGAGGCGGGTGCCGACATGCTGACGGTGCACTGGGAGGCCTGCACGCACCTGCACCGCACCATCTACCAAATCAAGGAAGAAGGCATGCTGGCGGGCGTCGCGCTCAATCCGCACACCCCGGTAGCTGGATTGGAAGATATAATCAATGATGTTGATTTGGTGCTGATTATGTCGGTGAATCCTGGATTTGGCGGACAGAAGTTCATTCCGCGTGCCTTGCACAAAATCGCCGAACTGCGCGAGATGATTGAGCGCAACAATTCCGAAGCTCTTATTGAGGTGGACGGGGGCGTGTGTCTCGACAACATTGCCGACATCATGGCCGCCGGAGCGGATGCCGTAGTGGCCGGAAACGCCGTTTTCAAGGCCGAGGATCCTAAAATCGCTATTCAAAATCTAAAAAAAATATAACATGAAAAAATTATTCTTTTTTATCTGCTTGACTTTCATTAGTTTCAGTCTGTTTCCCCAAACTGTGACCTATCAGGATATCCTGAACCAGAAATCAGCCAAAGAGCTGACTGGCCGCAATGGTGGTGACGATATTACCGCATACGTGGCCTCCAACGGCATCACCTATACCAAAGGTTCCACCATAACTTACGGATATCCGACAAATGGAAAGTATTATGTCTATTTCAAGGATGTGACTGGAAGTTGGTTGAACACTTTGGGAGAAGATGAGAACGCCAGTGCATCGGATCGTGCCGTGAACCAAGAACGGGCAGAGCGGGTGGAAAACCGCGCTGGCGGCGTGGCCACCATCAAAAAAATCCAATGTGTGCCCATCGACCCATTTAACAAAAAAATCAGCGGATGTAAGATTTATCTGGTGCTCAATCGTGGCGGTTTGGCCTGCACCAATTTTGAAGAAGCTCTGGCCGTCAGAGAGGTTATCACGAAAGCCAATCCTGACGATGTGGCTTCCGACGCCGCTCTCGAGGAACTGAAAAAATGGAAGGAGAAACTGGATCTCCAAATCATCACCCAAGAGGAATATGATGCCAAAAAGGCCGAACTGATGAAAAAAATAAAATAAGCATCCTGAAAAATGACTGCAAAACAAAGAAGCACAGCTTATTGCATGTTCGTCATCGGATCCCTGTTCTTTGTATTCGGATTCGTCACCTGGCTGAACAACATACTAATCCCTTATATGCGCACCTCTTGCGAACTGACCACGCAGGTGCAGGGCTATCTGGTGACCTTCGCCTTCTACATCGCCTATTTTGTGATGTCCATTCCATCTTCTTTTGTGCTGAAGAAAACGGGCTATGGCAACGGCATGGCGTTAGGCCTCATCGTGATGGCCATTGGATGCATGATGTTCATACCGGGAGCCATGACACGCAGTTATCCCATATTTTTGATTGGCTTGTTTTTACAGGGAAGCGGCTTGTCGCTGCTGCAAACGGCCAGCAATCCGTATGTCACGGTTATTGGACCCGTGGAATCGGCTGCGCGCCGCATGAGCGTGATGGGCATCTGCAACAAGGTGGCCGGCATGATCGGTATTCTCATTCTGTACAACGCCCTGTTCAAAGGCAAGGAAAAACTCATTGCCGACATCCAAAACACACCGGCGGGTCCAGTGAAGGAGCAGATGCTGCAACAACTCTCCAGCGGTGTCATTCTGCCCTATATCATCATGACCGCTGTGCTCATCGCTCTGGTTGTCTTTATCAAAACCGCCCATTTGCCTGAAATCATTGAGGAAGAAAAGAAAATTGACGGGCATAAAACCAGCCTGTTCAATTATCCTTACATGTGGCTGGGCGTGTTAGCCATTTTCTTCTACGTGGGAGCGGAAGTTATCGCTATCGACACGCTGATCCCGTACGGCGATTTCTATGGAATTTCCACTTCTGTATCGCACTACTTCGGTATTTACGCCCTGATTTCCCTGTTGGTCGGTTATGTGTGCGGCATCTTGTTTGTGCCAAAAGTCATCTCCCAGCGAAACGCGTTGATTATCCAATTGTGTCTGTCGGTGCTGCTGGTGATTGTAGCCCTTTGCACGCATGGGCTTGCATCCATCGTAGCCATTATCTGCCTCAGCTTCACACATGCCATCATGTGGCCGGCCATCTGGCCGCTTGCCATTCACGATTTGGGCGACCACACGGAATTCGCCTCCGCCCTGCTGGTGATGGCCATCGTGGGCGGAGCGGTCATGCCGCTGATTTACGGTAGGATTGCTGACGTGGCGAACCCGCACGACGCCTACGCCCTGCTGTTTGTTTCGTATGCCTATATCTTGTTCTTCGCAACATTTGGATGCAAGTTTGGGGACAAGAAAAAATGTAATTAATTTGTATATTTGCCGCCGATGAAAAAACGAGTGAAAAAGCGGCGATTCTATTATAATCTTTCCAAAACAAGACGCTACATCAAGCAACATTTCAGCACACGCGCCATTGTTTTGATCCTCAGTGTGCTAATAGGCATATTGGGGGCTTTGGCCGCCATTATCATCAAGAATCTGGTTTATTTCACCACCAAGGCGCTCAGCAGCGCATTTCCCGTGGAGGAGGTTAACTATCTGTACCTTATCTTCCCGCCTATCGGCATTCTTCTTGCCTTGACATTCGTGCGGCGGGTGGTGCGCGACAATATCGGACATGGGGTGAGCATCGTACTCAAGTCCATTTGCAAAAGCGACGGCAAGTTGCGTTTCCACAACGTCTATTCCTCGATGGTGTCCAGTGCCATCACGGTCGGATTCGGCGGGTCTGTCGGTTTGGAGGCTCCTATGGTGCTGACCGGCTCCGCCATCGGTTCCAACCTGGGCCGTTTTTTCCATCTCAAGCCCAAGCAAACCACCCTCTTGCTGGCGTGCGGCTCCACTGCCGCCATGGCCGCCATCTTCAAGGCCCCCATCGCTGCCATCGTTTTCACTTTCGAAGTGCTCATGCTCGACCTCACCGGCAGCGCTATCTTACCCTTGCTTATTTCCGCCGCCACCGGCACGGTGATGTCTATGCTGTTTTTGGGCCGCAACGTGATGTTCTCCATTGGCGCAACTCAGGAATTTTGGATCTCCAACATACCTTTCTATATTATTCTCGGATTGCTCACCGGCCTGCTTTCCGCCTATTTTCTGCGCCTGTCAAGATGGGTGGAAAAACAGATGCGACGGATTCGGAAACCTTACGTCAAAGCCATCTTCGGAGGTGTCTTGCTGAGTGGACTCATTTACCTTTTCCCCGTATTTTACGGTGAAGGATACGAAAGCATCAATGTGCTCATTCACGGCGACTATCTGTCCCTTTTCAGCAACTCGCCATTGCGGATGCTGGGGGATAATCTTTTTATTGTGTTTGCAGGCATTGCAGGGATTGTATTACTGAAGGTGTTCGCCACCTCTCTCACCACCTCCGCGGGCGGCATCGGCGGTGTGTTCGCCCCCACGTTGTTCATCGGTGCTTTCACTGGCTTTTTTGTGGCCGGTGTGTCCAATGATCTCCTAGGGGTGAATCTGCCCTATGTCAACTTCATTCTCGCAGGCATGGCCGGGGTCATGACTGGCGTGATGCAGGCTCCTTTGACTGCCATGTTTCTCATTGCCGAGCTTTCTGGCGGCTACACTCTGCTCATCCCGCTGATGATTACCGCCGCCTGCTCCTATATCAGCGTCTATCCTTTTGAAAAATACTCCGTTTATACCAAACCTTTGGCCGATAAAGGTAATCTTAAAACGCACAACAAAAACAAGTTCGCGTTACGCAAGTTGCAGTGGGACCAGTTTATCGACACGGACATCAAGACGGTGCCCGCGCACAGCACCCTGCGCACATACGTGGACATCATCGCCAAAAGCAAGCGCAACCTTTTTGTGGTTATCAATGATCATAATGTGTTCCAAGGCTTGTTAGTCATGGATGACCATCGCAATGTCATTTTCAATCAGGATCTTTATGATCTGGTTCGCGTGGAAGACCTCATGATTGAGCCGGAAGAGTTTATTTATGAGGATGATACCGGCGCTGTCGTATTGGATAAATTCAAGAAAACCGGCAATTTCAATATGCCTATCATCACGCACGACAGACAATATTTGGGATTCCTGTCACGTGCCAAATTCCTGACCAAATATCAGGCCTTTGTGGCGGAGGAATCGGATGATTGATGGAAACAATGATGAATTGTTGGTAGAAACGTCATATTATTTGGTAGAGACGTCATAATATGGCGTCTCTACCAATGTAAAATAAATAAATTTGAACAATGAATATTATTGAAACGCCTATTCCCGGCCTGTTGGTGATTGAACCTGATGTTTTCAAGGACGCCAGAGGCTATTTTTTTGAAAGTTATAATGAAAAACGATTGGCTGAAATCGGCATTCATGAACGATGGGTGCAAGACAACCAATCATGTTCGCAGAAGGGCGTGGTGCGCGGCCTGCATTTCCAAAAACCGCCTTTCGCCCAAGCCAAGCTGGTGCGCATCTTGCAGGGTGCCGCCATTGATTTCGCCGTGGATATCCGCAAGGGCAGTCCCACATACGGACAATATTATTCGGTGCTTCTGACCGCCGACAACTTCCGGCAGTTTTACATTCCCGCCGGCTTTGCGCACGGTTTTGCAGCCCTGGAGGACAACACCCTCTTCTTCTACAAGTGCTCCAACTTCTATAACAAGGCCTCCGAAGGCAGTATCCGTTTCGATGACCCCGACCTCAACATTGACTGGCAGGTGGAGAATCCGCTGACATCAGAGAAAGATCTTATGGGACCTTATCTCAAGGATTTTGATTCTCCTTTTGTGTTTTCTGAAAAATAATGGCAAAACTTTGTATTTTTGACTTGGACGGCACCCTGCTCAATACGCTCGAAGACCTTGCTGATGCCGCCAACCATGTATTGTCCGAACATCATTTCCCCACCCATCCTGTGGATGCTTATCGCTATTTTGTGGGCAACGGGATGCCCTCGCTCATTATGCGTATCCTGCCAGAAAAACACCGCGATGAAAAGAC
>Ga0310696_10011276_pt1 | contig 10199 bp, 7 predicted proteins | sample AusTroGonzalo_MG_4_FD_203885 | JGI IMG/M metagenome (GOLD analysis project Ga0310696, IMG submission 203885) | Bovine rumen microbial communities from tropical cattle in Woodstock, Queensland, Australia - Gonzalo_02 (v2) (version 2) | ecosystem: Host-associated > Mammals > Digestive system >... | reverse complement strand
GGACTTCCTCAACGAGAAACTCAGCGTAGCCGTCCAGGGCTTCTCCAACCTCAGCACCGGTCCTCTCAAGATGAAAATCCACAACGAAGGCAATGGATTCGTGAACGACATGAACGTGTCCATTCCTCTCAAGACCCTTCAGTTGCAGTTGACATACAACTTTGGTAAGAGCAACATCCAGGTCAAGAAGACCCAGAGGTCCATCACCAACGATGACGTTATCAATGCAGAAAAGTCAGGAACTGCAGCAGGCGGTGCAGCGTCCAGCATGGATCCGTCATCTCAAAGATAATGAAAAGACTCACACTGACTATACTCGCGGCTGCCACGTTGATGGCAGCCGCTTGTAACGCTCCAATGCCCAGGGGAAACTGGAGCGAGGCGCCCTACAAGGCCTTATGTAAATTGATGAAGGATTGTAAGAAGGAATCTGCCGGTTCCGAATACAATTTGAATTATGCGGTGTTCGACTACGACAACACCACGGTCATGCAGGACGTGGAGATTGCAGTGATGAGCTGGCAGCTTGAGAATCTACGTCTCAAATTCACGGCGGACGAAATCTGGGATTTGTTCGCCCCCCAAGTCCCCGATCTCGACTCCGTATTGGTCGAGGCCGGTGCGGAAGGCATCACTGCAAGGATGCTTATTACCGACATCGAGTCCGACTACCGGGCCATCACCGATGCCGCCCGTGTCAGATGCGGTGCAGAGATAAGCGCAGAGCAGCTTGCCGAGGCAAAGAAAACTCCGGAATATGAAGATTTCCGCGTCAAGGTGATGTCGCTCTACGAAGGCGTCTATCAGACTTTCGACTACAGGGAAGGCTTGATGATAATAGTCGGCCTGTTCCATAACATGACCACGGCCGAAATGACCGACCTGGTAAAAGAAGCCGTCGACGACCAGATTTCCAAGATGTGCCTCAGGGAACTCACCTGGGAGAGCCCCGAAATGGGCGCTGCAGGGAAAGTCGTCCTCACCGTTTCCGACGGTCTTGCGCTGAGCGACGAAATGCGCAATCTCTATCAGGCCCTGGAGGAGAATGGCATCGATGTGTATATATTCTCCGCTTCCCTGGAAACCGTAGTGGAAGCCATGGCCTGCGACCCCGAATATCTGGGGCTGGACTCCACCAGGGTGTTCGCCATGCGTCTGAAACACAATCCCGAGGATCTCGTGAAGCAGGAATACACTCCTTTCTTCATCAGGCCTTACAAAGAAGGTAAGACCGCCGCTATCAAATCCTATGTCTCCCCTCTCTATGGTTGGCGCGAGCCCGTGCTCGTTGCCGGCGACAGCAACGGAGATTATAGCATGCTAACCGAATTCCCTGATATGCGCGTGGGCCTTATCATCGACAAGAACCAGACCGGAGAGATAGGCGAGCTCAGGCAGAAAGCCTTGGATACCGAGAACGGTGGGCCGGCCAGCCCTTACGTGCTGCAAAGGCGTGGCGATCCGAAACCGGAATTCAGCCGTGAATAAAGAATGAGGGCGCTCAAGCGAGCGTCCTCATTGCATTCAGGACGGCGATTACCGTCACTCCTACATCGGCGAATACTGCCAGCCACATAGGTGCAAGCCCGAAGGCTGCAAGCAGCAGTACGGCCAGCTTAACGGCTATGGCGAAGCAGATATTCTGCCTGGATATTCCCACGGTCTTGCGGGCTATCCTGATAGCCGTGGCTATCTTCCTGGGGTCATCGTCCATCAGGACAACGTCCGCGGCCTCTATGGCCGCATCGGAGCCGAGCGCGCCCATAGCTATGCCTATGTCGGCCCTGGCAAGCACGGGAGCATCATTTATGCCGTCTCCGACGAATGCCACCGTCGTCTTCTTATCGGCCGTATCTATCAGAGTCTCCAGTTCGGACAGTTTCTCCGCCGGCAGCAGCCCGGCCCCGTAACTATCCACCCCCACGGTCTTGGCGACGGATTCAGCAACTTTAGCGGAATCGCCGGTAAGCATCACCGTCCTGCCTGCTCCCGCGGCCTTGAGCATGGCTATTGCCTCGGCGGAAGAAGATTTCACGCGGTCGGAGATAAGGATGTGCCCGACATATTCGCTGTCCACGGCCACGTGGACTATGGTTCCGGCGCCGCCGCACTTTTCGCAACCATGCACCTTGATTCCAAGTTCTTCCATCATCTTCTCGTTACCGGCGCTTATCCTGCGGCCGTTCACGGTCGCCTGCACGCCCTTGCCGGCGAACTCGCGGACATCCTCCACGTTGCAATCGTCCGCCTCTTCAGGATAAGCCTTGCGGAGAGCCTCCGCCACCGGATGCTTGGAGTGCCTTTCCACGTGGGCGGTCAGATGCAGAAGTTCCTTTTCTTTTATTATTTCGGGATGCACGGCCGTCACCTCGAACACGCCTTCGGTCAGGGTGCCGGTTTTGTCGAATACGACGGTGCCCAGGCGGGTCAGGGCCTCAAGATAGTTAGCTCCCTTGACCAGGATACCGCGGCGGGATGCACCTCCGATTCCTCCGAAGAAGCTCAGCGGCACGGATATCACCAGTGCGCAAGGGCAGGATACGATAAGGAAGGTCAGCGCCCGATAGAGCCAGGTTGCGAAACTGCCACCTCCCGCAAGAGGAGGAATTATGGCCAGCAGCACGGCGGCACCGACCACTATGGGGGTATAGATCTTCGCGAAGCGGGTTATGAAGGATTCGCTGCGGGACTTGTTGCCGGCGGCGTTCTCCACCAGTTCCAGCACCCTGCTGGCGGTAGATTCCCCGAAGGGTTTGCCGACCTTGACCCGCAGCAAGCCCCAGAGATTGATGCAGCCGGATATGATGCTGTCGCCTGCAGAAATGTTCCTGGGCACGCTTTCGCCGGTGAGGGCCTTGGTATCGAGGGCGGAGTTTCCTTCCAGCACCACACCGTCCATAGGCACCTTCTCGCCAGGTTTCACCACGACGATCTCCCCTACCGCGACGCTGTCGGGACGTACGACTTTGAGGCCTTCCGGAGTCTCGAGGTTGGCAGTATCCGGGCGTATGTCCATAAGTGCGGAGATGCTGCGGCGGCTCCGGCCTTCAGCGATGCCCTCAAAGAGTTCGCCCAGCTGGAAGAAAAGCATGACGAACACAGCTTCGGGGAACTGGTTCCCGGCTCCGGGCAGGAAACCTATGGCCAGGGCTCCCACGGTGGCTACGCCCATCAGGAAGTCTTCGTCCAGGGCTTCTCCTTCTAGGAGTTTTCCGGCGCCTTCCTTAAGGGTTTCCCAGCCTACTATGAGATATGGGATAAGATAAATCAGGAGGTACTGCCAGGTTTTGAGATCGGTATTCTTCTCGATGATTATGGCCACCACAAGAAGAATGGCCGATAGTACGAGTTTTACTATGGTCTCGCGGAGCTCTCCATCGTCGTGGTGATGGTGGTGCTCGTGTTCGTCGCAATGCCCATGGCAATGCTCATGTTCGTGTTCGTGATTGTGTGACATATAGCGTTTTATTTGTTTTCCGAGGGCGAATTTAGGCCAATTTCAGCAGCTTTGATTCCACTATCCCCATAAATGATGATAAGTCCCTTTTGGAATTACGAAAAAAACTCTATATTTGCGCGAATTTCGAAAACGGATACTACTATGTTTTGGACACTTGAACTCGCCAGCAGCCTGGACGACGCACCCTGGCCGGCAACCAAAGACGAATTGATCGATTACGCAAACCGCTCCGGCGCCCCCGAAGAAGTTATCGAGAACCTTCAGGAGCTCGAGGATGACGGTGAAATATACGAAACCATCGAAGACATATGGCCGGACTACCCGACCAAAGACGATTTCTTCTTTAACGAGGAAGAGTATTGATTTGACAATCAAATAGTTATAGAAAAGCCGAGGTTCTCACCTTGGCTTTTTTCTGTCTAAGGGCCTACCTTCGCGTAGGCACAATTGCACAATGGCGCGAGAAGGGACGGCCGTCGTCCGATATCCCCTCAATGCGCACGGTGTATGGTACTTCGGCAGAGGCGCCGCCGGGGAAGGAGATTTCGGCGCGGCCTCCACTGATTTCGACGAGGGGGCTCCACCAGATTGTGTTGCGGGTGGTGGGCCGGCCATCGTCGGCAAGGGGCGGTTCAAAGTATCGGGGCTGCTGATATCCAAGGGGTATGAAATATAGCAGCGAGGGATTCCTTTCCGCGCTACGGCGCATTCCGCCGGGTTTCACTTTAATGTAAACCACGCCGCCCTCTCCCCCGTAAAAAGGATCGGGGCGCGTAGAAATGCTCAAACTGCGGAGGTCGCCTAGCCGGAGCATGTCGAAACTCCACCACGAAGCTTCCTCGTCATCCACTATAAGCTTCACCTTTCCGGTCTTGGATTCATCCTCATCCATCGCGGGATCTTCTTCGCTTTCCGAAAAGATCGAAGACCTCATACGGCTACGGTTGTACATATATTCGCCGTCGTATTCGAACAGCGCCTGCCTGGTGCTCAGATACTCTACCAGAGTCTGGTCCTTGAAGAATTCCAAATCCTTGTCGTAGCTTCTTCCGAACATCAGGTCATGATCCGGATAGTCCGCAACGACCACTACAGCCTGCAGGGTATCGCCCGAGGCCGGCACTTCCAGCACCTGAGGAACGGATCCGCCGTCCTTAGAATACCCCGGCGCAGCCTTGTACACGTGCGGATCCGCCACCTTGTCGCCGTCCCATCTGGGAAGATAGACCGCCCCAAGGCGCGAAGTGCCTATATTGATCAGGAACTCGGTGTTCTCCGGGAAATCCAGGCTGTCTATGACGAATCGCCTTCCGCGCTCGACTCTTTTGGACTGCAGCTCATTCAACTTCGGGATCATAAAGGTGAACGTAAACTTCTTGGGCATCCTGGAAGAGCCCCAGCGCGCAATGTATCCGCGTATCTCCTGCATCCTTTCCCTCACATAGCGGAACTGCAATTTCCCTTTTTTCTTGTCGATTATCTTGTCGATATCATAGTACCGCCAGCCCTGGATCATCATCAGCATATCCAGCGCGGCATCTCTTTCCTGTTCCGGGATATCCGGGTCAAAGTAGTAGAACGGATCGTTGATGCTTCCCTTGAGTTCGCTGCTCAGGGCCATGTAGGACGTAATGCCGTCGCTCTGCTGCCAGTCCTTCAGGGCCTCCCTCACTACGGAAACCGAGCAATTCCCGTCCAGCGGAGTCCCATCCGGATTGCTCAGGGAGATGATTCCTTTCACCGGAGCGCCTTTGCCGTCGGAGGACTGCGACATATCCATACTGCACACTGGCTCCGCCCCGTCGCGCACGAAAAACAGCCTCTCCGCCAGTATGGAACCGCTCTCGTTCACAAGAAGAATGTGGTTTATCCCACTCTGAAAAAACTGCCTTTCCACGATCATCACCCCTTCTTCTCCGCTGAGTTCTATCTCTGCGATGGGCCTGATCCTGGAAGCGTCGCGCACCAGCAGAGAGGCGGTGCCACCGCCATGTCCCATCGCCCCTATATAGTACTTTCCCGCATTGGACCACAAATGCAGCATAGCCCCTTCCGTCGCCGGTGAGGGTAGCGGAGAAACGTGGCCAGAAGCATCCCGGATGCCGTATTCAACGCCTGGCTCAGGAAGGAATTCAATGACGCCCATTCCATCGTGGGTGGTGGAAACGGGCCTTGGGACATCTCCGTTGCCACCCACCAGCACGCCGCTGAAATCCGTGCTTCGCCCACGCGAGTCCACGGCCTTGAATCCGATCACCGCCTTGTGGCCGGCGAAATAGCGCCCTCCTTCCGGCCAGAAACTAATCTCCACTCCGGCGGGGATGGCTTCTTCGGCCCTGTTTTCTCCCGGACTATCTCCCACTATCCTGATCTTGTCGTGGAATAGATACTCGTCATCGTTGTTCAGCTGCCAGAGGGTATATGCCCGTATGGTGTAATCCCCGGTGGACAGATTGTCCGGCAGCTGCAGATAACCCGGGAAGCCGCCGTCCGAGCGCTTTATCTTCACCCTTGCAAGAGCTTCCCCACCGGAATCCAGGACCTCCACGTACAAGAAATTGCTTGGCGGTAGGACGGACAGCGAGGAGGCCTCCTGCACCCAGCCCTTGAACCAGACCGTTTCCCCGGCCTTATAGCAGGAACGGTCGAAGTGCAGATACACCTTTTCCGGTGAGAACCAGGTGGAAAAAGTGTTATAGCGGAAAAGAAGGGAGTCCGGAAGAGGAAAGCCTTCCGCTTTCACCGCCAGCGCGGAAAGCAGGAACAGAACTGCGGCTATAATCTTGCGGGTGGCTCTCATATCCTCTTTAAATACTTACAAATATATTTTTTTCCTGCCAAAAAAAGGTATATTTGGGAATGAATCAACAAATAAGGTGCATCATAATTGATAATTAAAGCCGTGGATGACTCCACGGCTTTAATTATTTCTAAACAGCGACTATTTCAGTTTCGAGAATATGTCCGGCTTGGAGATTGTCGGTGAGAAGCTGGAAATCTCTATTTCTGGTGTACTTTCAAGGAACTGCCGCATTCCCGACCTGTCGGTTACACAAGTGAAGGTGCTGAGCAGCTGAGGCTGCTTGATCGTAAATGCCTCCTCACCGTCGGCTTTAAAGAAAGAAGCATGTACGTCGATTCCGTATTCGAGTTTGAAGTAGTTTTCAGTCAATTCGGGGAGATTCTCCTTGAGCGATGCAACTATCCTGCACTTGAATTCCGCCGGAATATCGGCGATGCCGACTTTTTCCGAAGTGTAATACCAACTGTCGCCCGTAATGACCTCTCTGCACTGCTGTCCGTCGATATCGAAGTAATCGGCAGCGATATCATAAAACTGGCGCATGTCGTCACTTATAGCAAAAATAGAGTATTTGAGCTGGTAAGTCCCCCGCCACGCGGCACTCACAGACTGCTTGAAAACGAAGTCGTAGAAAGCGTCTCCGGACCGGACGCTGACGGTAAAGTGCTTCACATCAGGATCTTCATTTTCCATGAATTCGATGGTCAGTACGTTACCCTTCAATTCGGCACGATAGGATTCATTTTCAATAATATCTTTGGCACCCACGAACCAGATGCTGGAATAGTTCCTGCAGGAGAATTTGAACGTTCCACCGTCAGCAGAAACATTGTAAGTGCCGTCAACTGCCTTAACCGGCACCTCAGCTTTCCATTTCATCGGATCCCAATCTCCGTCTTTTTTGTCGCAAGAGGCAAGGGAGAAAGCCGCAAGCACCATAAAGATTATTTTCCAAGATTTCATTCTTCTCATAACTTCATGTAATGTTTGCCAAGGCTTTTCTCAACAATTATGCCATTACCATCACTTAATTTGCACAATTTCGTAGCTGCGGGTGCCCAGGCCTATCTTTTCGCCGTGTACCAGCTGGGTCTCCCATTCCGACTCAGGAGTGGTGTTCCTGAAGTGATCATGCTGATTATGAAAGCCTTCGGAGTGCAGGTGGTCGCCCAGTACGGAGTTCCTTATGGGCTCGGCCGCCAGACAGGCATCCGCGCAGGCTTGGTCGAGTGCGACAGGATCTTTGGATGCGAACATCCCGATATCCGGGAGTATGGGAGCATCATTCTCGGGATGGCAGTCACAGTAAGGGGAAACGTCAACTATCAGCGAAATATGAAAACAGTCGCGGCCGCTGACGACAGCCTTCGTGTATTCGGCCATCTTGGCGTTCAGCACGGAGATTGCCTGGTCCTGGGCGAAATCTATAGCATCGAAGTTGCAAGCACCCAGGCAACGCCCGCATCCCACGCAATGGGTGCCGTCCACATGCATTTTCCGGCTTTGTGAATCATATACCAGGCCGCCGTTGGCACATTCCCTCTCGCAACGCCGGCATCCGCGGCATTTGCTTTCATCTATGGTAGCTTTCCCGGCGGAATGCTGGTCCTTCTTGCCCGCCCGGGATCCGCAGCCCATGCCTATATTCTTTATCGCGCCCCCGAAGCCGGTCATCTCGTGCCCCTTGAAATGCGTCAAGCTGATGAACACGTCGGCATCCATAACGGCCCGCCCGATGAGAGCTTCCTTCGTGTATTCTCCCCCGTCCACGGGGACGGCTATGTCGTCGGTACCCTTCAAACCATCGGCGATAATGATGGGGCAGCCGACGGAAAGCGGCGTAAAACCATTCTCCCAGGCACACTCCATATGCTCCAAGGCATTCTTGCGGAAGCCGGGATACATGGTGTTGCAGTCCGTGAGGAAAGGCTTTCCTCCAAGCTCTTTAACCAGGTCGACAATGGCCTTGGCATAGTTGGGCCTCAGATAACTGATATTGCCCAGTTCTCCGAAGTGCATCTTGATCGCCACGAACTTGCCGTCCATGTCGATGTCGGCGATTCCGGCGCGGCGGGCCAGGCGCTTAAGTTTGGCAGGCATGCTTTCCCCGAAAGCGGAAGTCCTGAAATCCGTAAAAAAAACTTTCGAGCGTTCCATAGAAGTGTTATTCGATTACGTAGGAGCTAAAGATAGGTAATCGCTTTTGATTATTCAAATAAAACGGCCATATTTGCGCCAGTTTTCCGAGCACATTGCAATATAACAATGAGAATCCTTTTCGTTTGTCACGGTAATATCTGCCGCAGTCCCATGGCAGAGTTCATCCTGAAGGCGCTGGTAAGGGCCAAGGGAATCGAAGACATGTTCCATATCGAGTCGGCGGCCGTATCGACCGAGGAAATCGGCAACCCCATATATCCGCCGGCCAAGCGCTGCCTGAACCAGCACGGCGTACTCTTCGACAACGGAAAGAGGGCCCGTCAGGTCACCGGAGAAGATTACGGGCGTTTCGACAGCATCATCTGCATGGACTCCTCCAACCTCAGGCTTATCAAGCGCATAATCCCCGACGACCCTCAAAAAAAGATCCATCTGATGATGGCTTATACGGGCGTGGGCAGGGACGTGGCCGACCCTTGGTACACCGGGGATTTCGAGCAGACATTCCAGGACCTTCTGGAAGGATGCGAGGCAATCATCGCAGGATTGTAGTTCGGAAAATTTTCCATATCTTTGCGGAAAATTTGATATCTCTTCAGGGCAGGGTGCAATCCCCTACTGGCGGTAAAGTCCGCGACTCCCTTAACAGGGACTGAACCGGTGAAACTCCGGTACCAACGGTTAAAGTCCGGATGGAAGACGGGATATGATGGAAAACGATAAACTATATATGCAAGAGGCTATGGCCCTTGCGGAATCGGGGCGTGGTCACACGTCCCCCAATCCTATGGTAGGATGCGTCCTGGTCAAGGACGGAAGAATAATCGGTAAAGGATATCATCACCAATACGGCGCCTTGCACGCCGAGAGGGATGCTTTGGCCGCCTGCACGGAAAGCACGGTGGGTGCCACCGCATACGTCACCCTGGAACCCTGCTGCCACCATGGCAAGCAGCCTCCCTGCACGGACGCCCTCCTGGCGGCCGGCATCTCCCGGGTAGTCGTGGGCCTGACCGACCCCAATCCTCTGGTATGCGGCAAAGGGATAGAAATACTCCGCGGGCACGGGGTTTCCGTGGAAGTGGGGCTTATGGAAGACGAGCTCCGCGAGCAGAACCGGATATTCCTGAAATACATCACCGAAAAACGGCCGTGGGTAAGCCTGAAAGCTGCCATGACACTGGACGGGAAGATTGCCACCGCCGACGGGGATTCCCGCTGGGTGACCTCCGAGAGTGCCCGCAGTTTCGTGCATCAGCTGCGCGGATATCATAGCGGCATCTGCGTAGGAGCCGGAACAGTCCGGGCCGACGATCCTATGCTGGACTGCCGATTCGAAGGTCTGAAGAATCCCGTACGAATTCTTCCGGACAGCAGGGCCAGCCTGTCGCCGGACAGCCGCATAGCGAAAAGCTCCGGCAGCATCCGGACCATACTCGCACATACTCAAGCCGCTGACGCCGGAAAACTGGAGATCCTCCGCGCCTGCGGAATAGAAACCCTCCCCTGCGGCACCCGCGACGCTCACGTCGACCTGGAGGACATGCTGGACAAGCTGGGCGCACTGCGCATCGATTCCATCCTCCTAGAAGGAGGAGAAGAACTCAACGGCAGTTTCATAGAGCAGGGTCTGGTAGATGAATACTACTTCTTCGTCGCTCCCAAGATCCTTGGCGGAGCGGATGCAAAAACGGCCGTGGGAGGCAAAGGATTCCCCAGAATGTCAGAGGCCCTGGGGCTTAGGATAGAATCTGTGAAGCAGTTCGGGCCTGATCT
>Ga0310696_10011275_pt1 | contig 10199 bp, 18 predicted proteins | sample AusTroGonzalo_MG_4_FD_203885 | JGI IMG/M metagenome (GOLD analysis project Ga0310696, IMG submission 203885) | Bovine rumen microbial communities from tropical cattle in Woodstock, Queensland, Australia - Gonzalo_02 (v2) (version 2) | ecosystem: Host-associated > Mammals > Digestive system >... | reverse complement strand
TGTTTCGGGCGCAACATATCAATATTGAACTCTCCGCAAATATCAAAGATACGGATGCAAACGTCTGCCATTTCATCCTCAACCGTGTTTTTTACATCACGCTCGAAATACGTTGCCCAACTTTTCTCGTCAACATCTTCTGGATGCTTGTCGCAATAATCTATCGCACTATAAGCAGCATGGCGATTCTTACGGTCAGCCTCTACCATTTCCGAAATCTCGGTGATAACAAGCATAAGCCAATGCTCGGAACTAAAACGTTCGTCGTGAAATCCGTGCGCACAAGCAGTTTCGTGGGCGCGTTTTACATAATCATTAAAATTCTCAATCATAATAAAATAAAATTGTTTTTTTGTTTGTATTTATAATATTTTGTTGTGCGTATAAGAATTATCGTTGATATACTTTTGAACAAGTCTAAAACTTTCGTCAGTTAGAATATAAGGAACATCGTTTCCAACAACCCAAACACGATTAAAGGACGGTTGAACACACGTAATCTTCTCTAAGTCGATATATTCGTGGAATTTATCGTAACCGATGTCCGTCTGAATGAATTTTGCCATAACACACCAGTTTTTTGTTCTATTGCTTGATTCCACTCTCTTCTTCGCACTTTCCGCTTTCGCCTAACCCACTAAGCAATTCGCATACCAAAGACGTTATCAAGCCATTACTTCCCCAAATAATGCTATACAAACCGCCAAACATGGAAAACAACTTGAAATAACGCTGATATTCCAAATCCGATTCATAGTCAATACCGCGCTCAATACACTTAGCACGGCACTCGGCCATACCACTACGCAGTTCATCAACAATACGTAGCAACGCGGCAACAAACTTGTCTGTGTCCGTTTGTAACACACCAAGCATAGCACCCCATTGATGTTCTTTCGGCAATTTTACACTTTCCATAAATAAGAAACACTATATAAAATAATAAATTATTTAATTTCGATTGCAAAGATATATACTTAATTTCATATTCATAGCATAAAATACAATATTTAACACAAGATTAACCTTTATAAAGAATAATACTATATAAAAGTATATCCTTTTTTAATAGGTATATCTTATTGCGCATACGCACACGTACACGCGCGTAAAAAGCATATCTTTATATAATAGTAAATACTTTATAAAAAGAATTATCCTATATAAACACACAAAAAAAACAACAATAACGCATTTTAGGGCTTTCTAACGGCTTTATTTTTACTAAACCTTATAACTATACCAAAATAAGATAAAAAACGTTCTACGGGGCTAAAAATAGCCTAAAATCGAATCGTAAAGCATAACATAACATGACGCAAAATGATTTTTTCTTTTTTTGAAAAAAAATTTTTTTGAAAATTGGGCGTTTGCACCATATACTTTTTTGACTGCTAAAATACCCCCACCCCCCCACCTTCTTCGCGTTTACAGCTAATTTACAGGCTTTTACGAATTAGGAACGAACGTAGCAAAATCTTAACTTAACAGCGTATCAGCAAAAACAGCAGAAAACGGGAAAAGAAACATAAAACGCAAACAATTTAACTAAAAGTATTTTTTTGCCCACCAAACGACCTCCTCCTGTTTTATCCTGTTATAGTTTGTTATAGCCCGTTATTGCCTGTAATATCCTGTAATCTTTTTGTTTGTTGTTTATTAGCTGTTATAATATTATTTCCTGTTATCAGAAAATAGAAATATAAAAAAGGTAATTTACAAGGAACAGGGCTTAAAAGAAAATACTAACAATAAAAGAAAATAATAAATAACTATCCTATAATATAACGTCCTCTTTTAGTTTACGTTATTATAGTATATACATATATATAAAAGAATAAAAAGAAAAGATAAAGAAAAGCAAAAAAGAAAACAACGGTCGGCAGACCTGTCCTATTTATTAAAAAGAGTTAAATTCTAAACTTTTTGAGGAAAATGTTTGGTGGGTTCGAAAAAACTCCGTACCTTTGCATCGTGTTTTAGAAACGAAAGCACCGCGGCGCAGAACTGAGGGAGCGCTATACAAACAACACAGTCGAGACGTAATAACGCTTTTTGCGGTTTAACGCAGGGCAAAAAGTAGCAGGTTTTCGCTGAGCCGCTGTAAGGTAAAAACGCAAAATAGTTAAGCGTATTTAGTAATTTAGTGAATCGACCGTGAGACTGCTTTTTGCTTAATGTTTCCTTTCGCTCGACTATTAGTGAAAGTTTAGATGTTAGTTCGGTTTATTCTAACAATAAATAAAAAACTGAGTTTCCTGTTTTGTACTGCAAATTTTTTAGGTGAATAAGAAATAACAAAACAAACAATAAAAATTCACTGAAGGCAATATAATAAACCTCACTATCTAACAGGTATTTTTTAGTTTCTATGGAGCGCTGGTGACAGACCGTAGGGGCTGATAGTTTACACCTGTTTGCAGGTAGATAGAATTTATTTCCGCTGATAGTGAAAAAGGGCTGATAATTGTCTGATGCTGTTTTCTAACAGCTAACAGGGCAAAATTAAAAATCGTATTTTTTCAGCCCACACAATTACTAATTCTTACAAAAAAATGAAAACAAAAACTTTTTCTTTTAGCTGTGTAACAAACGGCAAAACTGAGGTAATTACCGCAAGCGTTTCAGTTTACGAAACAATCTGCAAACTTTACAAATGTTACAAAGAGCTCGGTATTATTGAAAGTTATTCAATACCCGTAATTAAGTAAAAAAAACAATACATAAACAACAAACAAAAAAAACAAAAAAATGAAAAATCTCAAGTTCAAATTTGACCTCGACTGTAAAGTATCAATTTACGTCCCCTCGACCGTAAACGTAAACGAAAAGGTCGACAACAGCGAACAGGTAAAGCGTACCATCACGGAGCTTGCGAGTATGTTTGGCGGCGCTACGGCTTCGAAGGCCGTAGGCGGATGGGTCTGCGAAAGCGGCGAGACTGTTCTGGAGGAGGTGACTATTGTGTACTCTTTTTGCAGTAGCGAACAGCTACAGGAAAACTTCACGGCTGTTTATGCTATCGCTGAAAGAATAAAAAAGGAAATGAGTCAAGAGGCCGTCACCCTTGAGGTTAATGGTCAAGTTAAATTCGTTTAACGCTGTAATATTAAAGTAGTATTTTATTATTCACAATTAAAAATTTATAGGAGATTTTATTATGCAATTTACTAACAAAATCACAGGTGAGAGTATTAACGTTAGCAACCTTACAATTAAGGACGGTCGTATCTTTTTTAGTGTACGAGGCAAGGGCTGTGGCGCTCGTTTCTTCAATAGAAACGTTTGCGTAGTTATGGATGAGCAGGTGTCTGACGGCACATTTTTGAAGTGTGCTGAAGGGTGGGAACTTGTTGCTACACCTCGCAAAAAGAAAACAGCTAACAAACAGGCTGAACCCGTAGCCGCTGAACCCGTAGCCGCTGAACCCGTAGCCGCTGAACCCGTAGCCGCTGAACCCGTAGCCGCTGAACCCGTAGCAGAGCCCGTAGAACAGGCCGAGGACGATACAACAAACGAGCAGGCTTTAATTGCCGCTATCAAAAACCTCAGAGGCGGCGCTGTACACCTTGCATCTGTGCGCCGTATCGTAGCCGAAGAGCTTGCAAAGTACGCACAGCAGCAGCCACAAAAAGCCGCTAAACTCGCGGTCGTAGCTGCTAAAAACGGCGGCAAAAAAGAATATTATTGCAAGGGCTTCAAGGATATTCTCGAGGATGTGGCTGATGGTTTTTATCCGTACCTGTACGGCGCTGCTGGCTGTGGTAAATCTCACACAGCAGAACAGGTCGCAGAAAAGCTCGGACTTGACTATTATTCGCAGACGACAATTCAGTTCGCTCACGATGTTAAGGGCTACGGCGATGCAGGTGGTAACTATCAAGATACGCCGTTTTATAAAGCGTTTGCGTTTGGTGGCCTGTACTTTCAAGACGAGATAGACCGCTCACAGGCTGACGCGCTGATAGTTCTAAATACGGCGCTTGCAAACGGGTACTACGATTTTCCCGTTATAGGCCGTGTCGAGATGCATCCAAATTTCCGCTTTATGGGTGCAGGTAACACACTGATGAAGGGTGCGGAAAACGGCTATATAACAGGAAATGAGCTCGACCCTTCATCCCGTGACCGTTTCGCTACTTACTACGAAATAGGCTACAGCCACGAGGTTGAGCTCAACGCTATAGCTGACGGCGATGAGGTTCTGGTAGATTTTATTGAGCAGGTACGCCGCGCAATAAAGAGCTGCAATATTGAGCACGTTTGCAGCTACCGAGCCACAAAGTATATGGCAGCCCGTAAGGATAGAAACAAAGCGGCTGTGCTGAAACGTAGCACCTTCAAGGGGCTTGAAGTTGACGCGATTCGCGAGATTTATTCTTGCCTGCCCGACAAGAGCAACCCTTGGGCAGAGGCGATGAGGACGCTGTTTTAGTTTTCTGGTGGGTGGGGCTGATACTTTGCCCCACCCTGTTACAATTTACTAACAATAAAAAGCAAAAAAGATGGAGACAATTTTCAAGCAGTTTTCAAGTATCAAGCAGTTTAACGACTATCTATCAGCAGGAAAAACGCTTGCAGGGTGGGGAGAAACTGCGGCGCTTGAATGTAGTAAATCAGCTTTTGATTTTACAAAAACTAACAGCTACGATGAGGCTAATGATTTACTGATATACGGAGACAAGAAGTTACAGCGAAAAATAGAAAACGCTGGCGTAGCAAAAACGCGAGTTGAAGTACAAAAAACCGCTGTACGCCGCACAATACTCACCTCGGTTGTAGGCTGTGCGCCGCACGTCCCTAACTATATAGCAGGTACACCAAACGCGATGATTTTTGAAAAACGGGCAAAGGTAAAACAAAGGGTCTTGAATGTTTTCTATAACGTGGCCGTTTGTGGTGACACCTCACCTCGAAAAATAACACAGGCAGCAGCTAACTTTATCTCGGCCTGTTTGATGATAGAGTCTGGCGGCGTAAAGATGAATATTTACACAGGTAGCGTTTCAGAGGACAGCGGACAGCGCGTAGGTTTTATGGTGAAAGTTAAGGACAGCGGACAGCCGTTTGATACTTTGCGAATGAGCTACCCGTTAGCCCACCCCTCGATGAACCGCCGACACAAGTTTAGATTTTTAGAGGTGACCGATGGTGTACGCACAAGCTGGAGCTGTGGCTACGGCTATAGGTGTACCGATGACGAGGCTACTGATTTTTTCAACAAACAGCGAATCAATTTTGATGCTGTGCTGAATTTTGAAAGTATTGACGGGTGGGATGCTGAAGGTATTGCGAAGATGATAATGAAGAAAAAGTAAAAAAACAGGGTGCTGACGTGCTGATGACACGACACAGCCGAGCGAGACGGCTGCACCCACAAAAAGAAATTTTCACTAACTAAAAAAAACGTTTTAGTATTATGTATTTATTTACCAAACTTGACAGCGTGGTTGCAAAAGTAAAGGAGGCCGCTGCTGGTGTAGCTGTTATGACCGAGTGCCCACAAATTATCGAAGACGTAAACAGGGCGCTACAAAAGTGGGACGGAAAACAGGAGTATCTGGTGGCGATGTGGCAGCAGGGGGCTGAAGGTGGCTCGCGTGGCTATATCGGTAGGCAGCAGCAAAAAATAAATCAGACCTGTTTTACGGCAATAATTCAGCCAACAGGCTACGGCTACTCCCTGCGGTTTATATTCTTTGAACCTCGGCGCAAATAAAGCGGCATGTGGCGCTTTTCTTGCCGCCCACCTATACCTCTGTAGGCAGGCGGCAGAAAACGCCCGTATCGCTGATAAAAATAGGCTATCAGTTTTTTATATTCTTATTCCTAATTATTATGAACAAAAAAGAATTTAACAGCCGCGTCGTTTCGGTAACAACTGACGCGATGACCGCTATCAGCGGCAAAAGTTTAGAGAGTACTCATAATTGGTTCGGTACTCCTGTGACAAACGTTTTCATTTACGGCGCAATAAGTGAGCGCAATATGGAGAGGCAGCTAATGGAACTGAAGGGCTGCAAGCGGAAAACAACTTTTATGAGCGACCTGTCGGTTGCAGAATGGTGTGGATGGCGTTCGCTGTTATACACTATTAAAAACGTGATGAAGTCGTGGAAAGATGACGAGACGTATATTGCCGAATTTGTGCTGTGTGTGAACTGGAAAGCGTGGGAACACAGCGCAAGGGGCAACGATGTCTGGGCTGCGTTTTACTCCGCGTTATACGAAGGCGTTCGAGATTTAATGTACGACTATTATGAGGGTGATGACAAAAAAACATCATACCTCTTCGAGTATCTTGATTAAATAGTTTTAGGTTTCCATATTTTTTAATTGTGAGCGCGGTCACTGATGACGCTTTTCGGTTGATTCGGTGGCCGCTTTTTTACAGGTAATTTAATTCATAAAAAAATGAAGACAAAAGTTTTGCGTACTTTGGTGCGCTTTCGCGCTTATGCGAACACCGAGAAAAGAGAAAGTGTTATTGTAAATACATTGACGTTTTTGGCTTTCGTTGGCGTAGTTTGTTTATCCCTTGTATCACTTTGCTAATGAGTACAAACGAAATTTATGCCGCTTTTGACGAGATTTTATCAATGGAGGCGAGTGGTGCTTATGACGCTGCAAACGAGCGTCTCGATAGGGTTTATTCACATAAAAACTTAATACAATGAAGATTATTTTTAATTATATTATTTGCGGCCTGCTTTTATTTGTGGGACTGTTTATGTTGTTATCTGGCGGCGTGTGGTCGTTTAGCGGCTTGACGTGGTTTGTAATGCTGTTTTTGTCGGGCGAAATTTGGCCTGCGTTTTGGAGAAAATTTTGGCTGACCAACTTGCGGCTAATGTCGCTTTTGGGTTGCCTGTAATATTAACTAATTATATATAATTATTAAAGACTATACAATTATGACGAAATTAAGTGTTTCTGGTTATCTGCAACTTTTTACTAAAAAGGCGTACAGCATCGTAAAGACAAATGCGGATGCTCTTGCAACGTTTATTAACGCCCACAACTTTTATCAAGAAGAGTGGTGCGATGGTGTTGATTACATATTTGACGTAACCAACAAAAACGACATCAAATGCCTGTTGGATTGTGGTCTTGACGTGGACGGAATGTTTGGCTTATACGCAAAATTTAAGGTTGGTGATACAACGCAGTATTTTAATTGTGTCACAAACTACAAAACAACAATGCCGTTCAACACAACCAAAGATGTTGCTGCGTTTATAGTTAATTTTATAGAAGAGCTGATGAAAGACGTTCTTACCCGCCCCTTTACCTGTGTTGCTTATATTGAGTTATACAAACTGATTGTTTCATCTGAATATAAAAAAGAAGAATAATATTATGGGACTGCTTATTCTTGTAGGGTTTCTTGGACTGCTATTCAGCGGCAAGATTTTTCGTATGGGGAAATAACCTACGCGATATAATTTATTAACATCAAAATTTATTTATTATGAAGAAGATTTTTTCACGTTCAAAGAAGAACGAAAACGAGAACAAAAACGAAGAATTGTGTGAGATTGATTTTTCTCTCGATGACCTGTCAAGTATTGCCGCTGCTTGTGTCACAGTTGCAAACGCATTGAAAGACGGAAATAACAAAAACATTCTCGAGGCTGCTCACTTGCTTAGAATTGCAAGTAAAATTGTTCGGGCTATGCACGAATAGTTATTGTCTGTTCTGGTGCGCTGCTTTTGTGGTGGCGCACTTATTATTGACAATAATAAAAGTACAATAAATAAATATATTTAACAAAATGAGTAAAACTAATTATTTCCCGTGTCTATATTGGTGCGATAAACTTTACGTCTGGCGTACAAATAACAGGTATCACAATCTTTCAAGTGACAGGAAAATGGTTTCCTTCAAAACTCAAAAAGCAGCGTTGAATGTTTTGAAGAAAACGAAAAACGAGTACGACTCGACGGCCTGTAAAAAACTTATTCTTGAAGATAAAGATTTCAATCTTATCAAAGACGTTTTAGATAACGACGACCTATATTTCGATTATCAGAAAGAAGAAGCAATTTTCAATATCATCAAAGACAAATTTATTAAGTAAAGATTATGAAGACGTTTAACGTAGTTGTTATCGAGTGTAATAGTTTCAAGTTTGAAGAAGATTACGCAAATTACATTACAAGCAGCGATGATGATTACTGCGGTTGCTGTGGTAATATCCGTTACACAATGGAAGCACCACAAGAGGTTTATGACGAGATTAAAGAACTCAGTGATAACTGCATTTATATTGTAGAAGAGGAATAACTATGGCTAAGAAAACTTATAAGGCAGAACTTATAAAAGTTTTGTCAAATGTATGTAACACAGAAAAAGGTGTTGTAAGGCTTGTTCAACTGTGGGATTTTAATGGCAGAAAATTCCGTTTTACATTTGAAAACAGCAACGGAACTCCATGTGGGTTTGACTATAAACATTGTGTTGACGTTTTTAACACAACAGAAGACTCTTGGAAACACGTTGGAGATAGACATGACATTTTGGCATTTGCAAATGGTGTTGAAATTGATTGCGTAAACTACTACGGAAACTCACGCAAACTTATTCAAAGTGCGCAGTATTTTATGGATGCTTGTTTGGAATACGTTAAAGCCTTGTATTTATGAAAAAGTACAAAAAACAAAGACGCAAGCAAGAGTACGACTTCGCGCGTGGTGGGTTCAAATTTAGGATTACCGACGAGAACGCTCTTGATTGGGATATTTTAGAGGGTAAGTGTATTGTAAAGTACACAAAACGTACATGGTTCCGAGCACTTGAATTTCAAGGCGACTACTCTTGTGGCTATACCCGTTGTGAATATGACTGCACTGGCTCGACCGAGGTATGTATCAAGGTACGGCGCAAAGGTAGCCATATTATTATTTATTATCGTGAATCTAAAGACGTGTAAGGTTATGAAAAGAATATTTGAAGGTATTGTCGTTGAGTTCAATAAATACGAACTATACACATTAAAATCGTTGGCACTTGAACTCATAACAAGCAAAAATTATAAAGATTATTCTGACGAAACAAAAGAATTTATCCAAAAACTCAAAAACCTATAAACAGGGTATATCCGTTAAAGGCGGTGCAGACGGGTTCAATCCCCGTCTGCCCTCAAGCGCAGTGGGAATAGATTTTCGGTAACACCTTTGAGCCGTACCCACATAAAATAAGAATCGACTGAAAGCGATGTGGCTGGTCGTACCTATTACGACTAAATCGTGGCGCGGTATTTAATTGCTGCGCCACGTTTTTTTTACTTAGACAAAACATAAATAAAATAATATGGTTACAATCGAGAAAACAATTACTCTGATTTATCAAGACGGGTACTTTAGAGCAGAAGAGGGAATGTCTGAAACATTGTTGCGCAAAGCGTTGGAACTTGGCGCATTTCCCGAAACGCGAGACCACTTGTTATCCACGTTAGTACATAAGGGCTTTCGCGTGGCGATTAAAGGCGATTACAAGCCGTTGCCGTATCAAAAACCGCACCACACATTTAACGTTATTGGTGGCGAACCAAAGGCGGTAAATAACCCTTGTTCTGGTTGCTATCTTAGAGACGTGTGTGACGTTGATGAGTGTGGACGTAAGAAGTATAGATTATTCACAAATAAAAAACCAAAATAAAATGGAGAATTATGTAGTTTATATCCGTGTATCTACTGCAAAGCAGGGAGCAAGCGGACTTGGTTTGGAAGCACAACGAAAGATTTGTGAAGACTTTATCAAGTCAAACAATGGCGAAAAGGTTGCAGAGTACAAAGATGTTGAAAGCGGAACACACCGAGACCGTAAAGGGTTGCTTTCAGCAATAGACTATTGCGTAAGAAACAACTGCGCACTTGTCATTGCGAAACTCGACCGCTTGGCGCGTGACGTAGAATTTTGCTTTAAGGTGGTAAACACTGGTATCAAGATTCATTTTTGCGATATGCCGCAAATAAATACGCTTTTGTTGGGCGTGTTTGCATCGGTAGCACAATACGAAAGGGAACTAACAAGCGAACGAACTCGCAAGGCTTTAGCCGCTAAAAAAGAACGCGGAGAAGCAACTGGTGGTGCGTGTGATGCGTGGAAAAAATCATTTCAAAGTAAATCAAAAGAAGAACTCAAAAAAGAAAACATGAAACGAGGTAAAACAAAGAATAAAAGATATTTCGACAGC
>Ga0310696_10011273_pt1 | contig 10201 bp, 9 predicted proteins | sample AusTroGonzalo_MG_4_FD_203885 | JGI IMG/M metagenome (GOLD analysis project Ga0310696, IMG submission 203885) | Bovine rumen microbial communities from tropical cattle in Woodstock, Queensland, Australia - Gonzalo_02 (v2) (version 2) | ecosystem: Host-associated > Mammals > Digestive system >... | reverse complement strand
CCGCTTGATTCTGCGTGATATAGGTTTCTGACGGTATGCTTCCGTTTGCCCTCGTCGTCACCGTATACACTTTTTTTCCTACCTTGCTGTTTTTTGTGCCTGTCAGCAGGCTGTATACGTCCTCATCGTCCGCGTCATATCCGTATTTGTTTTTTATGTATTTTTTCAGAAGGTCGTTTACGCCCGCCGCAGGAGCGTACATCTCCCGGACCTTACCGCTCTCCTGCTCGTAATAATAAGAGCGAGGCTGCGCCAGTTTTTTCAGTTTGTCGCGCACATTAAAGCTCAGACCACTCTTTTCGTCCACTTGCAAAGGCGAAGCCGCAGGCATTGCTGTCTGCGGCACGTCTGCTATATTGCTCGGCATCGCCACCCGGTTGCCTCTCGGCGCGGCGGTCTGCATATACCCGCTCGTCAGGCTCTGTCCGGTCTGCGCCACCGTCTGCTTTTTCTGCGTCTCTATCCTCGCACCGGAGATCTCCTCCGGCATCTTGATCTTTTTTTGCTGCATAATATGCTCTCCTTATCTCATCGGGATCGGCTCATAGAGGTAGGTCCCGTCATACCGGACCGTATACGGCTCACCGTTTCTGTACCCGATAAACCCGCCGTTAACCTTTTCCACCCGGTCAAAGCCGTAGGTCTGCTTTACAAAATCGATCTGCGCGCCCGCCTGCGCCGTCGTTGCCGTCTGCGCGCTCCCTGCGTTTTTATTGTCGGTCACCCAGCCCGCCAGCCGCGAAAGTTTATCGTTTGCCGTTGCCGACGTCGCACCGGAGGTATATCCGTATCCGCCTCCGTATCCGCCGCTGCCGCTTCCCGAGCCGCCGCTGCCGCCGTACCCGTAAGCCGCCGCCATCGCCTTGGCCTTTTGCGCCTCCAGAAGATCCGTGTTAAAGCCCAGCTCCTTGAGCAGGCTGTAATCGTTGTATTGCGCACGCAGGATGGCCTCATCCAGCAGATCCTGCTGCTTCTGGCTGCTCATATCCCAGCCCAGCTCCTCCAGCGCGGAATAGTCTTTATACTGCGCTTTTTGCAGCGCGATCTGGATCGCTCTCGCTTCGTCCTCCTGCGTCCATTCCTCCTGCTGCCGGTTCCGCATAATGAGCTCCCACTCACGGTCCGCCTGCTCCTTGCTCTCGTACTCGCTCGTATCGATCCCCAGCCCGTTGAGCCCGGAATAATCGTTGTACTGCGCGCCGAGCTGCGCCATTTGCATATCTCGGTTCGCCATATCCAGGTACATCTGACTCAGCGTGAGCTTCTGATTCTGTTCGTCGCGGTACCTGTTATACGCATTGGCCTCCAGCTCCGGTATAATGTCGTTAACTCTCTGCAGCGCCGCGTTATATTGCTGCTGCGCCGCCATCGTCCCGTAGCTGTTGCCATACCCTCCTGTCAGGCTCGCCGCGTTCGCCGCCGCGTCCCGCGCCGCCAGCCGCCCCTGCTCCATATAGGCGTTCCGCGCCTGCCGGTACGTCGGATCCACGTTAAAATCGTAGTTAAACTGCCCGTTGCGGTAATCCTCCAGCGCCTTGTTCGCCGCCGCCATGTTCGCCGCGTATCCTGCGGCAAGCCCTTGCGGCGTCCCTGTCGCCGCTCCTCCGGCTTGGCCTGTAATCGCCCTGTTCGCCGCGTTCACCGCGTTCGCGGCGGCCTGTGTGAGCACCGCAGGCTGCATTTTCGTAAGCGCGTCTCCTTCTGTATACGGTCCCTTCCGCATTACATTAGGTTCGCCGTTATACACCGCGTCGTTGAATTCTAACCCGTCCTTGAATCTACGCATTAATCATCGCCTCCAATTGATTCAGCCGCTCCGTCGTTGTCCGCCGGAGATCCTCCAGCTCCGTGTTGACCTTAATCTGCATCTCCCGCAGCACCCGCTCGGTCTCCCGCGCCTGCATGCTCGGCGTCAGCTCCTCCATTTTCGGTATGTTAATATACATCCTGCTCCTCCCCTTATACAAAGTCTCCCGCGTCCTCGGTCAGCACGTCAGCGCTGTAGATCACTGCCGCGCCGGTACCGTCGTACCGCAGCCGGAAGGTATCGCACCTGCGCGCCGGTGTAAACGCTACCCGGTAACTGCCTTTATGTCCTCTGTTCTCATCGCGCAGCTCATGCCACTCCCCGTCGTCGTCGTACATGATCCGCACCCGGAATCTGTCCGCCGTCTTCGCGCGGATCTGTATGATCCGAACGCGCGTTTCGTTCGGCCACGAAAGCTCCATCAGCCCGCTCTCCGCGTACCACGCAAACGCCGGTTCCGTTTCCAGTTCCGCCGCCAGCGCCGTTTTGACCAGCACGTTGTCGCTCAACGCGTACACGTTGCCTACCGGCCTGACGTCGGTCGTTCTGTCGCTGTTGATGTACGTATAATCCACGTCCGCGCAGTACGTCTTTTCCGCTTTTATAAACATCGCGCTGCTGGCTTCCAGCGCCGTAACAAGCGCGTCTACGCTCTGCGCGCTCATTAACGTCATAAGTTCTGACAATTTCAGCCCCAGAATCAACTGCGTGTATATGTGCTTTCCGTACCATGTCGTCGGGCTTGTCGTTTTCGCCGCCGCGCTTTTCACGTCATCGTACACAAGCTCCACGCCGCACAGCGTCGTGTTCCTGTCACACCCCACAGCCAGCAGATTGTTTTTATATGGGATCATCAGACACAGTCCGTCAGGCTCCGCTTCCCGCGTCCACAGCCTTGCATCTGTGTCGTACACGTACAGGCTGCGCTCCTCCCCGTCGGCCATGGAGATATAGTATTTCCGCCCGTCGGTACCGCCGATTGCGTCCGTCCACTTGTCCTCCCCCAGATCGTCCCCGATCACCACTGGATAGCTGTACGGTATAATCCTCCTCACGCCGTGGCTGCTCTTATAATAAGCCGCGTTTTCGATCACCGTCAGGCTTTTTTCGCTGCCCGCCTGTACGCCGTATCCGTCGTAATCGTGCAGGCTGTAGCTTCCCGGCGCGCCGCCCGCCATAACAAATATCTTGTTTTCCTTAAAAAAGAACACCACGTCGCCGCAACTGCAGCACCCCGTCCACGCGCCCGGCTCGCCAACGCTTACCGTAAAACTGTCGCTTGAGATCCCCTCATAGCTGAACCACCGAGCCGGTTTGCCGAGCGCCGACACATAGATCTCGTTGACAAACTCCCCCTCGTCGTTGAGCCCGTACCGGCAGCCGAACACCCTGTTATCGTGCTCGCATATGTAGTCCAGCACCGGCATGCGCCTGCGCAGCTCCACCCGCACCTGATCCTCGATCATATTTGTGAGCATCGTATTCAGTATCAGCACGTGCCCCGTATTGTCCGCAGCCCGCACCAGCGCCGCGCCGTCAAACCGCAAAAACTCGTCCGTCGAATATGTCTCCCAGATCATCCCCCGGAGCGCGTCGCCCTCTTCGATTCCGCTCAGATCCGGCGCCGTCCCCGTAAATGTCAGTTTTGTGTAACAGGCAGGGACGCCTACCCACTCGCCGAGCAGCTCGCTGTAGCGATACAATCCCTGCTTTACAGTATCGTAATAGTAATTCCCGTCGCTCGGCGTCGCAGGCACCGTCGTTTGCACCGTGATGTCCACGCTGTCCGCGTCGCACAGCGTTACCGTCGCCGCCCCCGCGATATTGATAAGCGTCTGCTGCGCCGCCGTCAGTCCGTCGTCCGTCAGCACGCCCGTATTTGTGTAGATCTGCCGCCCGATCCGCGCGATCTGCCGCAGACCCTGCCCCACGTACAGTATGTTGTCCCCGGCAAGGTAGCCCGCGTCCGTCGCAACGATCATCTGCCCGTCCACAACCACCGCGTCTACGGCGCGTCCCGGCAGCATGGCTTTGGTCGGTATATCCGCCGTCGTCCCCTGCCTTAAAACAAACGCTTTCGCCGTCGCGTAACTCACGTGCTGGTTGATATGGAATTCGCACGCCAGCTCCAGCGCCGCTGTATCCATGACCACCTTATTCGTGACTTTTGTCACGGTCAGCCGCAGCTCATCTCCTCCGTTTTTGAATCGGATCGCAAACGGCGTTTGCGGCGTCTGCGTGCTCTGCGGCACTGCAGCAAATACGTAGCTGCCGGTCTCCGGGCTGTAACCGGAATCGGCTGCTCCCCATCCGATCAATGTCGGCGCGTCATAGAACGCCGTCAGCGCCCGCGGCGCGCGCACCATGGCTACAGGATACTCGTCCGCCGTCATGTCGCGCATATCCTGCCACCATCCGTCCCCGATCCGCTCTTTGTCCCGGATTCCGTAAAACTGCTGCACGCTGTATCTGTTGTTTTTCGGATACTCTTTATACGCCATCTCTACACTCCGTACCACCGGCTGTGCACGTTCGGCGCGCACTGCCTGTTGTTACGCACCCACCACGCCGCCAGCTCGCCAAGGATCTCCTTATACTCTCTCTCATTGTTGTTAAAATTCGTCACCTGATTTTCCCGCCGGTCGATCTCCCGCAGGCAGCCGATGACGTAGATGTTGTCAAACGGCCGCGGCGCCTTTAGCACCGTGTCCATGTCCGCGTCTGTATACCCCGTAAACTCCGGCGTCGCGCTGCGCGGATGGATGATTTTCCGCTCGATCTCCCATTCCACGTCGTTGATTATCTGCAGCAGCTCCATCTCTCCGATCCCCGGCTGCCGGATCGCCTGCACCCGGCTGATCACGTCCTGTACCGTCATCTCTCTCCTCCTATGCTCTCGGCGCCGTCCGGTCCATCGCCACGGCGCGCTGCCGGTCCATATAATTGTTCGCCCGCTTGATCCCGCCGTTGACGTCCGTCTCCGCCGCCATGCCCGGTCTGTTCTGTACCGGCGCGCCCATCTCAGGCGCCTCGATCAGCCCCGCAGCCCGCGCCGCTTGCATCGCCGCCATAGCCATATTCGGGTCCGCGCAGGCCTGTATAAGCAACGGCAGGAACTGCGCTATAAACTGCTCCTTCAGGCCGTTCTTTTTGATCGTTTCAATGAGCTTGTCTTTGTTGTCTATATCAAGCACTTCCAGGCAGGCGAGCGCCTGCGTGGATTGTCTCGGATCGAAGAAACCCATGCCGTAAAAATTCATCACGTCCTGGTTTTGGGCCTGTCGGCTCCACGCATTGCTCTTGCTGACCTTGATATCGAGGTCGAATACCGGCTCCTTGGTCCCGAAATCCTCCTCGATCCCACCGTCGATGGGGATATCCACAAGCCCGGCGTTACTGAACTCCTCAAACCGCACGGCCTTGTCGTCGCCCACAATACGGAACACCCGCGGTACAGTGTAAAACTGCCGCAGACGCTCGATCACCAGCTCCACCACGCGTTCAAACGCCCTGTAGCTGGTCTGTATCGCCGCTCTGGAGCTTTTGGAACCGCTCTCCTGCAATGCGGCAATGCCCGCCGCCGTCTGCCCGGAATTGCCCGCGCCGCCGGAATTCACGTCCCTATTGAACGTATTTTCCTTTAGCTCCGCAATTTTGTTTTCCTGTATCGCCACATATGTGCCGCTTAGATTGTCACTGCCGATCTCCTTCAGACTTTGATCGCTCAGATTCCCGGAAAAATGCACAAAATCCCCGTCAAAATTCGCGTATTCCTCTTCGTTGATCTCCGCGTCCTGCCGCACGAAGAAACGCCGCCGCGCCGCGATTTTTGCGTTTTTCATTACCAATTCGTTGAGCTGATCGATATCCTCCTGCGTGTCCCGCGCCACGTCGATGATGCCGAAGCCGTGCGGGCTTTCCGGCTCCGGGAACAACGGCTCCATTACAAACGGGTAATGCCCGTCCGCGTACCAGCCGTTTTCGTAGCCCGGCTCGTTTTCGCTGGCAAACAATATGATATCCTGCACAAACCGGCAGTAATGCAGCACGCCCCTGCGCTTATAATACCAATTGATCACCACGCTCTTGCCGCTGGTGTCCACGTTTTCCTGATACAAATATTTCGGCACGTCCTCTGCCGGCGCGCTCAACCGCGTTTTCAGATCTTTGATATTTGGATACGCGTCGATCAGCTCCTCGTGGTCGATCATCTCGGTCAAAAAGATGTATTTGCTTTGTTCAAGCTCGCGCACGCCCGGCTCCCAATACAGGTTGATCGCGTCGATCCTGGGGATCCTCACGCCGCCCAGCCCGTTTTCGGCCTTGGGATCCCATAAAACCGCGTAGATCTCCGCGCCTTTCTTCAGTTTATCGTAGATGGCGAGGTCATAGCTCTCCTCCCATCCGGCGCGCTTCAAAATCACCGGAAGGATCTCGGTCAGCTTCTGCGCGGTATCCTCATCGCTTTTCTCGCGCGGCAAAACGCTTACCTCCGGCTTGTTATCCATAAAATCCGCGTGCTTATTGATGATTGCGGCAAACGTCCACCCGGTCTGCGTGCGTTTCCCGTCCCGCATATACCGCCAGTGGTGCATGCGGAACCACGTTTCGTTTTCCGTGATTCGCTCCTCCAGAAGCCGCTTGCCGTCCTTATATTTGTGCCACGTGTCCGCCGCGGCCAGTATATCGTCCCGTTTGATTTTCGCCATAACTCCTCCTATTGCTCCACCTTGTAATGCTCCGGGTACATCTGCGCCAAGGTATAAAACCCGCACATGCAGGTATAAAACACCGTCCGGCTCTCCGGTTTATTGCATTTGATTTCCGCAAAACCGTCCCGTATATCCCGAAAGTGCTTGATGTGATAGGTCTCCAGCGTGCTCTCCAGTGTGATCACCAGCGTGCTCGCCGCCGCGCAAAAGATGTCCGCGCCCGCCACGCCGCCGCCGTGCCCCTCCACGATCAGCCGCCGCTTCCGTCCCGTGTCCTTGTATCGTACCGTGATCATAAGCTCCTCCTGTCTGCCTCTTGTCGCTGACCGGCATTTCCTCCGGTTACCGACAAAAGGCAGCGCCAAGCGCCGCCTCCTCTCTCAGGTGCTGATGGAATCAATGTACGCCTGCGCCGCCTCGTCCTGCGCCTGCGAATTGAGCACGACTTCGGCAAATTCCTTCGGCAAATACACGGTCTTGCCGGTCTGCACAAGGATGCGTCTGCCGTTGACCGCCACGTACCGCTCGTCGTCGCCCTTGCACAGTTTCGGGATAAACACCGGCACGCTGTTCTCCGGTTTTGCGTCTTTTTTGAGTGCCATTTTTTTTGCTCCTCTCTATTGCTGCAGAGCCGCCGCGCATTCTGTCACGTCCGCACGGCGGCCCCGTTGGTTAGTTGGATTCCGCGTGATCGCTGAATTCCGAGCCGGATTCATACCGGATCATGTATTCCTCCACCAGACGCACGGCGCCTTTGGTGGCTTTCCAGCCCTGGCTGGAGCGCTGGTTCAGGGGATCGTTGCCGTAGCCGAGCTGCTTGGCAATGTATTCCAGTCCGCCGCCCTCAAGGCTTGTCGAGCCGTATGCGTTGGCGCCGAGGAACATGGTAGCAAACACGGCGCTGCCGTCGGTGCCGCCGCCCTGTCCGCACACCGTCGCGCCCGCGGATACGTTGGCGCTCAGCGCGGTCACGGTCAGCGCCGTCTTGCCGGTGCCGGGCGTGATCGCCGTGATGGTGTTGGCTACTCCGTTAATGTAACACGGGATCGAGCAGCTCGCCGCGGCGGTCAGCTCGCCGGTCACGTACACGGTCGTCGCCGCCGAGGATGCGTTATCCGATACGGTCAGTCTGCTCAGACCGTCAGCGATCACGTCGGGGCCCCATACCTTGGCCTCGGTGCTCAGAACAAAGCGTACGCCCGCCAGCGTGCCGATCTCGCCGTTATAGATAGCTTCGGGATTTTTGTATTTGTGCACGTCGATCCATGCGTCGCCAGCCTCGGTCATCAGGTCCGTGGCGATATAGGGATGGATGATCGCCACGTAATTGCCGTTGATCTTCGGCGCGTTCACGGCCGCCAGCTCCGCGGCCGCAAGGAACACGTCCTTCATTCGCAGTCTGCACGCGGAGGTGATCGCGGAGCGGCTGGTCACCGGCGTCACGGTGCTGCCGGATACGCTCGGCGCGTACATCACGTTCGTGCCGCCCACCAGCACCTCGCGCACCACGGTGTCCAGCGTAGCGCCCGCCTGATCGGCAAGCTCGGTCGCGGCTTCCGATTTTACCGGATCGATGGCGATCAGGTTGAGCAGATCGGTCTGCTCAATGTAATCGCCGTACTGATTCAGCGCGGCGTTGATCGCGGTCACGCGCATTTTGTTGCCGGTCGGCGTCACGCCCTCGGTGATGGGCGTCAGCGCTTTGGGCAGCTTACTGAAGCGGCGGAATTCCACGGTCCTGCCGTTTCCCTGCGGGATCGGTCGTTTCTGGCCGAACTGATCGTGCACAAGGTTTGGCCCGGCAAGGCGGATCAGCGCCGTGTCGTAAAAGCTCTTGATCTCCGGCGCCAGCGTGCCGTAGGGAGTGACTCTGCTGTTGTTGTTGACGTCATACTGGCCCGCGTTCGCCGCGGTGCCGTCGCCGCCGTAGTTTACAACGTCGCCCGCGCCGAAAAGCTGCAGGGCGTTGTTTCCGAAAATTCTGACATCCATATGATTTCTCCTCTCTCTCATCTCTGGAGTGATTTTTTAAACAGCTCCATAAACTGATCCTGTGGGAGAGATGCGTAGTCCACCTTGGTCTGTTTCACGGCTGCGCCGCTGCCCAGCCCGCCCTCTACAGGTCGGTGCTGCTGCGCCGCTATGCGCTGCGCGGTGCTGATCGCCGTCTGCTTTTCCACGGCTCCGGCTACCGCCGCCATCCGGCTGTCAAAATGCGTCGCGTTATACGCAAACCGCACGCCCAGCCCGGCGTCCAGCGCCTTGGCGAATTCCGCGTTTCCGGCGATCTCCGCCGCGAGGTCAAAGTCCGGGTCCGTTTTCCGGATCTCCGCCTCCTCCTGTCGCCAGCCGTCGTAGATCGCCTGCCGCCTCTGCATTTCCGCCTGCTCGGCAAGCTGCTGCTGCGCCGCCTGCGCGTCCTGTGCCTGCGCCGCCTGCGCCTGCTGCGCCTGGAACTGCCTCGCGGCCTCCTCCACGGATATCCCCTGCTCAATCGCCATCGCACGGAAGTTGGATTTATCATCCAGCACGGCTTTTTCAATTGCCGCCGGATCGTTTGGATCCACGCCCAGCTTCTGCGCGTACCCGGCATACGCCTTTTTGTATGCTGCAAGCTGGTTTTCCAGCTCCGCCACCCGCGCGTTATGCGTTTTAAATCGGTCATTAAGCATGCCCTGCGACCAACGCTGACTCGCGCCTTTGTGCGTCTTCACAAACGCTCGGAATTCCGCGTCTTCCTCCTCCGGCGTCTGCGCTTTCGCCTCGGTGGTCTCATGCGCCTCGTCACCCGCTGCTTGTCCCTTCCCCGCGTCCGGTTCCGGCGCTTTTTCCTGTGCCTCGGCTTTTTTCGGTGCGGCGACTCCCGATGATCTGCCGAACTGCCTCTGAAATTCCGCCTCAAAGTCAATCCCGCCTGCCGCTGCGCTCCCCGCGCCGGTCTCTCCCGCGCCGTCCGCGAAAAGCTGTAAATGCAGTCTGAGCATATAGCTCCTCCTTTGTCTCCCGTCTCTCCGGGGCGTCTATCTATATCAACGGCTCAAGGCCGTGATACGCTTACTGTCTGGAGAGGTTGAGCGGATCGCTTACCGCCAAGCTCTCTTTTTTATGCGTTACTCGCGGCGCAATCGGCCTACTCATAAAAAAGTACCTCATGCTGTCCGCAAAATGGTCCTCGCCGTCCGTGTCCAGATCCTCCGGCACCGTCTCGCTGTACGTCAGCAGCGGGATCGTGCGGATCGCGTGTTTGCACGTATTAAAAAAGTACACCATCGGCCGCCCGTTTTCGTCGAACGTAAACCTGTAATGACATTGCATCCAGCCCGGATTCCGCGCGTGATCGCCCGGATCAAAGTACACGTGGTTCATCTCCGCGACCTCCGCCGTGCTGGGTCCTGTGCTCGCGTCCCATATCGCCGGGTCCGCCACGCCGATGATGTGCTTCCCCTTCAGCCATCGGTGCTCGCGTTCCATCTGCGCGATCTCTGGAAACAGCACGTATGGGTTTTTTTTCACGCCCTCGTTAGGTTCGCCCGTACAGCCGTAGTTTTGGAGTATCAGATATGCTCTGCCGTCGTAATCTATCGCCCAATAATCGCACGAATAAGGTCTACTGTACCCGAAGTCGAAGCTCCTGAAGATCTGCCAGCTCGTCGGGATCTCAAACGGTTCGATCACGTGCGTA
>Ga0310696_10011268_pt1 | contig 10206 bp, 2 predicted proteins | sample AusTroGonzalo_MG_4_FD_203885 | JGI IMG/M metagenome (GOLD analysis project Ga0310696, IMG submission 203885) | Bovine rumen microbial communities from tropical cattle in Woodstock, Queensland, Australia - Gonzalo_02 (v2) (version 2) | ecosystem: Host-associated > Mammals > Digestive system >... | reverse complement strand
GGTTATCGAGTGAGGGTCACACCCGTTCCCATCCCGAACACGGAAGTTAAGCCTCAGATCGCCGATGGTACCTGGCCCTCGGGTCCGGGAGAGTAGGTCGCCGCTGGATTCACGGGCTCCTTGAGCGAACGCTCGAGGGGCCCTTTCTTGTTTATACCGCCCGGCTCTGTCGCAGGACGGGACTCCGTCTTCGGCTCGCTCCCACCTGAAGGTGGCCATGCCCACTAAGACAACAAGTTGCCAAGTGGTCAAAGGTCGTAGCCACGGCGTGTCAGTACCGGCCGCTTAGGCTCGATGCCCGCCTTGAATGATGCTCGCGCCTGTGCGGCCATTGTCCGCGCATGGGGAGGGAACGCCATGCGCGTCCCGCAGTGCATGCACATTGCGTAGCTGCATTCATGTTACCGGCTGGCAGCATGCACATTTCAACTTGGATTTCCAGTAATTAACGGCTATTGACTAATGTTCAATGTCTATGGATGCCGAAGGCCTCCATCTAGAGGGCCGACAGGACAAATGGCGGACCAGGTCTGCTATGATGTTGTTCTGTAATTTATCGGATTGCTGAAGTATCAGCCATGATACTTGAATTAGAGATTCATACCCCGATAAATTTCTATGTTATCTGTACTTATTTTGTGCGTTTTTTTTGCAATTTTCGGGGATTTTTGACGCGTTATTTTAAAATGCGTTTTTCTATATATAATTTTTATTAAAAAGATTTAATTTTTTTTTAATATTTTTGTTTTTTTACAAAAAAATTGATGTATCTTTTTATGCAGGGTGTGGAATAACCTAAGAGAGAGTGTTCTATGAGGCACCTGTATTTAGCTTTTTGTGTTTTAGGCGCTGTTGCGTCTTCTGCTTTTGCTGATTTGACTGTTCATTTGCAGTCACCTTTTGCTGTAGCCGCAAAAAATCTTGTTCCGCATGTCGTTATGAATGATGCGAAACCAGATGTTAGCACTTCTTCCTCGACGATTATGAAAGATGAGGAGGAAAATTGGTATTCCTACAAGTGGAAAATTGCGCTTTCTAACTTTAAAGCGACAGATACCTTTAGCATCAAGGGATGTCCGGCTGATGCCTTGGACAATACGACTTGTGTGGATTGGCCCGAAGGTTCTGGGTTGAATGTCCGTGATTTTTTTGAAGGAGATAAGGAAGTTTGGATTTATTCGGACGAAGAAACGGGAGACTATACGAAGTCCTTTGCGGCTCCGGGTTCAAAGATAGTCTGGTTTAAAAGTCCATGGGGTAACAAGGTCTTGCCGCAGATGGTTTTCGAGCAGGATACCATCTTGATGCACTTTTCGGAAGATCCTGCGAAGTGTGGTTGGTTCTACGGCGCCCTTTCGCCTGAAGTATTGAGCAAGTATGTTCTGCGCAATGCCTACTTTACACGTTTCAATGCTCCATGGATTGCTGTTCCTAAAGATTTAATGCAGGTGATCGACCTCGCTGCAGTCATTGAAAAGAAGGATACCATCTATGTGGATGGTACAGCGGCGACTCCTTCGGCCAGCGCCAAGATGGGTGATGTTGGAAGCTGCTTTGATAAGAGTCGTACTTTGCACGTTTATAACCCATGGCGCAATAACAGTGTCTATCGCGACAGTACCGTTTATTTGAGCATAGACGGCGTTTGGGTGGATTCCATTCGTAATGTAAGTCCGGCGGCTGTTGGACCTGCGCTTGCGGGGCTTGCTTTTGACGATAATTACAAATATTGGCTTTCTCTTTCTTTCCCGGATTCCGTTGTTTCTTCTGCGGCTTGGAAATCTGACGATGCAAAGGTGCAGATCACACGTAGCTTTAGAGAAAATATAAAGACCCACTATTTCAGTGAAAACAAGCGGCCTAAGGCAAGTGACTTGTTCCCATCTGGGGTTTACGAAGCCTGGTTCTTTGCTAGCTCCACCATGGAAGAATTTGATATTTCTTTTGCTCCGCTTGAACGCAAGGTCGTGCGTCTTTTGAGTCCTTGGAAGAATACGCCGACATCGTTCTATGTGGATGCAAACGACGAAGTTGTTAGGATGTCTGCGTTCTCGAAGGATACTTGTGGCTGGTTTGAAGGAACTTACTATAAACATGCTAAGGACTGGAAGATTTATTTCAAGCAGAGCTTTGGTCTTGAAAAGTACTCGAACGACGGTATTGTCAAGGAAGGCGAAAATGTTGGAGTGCTGATCGACCTGGACACTTTGATGAGCAAGCATGATACGGCTTGGGTTTATCCCTCTGGCAAGAACTACAGCCGTCCGGAAATTTCATTGAAGTACCCCGTTGGACGTCTTGGGGACTGCCCGAGCATGAAAATTTCTGCAATGATTTTGGACTGGGCGGGTGAAAGCTATCATGATAGCATCGATGTCGACTTTGGTCATACTCATGGTGGCAATAGGTACACAGCCGTTGGAAATGACAGCACTTGCAATACCGGTGAAAAGATTACGGGCATGGTACAGGAGACGCTTGTCAATGGCCGCCCGGCTCGTGTGGATTCTACGAAGTTCCCTTGGGACAAGTGCGCTGCCGGTCATGAAATTGACAAGTGGTTTGTTCCGGAATTTATTCAGCTTGATCCTTCGACTGGCGATTCCCTTTTCAATTCTGTTTGTAAGGATATTGAACTCCAGCTTGACGATGAAGGATTCTGGTATGCGGATTACACAAACGAATCCGGTGACTGCAATGATCCTGTAAGCCCGGGATTCTTCCCGTTGGACAACTTTAAGTACCTCGATACCAAGGATTCTGTAGGCAAGGTCCCGAATCCGAAATTTGACTGGGATGTTGAAGGCTATGTGAACTGGGCTTCTGAAGGCGTATGGAAGAAAGATACCTGCAAGCATAACTACGGCTATGCGATGTCTGTGTCTGCGACCTTCAAGTACGTGAAGGGCCAGTACTTCGAGTTCCGCGGCGATGATGACGTGTGGGTCTATATCAACAATAGGCTTGTCGTGGACATCGGCGGTATTCATGAAAAGGTGGAAGGCGCTGTAAACCTCGATACGATTGGTCAGGGCAATTCAAAGTACGCATTGAAGGAAGGTAAGGAATATTCGTTCCATATCTTCTATGCCGAACGCAATGCGACGGGTTCGAACTTCAAGATGCGCACCTCCATCAACTTGCAGAAGCACAATACTTACCTTTCTAATGTCAAGGAAGTTTCTAAGAACAATATCACGGGTGTCCTTAGCTTAAAGAGAGACGCCGAGGCGATTAGTTGCGATCCGCGTGCCAAGGCTGAAGTGGATACGACGGATGCTCCGTCTATCTTCTATCTTGAAGGTGGGAGCCTTGCCGAGGCTAAAGAACTCGAAGAGGGCATCAACTTGAGCGGTGGCATTATTATCGATCAGGGAAAGTCTGGCTTCGAGATCAATATCGATGAGATTGTCAAGCAGCGCTCGCTGAGTCCGGGAACGTACACCTTGTATTTCTTCTTGGAAAGCGATATCAGCTTGAACGATTCCTATGAATTCACGGTGCCCGAATACCCGACTCCGGAAATTGCGTTTGTCGACGTGTTCAGTGGAACTACCGGTGGAAAGCCGAAGGTCTTTGATCCGACGAACAAGAATCTTCGTGGCGAAACAATTGTCACGGGCGTAAATGATACATTGATGACCCACGTGCGTTATCCAGAAATGATCTACCTGAAAATCATGGTGACTTATTTGGATAGCATTTGTGGTGATTGCCATGTGATGTTGGATTTGAAGCCGACGAATGGCTATTTGACATTCTATGATGAAATGGATCAGCAGATCAATACCGTTCAAACGGATAATGATGGCTATGCTAGCTTCTATGTGGTGGCGGAAGGCCCGATGAGCGGTGCTTCGTTTGGTGTCATTGGCATCAGCGGTGTCAAAAATCAGCTCAAGTGGGATAATCTCAACTTCAAGGATCCTGAGGTTCCTGTGGCTGGTGTCGGTAGTATTTACGACCGCAATGGCGATGGCGTCCCGGATAGTATTTACGTTCCGTTTGGCGCAAATACGTTCCTTGATTATGATCTGGATACGGCTGCCTGGAACTTTGCTGGTGGTGCATGGCATTCGTTTGAAACTCTGGAAGATGTCGCAAAGATTGTCTACAATGATTCTACGGTTGCCATCGTGGCAGACAGCTTGATTGATTCTGTGTTGACTGGTGATGCTAAGAATATCCTTGAAGGCAAGTTCCTTTACAGATACCTCTATTCGGATGCGTCCGGATCGTTGCAGATGTCCGATTTGCTGTACACGAAGATTCAGGAAAAGATTGGTGCGATTGCGCTTGAAAAGCCGATGCTCAAGATTGTTTCGGACAAGGTGGTCAAGGTGACGGTCAAGCTGTCGGAAGCCTGCAATTCGACGGGTCTCCCGATGGATGGCATTTTCGAATTGAGGGACAAGGACGACAAGTTCGTAGATCCGTCTAAGTACACCTTGATTTCTGTAGCGCCGGTGGGTGAAAGCGATTTCTACGAACTGTTGTTTGCCAAATCTCTCGATAAGGTGACGCCTGAAGTTGGTTTCAAGATTCGTCTTGTTCCGGGTGTTTTGCCGGATAAGAGCGGGAATACGCCGCATGTGGATAACCCGTGGCGCCGTATTGAAGGCGAACAGCCGCTCGCGACGGAACGTCCGAAGGTCGTGACGGTCAATCCGGGCATGTTCGATGAGAATCCTTGGCCGGGTGATACGAACGATGTGATTCCTGTTCGCGTCGATGAAGACCTTTCTCTTAAGGAGATTATTGAACAAGAAGGCTTGCCGGGTGTGTTGGTCAAGTTCCAGTTGAACGACTACGCCACAACCCGATTGCTTGGGGCTGATAAGGCTAGCAGGGATGAAATCCTGAGCAAGGTCCGAGTGAGCTGGGATATCGAATTTTTCTCGAGCCTGGGTCAGTACGTGAACTGGGTCAAGGGCAATTTCGCATGCAACGACAAGGCTATTTTTGGTACGGACTGTATCCAAAATGCGGGTAACATGTTCTTCATGTGGGATGCCATGAGTGACAAGGGCCGTATGGTTGGTACGGGCGTTTATATTGCGAAGTTCAAGTTCAAGATTTTCTCGGATACGGAAATCATGGGCAAGGGCGAGGAAACGTTCAGGTTCGGTATTCGCCGCAACGATAAATACAAGAGCGGAACGAAGAAGATCAAATAGTTTTGTACGAGAATGCGATGCCCGACTGTCATCCCGGACTCGTTCCGGGACGGGCATGACAGCTTCATGATTAACCCTGCTTGAGCGGGGTTTTTCCTTTTTTTACGTTTTTTTCCTTATGGTGTTTTGAATTTTTGAAAGTTGAATATATCTTTTGATTAAAGTGTGGGCAGAATAAAGAGGGTGTTGAATGAAACACTGTTGTTTGGGTATTGTCGCCTCGTTGCTTTTGGCCGTCTCTGCAAGGGCGGATTTGACAATTCATTTACAGTCGCCGTTCCGCAATGACGCTACGGCTTCAGATTATACTCCGCATATCGTCGGTGGCGTAACGGATTACAATCCGGGTTTTGGCGCTATGTCCAAGACTATGATGAAGAGCGAAGGCGATAACTGGTATTCTTACACGTGGACGGGTAAGACTATTGCCGATTTCCAGGATTGGCAGGATTTCGAGTTCAAGGCTTGCCCTAACACTGATGACTATAATTACAATAACAACAATTGCGTTTCGTGGACTGAAGGCGGAAAGAATAGGATTACTGCGTTTTTCGGGACGGAAACGGAAATTTGGCTCTATACGGATGTGACGGACAAGTCCTATAAGAAGTCGTTCATGGCTCCGGGATCGAAGATTGTCTGGTTTAAGAGTCCGTGGGGCAACAAAGTCTTGCCGCAGCTGATTTGGGGCGCCGATTCCGTGCTGATGCGCTTTGACGAAAGCGATAAGGACAAGTGCGGCTGGTTCTATGGTGCGCTTACGCCCTCTATGGTTTCGTCCAATCCGCTGTTGTCGGGTTATTTCGTTCGCTACAAGGCGCCATGGTACACGGTTCCGGCAAAGGATTCGCTTATTGATTTTTCGGGTCTTTTGCAGACTCAGGATACGCTTTTTGTAGATGGTACTGTCTCGAATCCTGTGGTTTCCGCCGAAATTGGGACACCGGGCGAATGCTTCGACCCGACTCGCCGCTTGCATATTTACCACCCGTGGCGTACGAACACGACTTATCGTGATAGTACGTTCTTCTTGAAAATTGACAACAACATTCTGAATGAGCCGACAGGTCTTAGTGCTGAAGGCGAATACAAGTACTGGCGCCATATTGATTTTGCGGATTCGGTTGTCGGGTCTTCGCAGTGGAATGCCCAGGGAACGTTTGTCCAGATTTTACGCGGAAAGAACGATTGGCCTCAACATCCGTATTTTGCGGAAATGTCGCGTCCGCGTGCCAGCGAATTTTTCCCGACGGGCATTTATGAGGCTTGGCTCTACACCTCGACGTCGCTCGGAACTTTGGATTTGGTGTTTTATCCGCCGGAACCCAAGGTCATTCGTTTGAAGAGCCCCTGGGAAAACCAGTCGCCTTCCATGGTGGTCGAATCCACTAACGATGTCATCAAGATGGGGCCTCTTGCGGATACTTGCGGCTGGTACACGGGTACGGCTTACAAGCATGCAACGGACTGGAAGGTTTACTTTAAGCAGACGTTTGGCATGGAGCGCTATGGCGGCAAGGGCCTGGTCGGAGAATTCGAAGAGCTCGATTCCTTGATTTCGCTAGATTCTCTCATGGCCTTGCACGATACGGTATGGGTTTACCCGAACCCGAAACAGCGTTACGAACCGAGCGATACGACAGAGTATCCGGGCATTCTCGGCATTTGCCCGTCGCTTAAAATTTCGGCGCTCGTCGTGGACTGGGCTGGCGAATCGTATGCTGACAGCATCGATGTGGACTTTGGCGGTATTTACGGCGGTAACGAGTATACGACCGTCATTGGCGTTGACCAGAATGGTGATCCTGCGGAATTTAAGACGTGCGGTGGCCATGTGCCCGGCATGGTGCAGGATACGCTTGTGAATGGGGCCCCGGCACGTGTGGATTCCCTTGTTTATCCGTGGTCTCAGTGCTCTGCTGCCCACGAAATTGAGAAGTGGTTCATTCCGAAGGTGGTTGCGACCGACGCTGCTGGCAATGAATATAAGAACGGTGTTTGCCGAGACATCAGCCTCACGCTCGATGAAGAAGGCTTTTGGCAGGCCGACTTTACGAATGAGGAAGGAAGCTGCAACGATACGATCAATCCGGGATTCTACCCGATTGACGATTTGGAATTCCTCGACTCGGCAAAGACGGTGCGCAATCCGAAATTCGACTGGAATATTCAGGGATGCCGCCACAACTACAGTTTTGCTATGAAGGTTTCGGCTCAGTTCCGGTATGTGAAGGGACAGTATTTTGAATTCCGTGGCGACGATGACGTGTGGGTGTTCATCAATAACAGGCTCGTTGTGGATATTGGTGGTTGCCATAGCCCTGTCGAAGGTGGCGTGAATCTGGATACGATTGGACAGAACGATCCTTCGCTAAAGCTTGTCGAAGGCCGTGAATATCCGTTCCACATTTTCTTCTCGGAACGCAATGCGACGGGTTCGAACTTCAAGATGCGTACGTCGATTAACTTGCAGACGCAAAAGACGTATTATCCGGTGGAAGAAAAGACGACCGATGGTACAATCAAGTATACCATTTTGCAGTTGTTGATGGATGAATCCATCAGTTGCGATGTCTCGAGCACGTCGAAGATCGATACAATGCCTGCGCAGTCTTCGTTTGTGCTGTTTGGCGATGACGATAGGATTCCGGCGGAAGGCTTGGAGCTTTTACCAGGCTCGATTGCCGGTATCAACATCGATGCAAACATGGCGGGCTTTGTCATCGATACGGCCGAGATTGTGCGTAACCGCTCCTTGGCGCCGGGTTCCTACATGTTGCAGTTCTTCTTGGCTACCGATTTGAGCCAGTCTAGCGAAGTGTACTTCTCGGTGCCGGCATATCCGCTGCCGGATATCGCGTTTATCGATGTGTTCAACAGCCCGGATTCTGTCAAGATTTTCGACCCGACGGGCATTAGCTTGCGCGGACTTCCGTTTGATGGCTCTGCAAACGATACGCTCCTTACGCATGTGGCTTACCCGGATACGGTGCCTTTGCAGGTGGGCGTGTTCTACATTGCAAATCTTTGCAAGGATTGCTTTGCGGTCCTGGATTTGAAGACTTCGTTCCCCATGACTTTCCTTGACGAAAATAAGCAGAGGGTGAACAAGTTGACGACGGATTCGACGGGAACGGTCAAGTTTTACGTTGTTGGCGACTCTTCGGTGACAAACGCGAGCTTTGAAGTTTCGGGTGGCGGCGTTTCGAACGTCTTGACGTGGGGACGCATCCATTTCAAGGAACCTCCAGTTCCGTTTGCGAATCTTGGCGAGGCTTACGACCGCAATGGCGATGGCGTGCTCGATAGTATTGCCGTTGTATTCAATAAGCCGTTCGAAGAGACAATTCCGGATACGATTGCATGGACGTTTGGAAGCGACGATTGGCATACGATTGCGTCTGCACAAAGCGTGGCGATGTTGATGCAGGACGAAAAGAGTCTCGCGATTTGCGGCGATAGTTTGCAGGGTATGGTCTTTACGGGTGGTGAAAAGGAACTTTATCAGGGATCCTTCAGGTACCATTACACGTACATGGACAAGGAAACGGGTCAGATGACGAAGCTCAGCTTGGATGGGCTTGCGATTGAGGACCGCATGGGTGCTATTCTTGTGGACAAGCCCATTGTGAAGCCGGTTTCTGAAACTGTGAACAGGCTTACGGTTTATATCAGCGAAGCGACTCAGGCGGACGTGCTGAACGGTATCCAGTTCCTTGAATTTAAGGACAAGTCGGGCGAACTTGTAAATCCATCACGTTTGAAGATTTCGATGGTCACGCCGGCGAAGGGGAACTTCTACAACGTGTTCTTCCAGAAGAGCGAAAACACGATTCTTCCGGATGTGGGCTACATGGTGCGCCTTGTGCCTGGCGTATTGCCGGACTTGAACGGGAACTTGCCGCACGTGGATAACCCGTGGCGCCGTATCGAAGGTGAACAACGCGTGGATATCGAGACTCCGGGTGTCGTGCCTCTGGATCCGACGAAGTGGACTCCGGAAACTTGGCCTCACAAGGAAGATGTGGTGCCGATTTTGGCTGATGTGTCGAAGAAGATCGACGAAGTCGTTGCTGAAACGGGATATCCTGGGGAACTCATCAAGTTCGACTTGAGTGAAGTCGGAAAGTCGCTGTTGTTGAATTCCAGTGAACCCAGGGATGTCGTGCTTTCGAAGGCTGTCATTCGGTGGGAAGTGGATTACTTCTCAAGTCTCGGACACTTTGTCAATACGCAGAGTGGAGCTGTCGCCTGTAACGACAAGAAGGTGTTTGGGACGGACTGTGTTGCAAATCCTGGCAATGTGTTCTTGATGTGGGATGGCCATAGCAACAAGGGGCGTTCTGTCGGGACGGGCGTGTACATCGCAAAGCTCCGCTTCAAGATCTTCTCCGATGTAAACGTTGTCGGAAAGTTCGACGAAACGTTCAACCTGGGCATCCGCCGCCACGGAAAGAAATAACCACAACTTATCAACAGTTTTGGAAAAGGTCTCGCGTAAAGTAACTCTTTGAAACTTAATGGGTTACGCGCGGGACTTTCTTTATAATGGAATTTTATTTACAAAGGGTGTTGATAGATGTTGAAAATTCTTGGAATTTTTGAAGTTTTTTGTAGTAATTTCGTGATAATTTGTTGCCAAACGTTTCTTTTTTATTTACATTGTCCAAAAAAATGCGCATTCTTGGCTAATGTGGGTTCGCCAGGAATGTCGTTTGTCATTTGGAACCCGTAAGGTTGAATGGAATGAAACTGATTCTCAAGACTCTTGCTGCAGGACTTTTCGCCTTCTCGATGGCGAATGCTCAGGATGATGTCCCTGCCGATGCCGCTTTGGCCCCTGCTTCTGACAAGCCGACGATGGCTAGAAGCGAACTCCCGGTGGGCGCCGATATTTCTAACCGTTACCTCGAACGCGTTTTCTACCACTGGAAGGACAACAAGGAAAAGGGTATCATCAAGGTGTTCATCCACACGGATGAACTTGCCGAAGAACGCGAACCGGATGTCTTGAACTACGACGTGCTTT
>Ga0310696_10011266_pt1 | contig 10207 bp, 6 predicted proteins | sample AusTroGonzalo_MG_4_FD_203885 | JGI IMG/M metagenome (GOLD analysis project Ga0310696, IMG submission 203885) | Bovine rumen microbial communities from tropical cattle in Woodstock, Queensland, Australia - Gonzalo_02 (v2) (version 2) | ecosystem: Host-associated > Mammals > Digestive system >... | reverse complement strand
AAAGGTTTATTAAATGACCTTAAACGACAATTACGTGAATTAGGTTTGATTGTAGAAGAAACTGGAAAAGATATTAGTGAAACCACTGAACAAACCATTGAAACTACTGAAAGTAAATCTTCAAAATTTTTCAAAGCATTGGAGGGCGCTTGGTCAAATCTTAAAGAATCTATTGAAGAAGATGCAAATGACTGGACTGATGTTTTGACTTCAAGTTACCAAGCTATAACCGGTGCTAGTAATCAAATGTTTGAAATGCTTAGTGAAAATCTTGTAGGAGCAGGAAACTCTTATGAGGATTTTGGAGCAGTTGCACTTGAGGCATTGGCCCAGGTATTGGAAGCATTAGCCGCACAATTAACCGCCATCGCCGCTTTACGTGCTGCAAATTATGACTTTGCAAGTGCCGCAGTAGCTGCCGCTGGTGCCGCTGCCGCTTTGGTTGCCGCTGGTGCGATTAAAGGTGTAGCAAAACAAATGAAATCAACCGCGGATTCTGCAAAATCCACAGCTGAATATGTTCAAGAAGTTAAAAACACTCTTTCAGATATAGGAAAAGAAACCGTTGACTTTGCCTCTTTTGTTTCAGGATATAACCAGAAATTAACTTTATTAAATACAAGTTTAGAGAAATACGAAAAGAAACAACAAGAAAATGCCGCAAATTTACCAGGTTGGCGTAATCAGTATAATTCCTTAACAAATTCTATAAATTCATTAAAAAATGAATATAAGTCACTTGAAGAAGCATACGAAAAAGTTAGATTTATTCACATTAAAGACGATGATTGGGATGAAATTGAAAGAGATAGACTGACATCAAAAATGCGTAAGAATCGTGAAAGAAGGAAAGAATTAGAAAATCAACGAAATGCGATTTCAGGTTCAATTAGTCAAGCTGAATCCCAGTTAAGAGATTTACAAAATTCTTATAATACAGCCTTAAAATCTTTTGAAGACTACGCAAAAGAAAGTGTAAATGCTTTTAAAGAAACAACTCAAAGTATGCTGGACTATATAAATACATTCGATACTCTAGCGACAATGGCTTTTGATTCTGCCGATATTGCCAGTGTAATTTCTGAAACTATTAGACAAAACCTGATGTCAATTCCTTACCAGCTCAGAACAACTTTAACTGAAATTGGAACTGATATTGGTTCAACTATGGTTTCTGGAATTATTGAAGGCAGTACAAAACAAGATTTTTTAAAATCATTAAAAAGTTATCTGAAAGAACAGTTGGTTCAGCTTTATGTTTATACAGAAGATTTTGCTGACGCACTTTCAAAAACCGGTCAATCTTTTGTTTCAGCTATGATTTCAGGTGACCAGAACGAATTAAGAAAAGCTAGAACTCAAATTGAAAGTATTTATACTTATGCTGAAACTAGAGCAAATCAAGCTGAACAATTCCTATCAACTGTATTTGGTGACATAAAAGAAGATATGGATGATTTGATTACATCGGCTGCAGAAGTCGGAGATGATATTGCAGACCAATTAATCAATAATTTAACAAGCGGACTTAAAGAAGAAGATTTTATGTCAACCATGAAAGAATACATCAGAAAACTTGTAATAAATTCTGTTGTATATACTCAGAGTTTGAAATCTAAAATTGAAGAAATCGGAAAAACAATTTCAGACGGATTGAAAACCGGATTTACAGAAAGTTCTCTCAGCGCGATTAAAAATGAATTGTCCGATACTTTCAAAGATGTAACTAAATCTGTAAGTCAAATTGATGATATTTTCGATAAAGTATTTGGTAAAAACGGATCTATTGAAGATGATTTAGATAATCTTAATGAAAATCTTACCAAATTTGAACAAATGATTAATGAGTTGAAAAATACCATTTCAGACTTAGGTGGTGATGTAGCCAATGAATTGGTAAATGCTTTAACAAATGGTCTGGGACAATCTAACTTCCTAGAAACCATGAAATCATACATTAAGAAAATGTTGGTTCAAACTATGGTTTATACAGAAAGTATGAAAGCAGAAATTGAGGCCATTGGTAAAGCAATTTCCCAAGGTCTTACAAGTGGATTTACAGAAACTTCTATTCATGAAATCAGAAGAGATTTAAGCTACTTATTTGACCAGACCAATAAAACTGTAAGTCAGATTGATAGTGTTCTGGACAAGGTTTTCAATGTTACCGGCTATGCGTCAGGAACAAATAATGCTACTTCAGGAATCCACCTGGTTGGTGAGGCTGGTCCAGAACTTGTAAGATTCAGAGGTGGTGAACAGGTTTATAATGCAGGACAAACTCAGGAAATGCTTTCAGGAAACACTGTGATAAACCAGAATGTAACTTTCAATAATTTGCAGGATACAAGCGCTTATGTCATGATGCAACAGTTCAAACAATATAACAGAGAGATGGCAATTAATGGAATTCTTTAATTATTGAAAATTCTAGTATATAATTCTTAAAAGAGGAGTGAAAAAGTTATGCAGAAATTAGTTTGGAAAAACTCAAAAGATATAGAAATAGATTTAACCTCAGGTTATTTTGGTATTACAAAATGGGAAGGTTTTTCAAACACCGGTCTTAATCTTCAAACCCAGAAAGTACCATTTCAAGATGGATCTGTATTTCTTGATGGTCTTTTGAATGATAGAGAATTGACTGTCACTCTTGCTATTAATGATGGAAACGATCTAGAAAAAAGATATGAGTTGAGAAGGCAATTAATAGCGGCCTTGAATCCTAAATTGAATGAAGGATATTTGATTTATACAAATGATTTCATTTCAAAAAGAATTAAATGCATTGCCAAACTCCCGGTTTTTACAAATAAAAATTCTAATGACAAGGGAACTTATAAAGCCAGTTTGAGTTGGACAGCTTGCGAACCTTACTGGGAAGATTTGGAAGAAACTAACATTGATATAGAACTGGGTGAATTTTTAACAGTTGAAAATAAAGGTGATGTTCCAGCTCAACCAAAGATTGAGTTTTTAACCGGCGGAGTTATTAACCCAATAATTAAAAATTTAACTACCGATAAATTAATTGGTTATAATGGAACTTTGAACAAAAATCTTGTAATAAATACAGAGAATGGAAATAAAAACGTTTTGGGTGAAGACTTGGAATTTGTTGTAAATACAAATTCTATTGATTTACATTCCGTTATTTTTAATCATAAAACTAATAAATTTATATTTGTAGGTGCATCCGGTTTAATTTTGACTTCTGGGGATCTAAAAAATTGGTCACAAATAAATAGTGGGGTTTCAATTTTCTTATATCAAATAATTTATAGTTATGAAAAAGATTTATTTATAATCGTTGCTGGTAGTGGAACAATCTTGACTTCATCAGATGGAATAAATTGGACTCAAAGAGTTTCAAATACTTCAGCTACTTTATACTCAATTTGTTATTCAAATTCTTTAGATTTATTTGTTGCAGTTGGTTCTTCAGGAACAATTTTAACTTCGCCAGATGGAATTACTTGGACATCACAAACTTCAGGTGCTCAAAGTACAGATATATTTATGTCAATAATTTATTCAGAAGAGAAAGAATTATTTGTTACAGTTGGAACAAAAGGTATAATTTATACCTCAGCGGATGGTATAAATTGGACTCAAAGAGAAGATTATATTTTGCCAACAAATTACTTGAGAAGTGTTTGTTACTCTGAAAAATTAGATTTATTTGTAGCAGTTTCAAGCTGGAGTGTAATAGTAACTTCTTCAGATGGAATCACTTGGACTCAACAAGGTTCACCTTCAGCTTCATATATGTATAAGTCAATTTGTTGGTCTGAAGAAAAAGAAGTATTCGTCTTAATTGGTGAATCAACAAATAATTATCCATTGATTTATGTTTCTTCAGATGGAATAAATTGGACTCTAGTTGCGGACTACTCAGATTTAGGGGAAGTTATAATTTCAACTGTAACCTATCTTGAAAATGAAAAAATGTTTTTTATTGTTGGTTCGGGCGGTTATATTTTAAGCAGTGTTGACGGAATAAATTGGAAAGTTGAAAATGAAAAAAGCTCTAATGAAAATAAATCAATTTATTATTCAGAAGAAAAACAAATTTATATAATAGCTGGACGTGGAATTTTAATTTCTTCAGATGGAATAAATTGGACTAAAGTTCGTGGTTTTGATGATTATTCACTTCGTAGTGTAAATTATTTTCCAGAAGTAGAGTTATTTATGATTACGGGGTACAAGACAATTTTAACTTCGCCAGATGGAATAAATTGGGCAGAGATTAATTCAGAAGCAATTCAAAATTCAGGAAGTTTAAATGGTTCATGTTATTCTGAAAAATTAAATTTATTTGTAGTCGTTGGAAATGATGGAATAATTTTGACTTCACCAGATGGAATAAATTGGACATCACAAACTTCAGGAATAAATAATTATATATTTACAGTTTGTTGGTCTGAAGAAAAAGAAATATTTGTAGCTGCGGGAAGAGCTTATTCATTAATTTCTTCAGATGGAATAAATTGGACTTCTAATTCAATAGGTAGTCAATTTTATATAATAAATTCAATAATTTATGTTTCAAAATTTGGTTTGTTTATGGGCGCTGGGTATGATGGCGGTCAGTCTGCTCAAGCGCTCATTTTAACTTCACCAGATGGAATAAATTGGACTTTGAAAAAATTTTTAGAAATTCCTTCAGTAAATTTTAATTCAATTTTTTATTGTAAAAATAAAGAAGAAATCATTATGGTTGGAAGTTATGGAACTATTTTAACTTCATTTGATGCTAAAAACTGGAGTATGCTGAACGTTTATCCTAATGTTATTTTGGAATCTATAACATATAATGAAAAAACAAACATTTTTACTTTGATTTCTCAGCGTTTAATTTTCAATTCTGAAATTAAATATGAAAATAAAATTCAAAATTTAAGTTCAGATTCAAACATGGGCTTAAATCTGGAAGTAGGAGATAATGTTTTGACTTTGACAGAAGTTTCAGGAAATTTCCATGCAAAATTAACCTACCGTCAGAAATATGTAGGAGTATAGAAAATGAACAAATATATTTTATATTTCCTTACATTTCTGAATTGTTTAGAATTAGTTTTACTTGTGGAGGTATTTAAATGAGTTATAGAGAAAAACCACAACTTCACCTTTATGAATACAAAAATCAGACTTTCTCACAAATAGCAATAATTGACGATTATCAGGAAGTTTCTTTTGAAAGAAATCTTTTTCAAGCTGGAACTTTTACAATCACAATCAATTTTAATATTCCTAACTCTCAATTATTCCAGAGAGGGTTGTTTGTTCAGTTTGGTTCAGATCCTTACGATTTTGGTGAAATCTACTCTATTAATGATTCTATAACTCAAGACGGTAAAGGCGGACAAATCAGAACCATTACCGGTTATGACATCCGCTATATCTTCAAAAGACGTGTCATCAAGAATATGAATGATGGCGGTAAATGGTCTATGACTGCCAAGGGTGAAATCTGCATGAGAAATTTAATTGCAGACCAGTGCGGAGTAAACGCAGAAACCAAAAGACAATTACCAATTATCAATACTATTCCTGAGCCTGCAAATGCTATCGGAAAAGAATATTCAGTTTCAGAGGAATTTACAAACCTTTATGAAGTTTTAAAAACAATAGCTACTCAATCTGAAATAGGTTGGAGGATTAAATTTGAAAATGGGCTTTTGACTCTGGAATGTTATCAAGGTGAAAATATTTCTTCTCATGTTCAATTCTCAACTGACTTTGAATCCCTGAAAGATGGCAATTTTCAAGATTCTTCAGAATCATATTCAAACACAATTTATATTGGCGGTAAAGGCCAAAATGATGAACGTGATATTTATGTTGCTGAATTAAATTTAAATGAAGATTTTTTAATTGATGAAAATGGAAATTTTATTACGATAAATGAAGATGGAGATAAAATTTGTCTTGAAAATGAAGAACCTAACAATTTATATCGTTATGAAAGTTATGATAACCAATCTGAAATGACAACTGAGGCTGAATATGAAGCTGAGGCCTTGTCTATGCTTTCACAGTACGGACAGACTATTCAGATGTCAGGAAATGGACTTGCTAAATGTCCTTATATTTACAAAGAACAATATAATGTAGGTGATTGGGTAACAATAGCTTTTTCTGGAAAGAAAGCCATAGTTCAAATTCTTTCTATAACAGAAAGATGGGCATGGAACTCTTATGATATTCAATTTAGTTTTGGTAAACCTCAAAATAATTTGAAAGACCAGTTACAGTTAATTCTTAGAAAGATTCAAGTTGCCAGTTCTAAGACAAACGCGATTGATTCTGTTAAATGGTATGAAACCGGAACAGTTATTCAAGATAAATCTGAAGTAACTTTCAATACAATTGGAATTACCGGTTCAGGTGGCACTTTGACTTTCTATCTTGATAACGAAGGTGCAGGATCTAAAAAATATATGATTTATGCAAAAAATTTATCAGGTTCAGTTGTTCTCACAACTGGAATAAGTGGAAAATCAAATGTCACAATTTCAAGTGGAAATTCAATAGCAAATATATTTATTGATACTGAAGGGAACATATTAAAAGCATAGGAGAAAATAAAATGAATAAAACTATTAATCAATTAGAAGAAAAAACAACAGGTTCAAATAATGATGAACTTCTAATTTGGGATTCTTCAACGGCAAAAACAAAAAAGATTTCAATTTTAAATTTATTAAAAAATCTAGTTGCAAAAACAACTACTGTAAATGGTCATCCTTTAAGTAATAATGTTGAAGTGACAAAAGATGATGTTGGACTTGGAAATGTTTATGAAACAGATAGTTTCCCTTGTTCAAGATGGCTCAGATTTTCAATTTCAGATAAAAAATCACTTGTAATTAAAGCCGGGGTTACAATCAAAGTTGGATCTCATTTTTTCCATATTGATTCTGATACAACATATTCAATGGGAAGTTCTTTGACAGCTGGAGCAGATTATTTTGTTTATCTCAATTATTCAGATGATTCTTGGACTGTAACTTGTTCTATAACAAAATCTGCTGATACAGATTCAAAACGTTATATTGGTAGATTCCATACATTATGCGTTTCAGTAGGAAGTGGAACAACTATGATTGCACCAACTGAGCCTTCTTCTTCGGGTGCAAGTGGAAATTATCTTATTAAATCTTATGATGAATACACGGATCCAGATTTTTATACATTTTATAATAAAGCTATTACCGCGCGAGTAAATCAAACTTATTATGATGTTGTAACAGTAGCTCATCCACTTGCGGGATATTCAGCTGGGGATATTTTACCGGAATCGGTTTGGTGTCTTACTTGGAAACCTTCAAGCCGTTATGAAGACGCGATGGTGTATGATAGAGATACTGACATTGCCGTTGATGTTTATTTACAAAGTGGAAAAGGATTAAGTACAAGGTCAAAATATTCGACAAATACAAGACCAACTAATTCAAGACAACAATATAATCATCAAGCTGATATGATGAGTGTGGGAAAAAGACTTTTAAGAGATTTTGAATTTTCATCGTGTGCTTTGGGTAGTAATGAAAGAACTAACATTGCCGGTTCATCTAGTGTAAATAGTTCCGGCGGTCATTCTGATACTGCTTCAAGACGAATGATTAGCGCGATTGGTTGCGAAGATTGTTGTGGATTTTTATTGCAATGGCTTGATGAAATTATTGGTAAATCTGATGAAACCTCATGGAGTGAGGAAGTTTCAACAACTTTTGATGGGCATGCATCATTTGGTCAAATTAACTGGAATCCGCGAGCGCTTATGGCAGGCGGCGCTTGGTATTTCGGCGCTTACTGCGGCTCTCGTTGTCGTCATGCAGCTGCTGTTCGTTCAGATGTCGATACGCGTTTCGGTGGGCGCGGGTCGAGTCACGTCATAAGAAAATAAAAAATTATTTATAGATTTTTTAGATAAAAATTTTATATAATTAGGAGAAAAAATAAATGAAAATTCCTGAGTTTAGTAGCTTAGTTGAGCATACTACTCTTGATGATGAAAAAGTAAAACTTGATACCATTTTAGGAAAAAGAATTATTATTTGCGGGTATAAAATTTCACCTAGTAAATTTAAAGACAAAGGCTGTGATTTTTTCTTAAAAGTTCAATTTTATTTTTATGATGATGAAGAACGTTCCAGAAAGATTTTCTTCAGTGGTTCAAATGTAATTAAAGACCAACTTAATGAAGTTAAATCTAATTTGGAACATCAAGGTTTACCATTTAAATTTAAATGTATGGTAAAGAAAGTTGGAAATTATTATTCATTAGTTTAATGAATATGATTTAAGGTGAAGGTTATAATTTGCGCTTATTGCAGGCAGCAATTGGAATAACAGCGCACACTGCGGCTCTCGTTGTCGTAATGCGAATAATGTTCGTTCAAATGTCAATACGAATATCAGTGGGCGCAGGTCGATACATGAGTAAAGTTGCTAAACTCCAAAGCGTTTAAATCGTGCTTACTCTTGGCTGAATCTTTATCTTTGGTGTAATACCAGAATATAAAACGGAGTGAAGGTTTGTTCTCAAATAGAGTTCAACCTTCTTTTTTTATTATGTCAAAGAAAGTTTATCGCAATTTATGGACAGAATTTATTAGTAAAGAAAATTTTGAACTTGCTTATAAAAACGCGATAAAAGGAAAATCAAAACAAAGACAAATTATTGAATTTAAGAAACATGAAAAAGAAAATCTTTTTAAATTCAAATAATGTCATATCTGGATAACCTCTTTATAATTTTGAAATATATAATTCTTTATTCTGACTTTTATTTAAATAAACTCTGAGTGAATACAATTTTCTGAGAGTTGAATTTATTTGTTCATCATCAATTACCGGATATTTTTGAGAATAAAATTTCAAAGATTCTTGAAGCAATTTAATATCTGAATCATTTATAGCTATGAAATTTTCAGAATTCATTTAAACCCCTTAGCTTTATTATAAGAAGATAATTTTAAAAAATATTTTACTTTTCTTATAAATGGCTTTATAATTATAAATGTAGGGTTGAGGGAAAACAATCCTGCAAGTGAGGTTTATATGAGAAATCATATAATTTATTTTTTGGGTATGTTACTTTTGATTCTGGGTAGCTTTGAAGAAAAGAAATCTGGATGGAAAGTAATAGCGATAATTGCCGGAATAATTCTTTCAATAATCGCTTACATACTTTAATTGAACTTGACCCTATAAGTCAGCTTATAGGGTCATTTTATTTTAGTTATTCCTATAGTAATAGCTTAATTATATCTCATAAATCAATTTTAGTTATTACTATAGGAATAACTTAATTTTTAGCTATTCCTATAGTATTAGAGTAATATTCCTATAGTATTAGTAATATATAAATAATATATACTACTATTTTTTATATAAATAAATTTATATAAAAAATAAAGATTTTCACAGAAAATCTATTTTTCTTCAAAGAATAAAATCTTTACTTTTTGAGAAATAAATCTTAAAATAATTTTAATGAGAATTATCTGGAAAATAATTTTCATTAAATAACTACAGAAACAAATTAGAAACCTCTTGGGAGGCAATTTCAGTCTTCAGGTCAAAATATATTTTTTTCTGTAGTGAAATATATTTTGATTTTCCAATTTTGAAGGCGAGTTGCTTGCCAAGGGGTTTTTATTTTTTATGGAAAGTAAATCTACAAGAAAGTTTTTTAATTCAGATTTCATAATTAAAAATAAATTTGCTTTCTCCACAGTCATTATTTTACAAGATATTTATTTTTGGTTATTTGGGAAAAATCCTCCAAAATCAATAACTGTTTCCGGGAAAGAATTTTATTATATTTCTCAATCTCATTTTGTAGATTTTAATTATGGATTAATAAATCAGCCCAGAATAAATAAAATTTTTAATGAATTGAAAAAATCAAAAATAATAAATTCTACAATACTGGTAAATCGTCATTGTAATTATATAAATTTTAATTGGGATAAAATTGTTGAATCAGTTTTAAATGAAGGGGTTTTAAAAAATATGGAATCTAATGAATGGTGGAAAAATATTCATGATGTTTGTAAACAAAAAATTGCAGCTGAAAAAGAATGGGAAAGAAATCATAAAAATAAAGATGATATGCTCAATCAAGGCTATGAAATTGTAGTCAAAAATAACCGGAATTATCTGGTGAAGAAAAAAGAAGTTAAAAAATCTT
>Ga0310696_10011263_pt1 | contig 10208 bp, 8 predicted proteins | sample AusTroGonzalo_MG_4_FD_203885 | JGI IMG/M metagenome (GOLD analysis project Ga0310696, IMG submission 203885) | Bovine rumen microbial communities from tropical cattle in Woodstock, Queensland, Australia - Gonzalo_02 (v2) (version 2) | ecosystem: Host-associated > Mammals > Digestive system >... | reverse complement strand
AATCATAAGGTCTGAAAGTCTGATTATTCTTGTCATTTGAAATTAAATCAAAATAAACTGCTTTCTGTATTGCATCATAAGCCCAAAAGTCAGGATCAATATCAGTGTAATTAATTGGCTGTGCAATAGTTGTGTGTTCCTGTCCCAATGCTTTAATTGCCATTGACGCAAATTCCGCTCTTGTTACGTTTTCATCGGGGTGAAAACTTCCGTCAGGATATCCTACTACAACATTTTTTTCTGTCAGAATTTTAATCTGTGAATATGCCCAGTGGGTTTCGTCCATATCAGAATAAAATGCGTGAACGGGATTTCCTATCAAAAACATAAAACACGTAATTAAAAGTGTTTTTACAAAATCTCTCATATAAAAGCCCTCCTTAAATATCATAAATCCATAATATATGAAACATTAATTAGTTTCAAATATTTTTATTAATGCAATTCGTTTGCTTTTTTAAGGCGTGCTTCTCTTTCGAGTTCGTAGTAGGAGATACCTTCTTGAACCTGCTTTTCCGTGAGGGTTAAGGCTGAAACGTCGATAATTATTTCGCCGTTGGATTCGTTTTCAAGAGTTTCTTTTAATGCGTAAGGATACCATTCGTAACCTTTCATTTTTCCTTCCTGAATAAGATTTATTACATCATCTGCGTACCATTGGCAGTGTTGTTTTATTTCAGGATGTTTGCGGGCGTAACGTGAAAGATTTTCGTCATCTCTTTCCGAGTTTTTCATATCCGTTACTAACATGAAGTTTCTGAGATCGTTTTTCCCTCCGTCTTTTACGGTCTTAATATGTTCAACTGTTGCCATTGACGGTTTTATTATGTTTTTTGCAATTTCATTGTTTGTTTTATCGTGCTGTCCGTATTTTACGACAAATGCATCAAAGTCAAACTTTGATTCAGGCAAAGACTCATATAGTTTTTCGAGATGTGTAAAGATTCTTTCGTCAGAGGTGTAGTAATATTCATTATTTTTATCACAGTATCTGTCTTTTATATCATTAAACGAATTTATTAATTTTTTTCTTCTGAAATTAGAACCGGTAATTATGGTTTCGCCATTTTTGTTTACGCCTGTCGTGTATTCACGTGTTTTTTTAATTCCCGAATTAACTACTTTTTTCAGTTTGTTTTTGTCAGGTTTGTAACTTATCATATCAAGGTCGTCGTGAATAACGTCAAGTATTTGTCTTTCTTTTTCGCCTAATTTTTGGATTGATGTCGGCAATTTTGAAGCAAGACATTCATTCATAGAAACATCGGGATATTTGGTCAAATATCCGTCTATCAGGTAGAATGCCTGCTTTTGTACGGGCTGAAGATAATCCGCATACGGTCTGATTATATTCATCATATCCTGCGGAGTCTCGGCGTTGTCTATATCGTTGCATAAACGATCCATTGTACGGGTTGAAATCGTAGGAATTCCGCTGTATGCACCTCTGATTCCGTCATAGTTTTTCAGCATAAAGGCTTCTGATGTTTTTCCCGCAGGACCTCTGTTTGCGGAGGTAAAAGATAAGCTCTCGGGTGATTTTACAAAGACATCTGATGTAGGACTGTTTAGTAATTTGCATGACAAAGGACTAGTTGAAAAATTTACGGATTTTTCATTAACGGAATTGATGTTTTTATTCCTGAAAAAAACATTGTTTAAACCTATTTTAGAGATTTCCATATAAGCCTTTGCAAAAAACTACACCATCTACTTAATTATAAAATTCTGAAAGAAAAAAATTGCTAAAAAACCATGCTTTATTAAGGTTTGTAAAGCAAAAATTTTATGAATTTATATAGGTCGTTCAATAGACAGGAAACTGTCCTGAGGAATAAAGGATTCTTTTACTCCGTTCAATGCTGTTGTGAAGAAAAATTCCATTGTGTCGCCCTCAGAAATTGAGAGTGAGTCAAAAGGAACGCAAATATCTATGACATCGTTCATTGCGGATTTGATTTTGTGCGGGTTATCAAGTACCCATAATCCGTCGCAGGACGCTTTTGCGATTAATACAGGGAATAATTCTTTGTTTTGTAACTGTATTAGAATTTCGGAATTAAATTTTTCTTTCAAGATAGGAAATACGTTTTCAGTTTTGTTCAAAACCCTGATTCTTGAGGATAAAATTCTCTTTGACGTATTTCTTGTGTAAATAAAGAACTGGTTTGTTTTAAAACTTTCGTTCTCGTTTGATGAGAAATAACTCGGATTAATATAAATCCTGAAATAGACGTTATTGTTGCTGTAACCGTAACATATTCTGTCAAAAACCTTGCCTTCCTGATAAACAGGACCATCGGGCAGGCTTATACATCCGGCATTCAGCCATTCAAAGTCGGCATCAGATGAGCCCGATATTGAAGGATTTATTATTCCGTGAGGATGTCTCGTTGATGAGCCGTATGTGTTTATAAGCGGTTTGTCAAGAAAATCAGGATAATTCAAATTCAGAAGGTTATAGGCATTTTTCAGATGTTCTCTGAAGAGGTAGTCAAAGATATAATCCTGTTCTGAATTATTTGGCTCGCCGTACCACCAAAACCAGTCACTTCCCTGAGCAATGTATATCTCTTTCATTGCTTCTGAAATGTTGACGTTATTGTGTTTGCCGAATTTTATTATATCTTCCCGAACTGTATTTACATAGTTCCATGCCAAATCCTTGATAGGATCTCCTATCCAGAGTTTGAAATTGTTGTCTGCCCAGGAGCCTGCCTGAAATTCCGTAAGTTCTTTTTTGCTGTTATCTTTTTCCAAATAATCACTTATAAGAACGGTTTCAAGCGTATCGTCGTTTTCAATTAATGAATAGATATGCTCTAAGAAATCCTGACCGTCATTTATGTAATTATCCCAGCAGTTTTCACCGTCGAGTGCGATTATAATTAAGTGTTCGTTATCGGGTGAAGTTAAAATTTTATTCTGAATAAGTTTTATTTTGTCGTACAAATCTTCGGCTGAATTTTTTGAATCGTAGTTAAAGTATTCAAAGTTTATAAGACTCGGAATTGATACATCTCTGAAAACTATATCAATGTCGCAGTTATCCTGTTTGTAGTTGTAGGTTTTTAAAAGGTGATAAGGATCTTTTAAATTACCTTTGAAATCTCTTACAAACTGAATATTTTTTGAATTGGCAAGAACTTTTTCGTCAGATATAGTCCACTTAATACCCAATTCAGACATTATTTTTAAAGTTTCGGGACAGAGGCAAAGTTCTGATGGCCATATCCCTTTTGGTCTTTTGCCGAAAAGTTCCTCAATTCTGTCCAAAGCCTGCTTTATCTGATTGTAAGCATCTTCTCTCATATTGACATTTTGCGGTAAATCATCAGATACCGGAGTATCTTTTATTGCATTTTTGGTATCCGCAAGTATCGGCAAAATCGGGTGATAATAAGGACATGTTGTTATTTCAATTCTGCCCTCATTTACAAATTTTTTGTATGCCGGAATTATTTCGGACATTATCTGTTTATGCAGATTTATTATGTTTATTCTGTCTTCAATTGTATAATTTCTGTCTTTTTTTACGATTTCCATTAATTCGGGATAGCGGTATTTGTGTGACGGATCCATCCACGCCATATTGAAAAGCGCCATTAAATCCGATAATTCGGAATCGGAAAAATCGTCAATAGAAATATATTCGTTTGATACGCACTTTTTATAAAGTTCTTTGTACCTTTCGTGGTGATAAATCATTGTTGCATATTTTGCACTAAAGAAATTATTTAAAATAAATTCTCTTTCGTCCGTTGTTAAATCGTCAACCTGTTTAAGTGTTAATTGTGCGGGAATATCCGTATAATCAGTATCAGTATATTTCTGAATTGCATCCAGTAAGCCCGGATCTAAATCAAAATTTAATTTCAGCTTCGGAAATTTTTCCATAATCAAAAGCATATCAAGATAATCTTTGACTGCATGAAGTCTTACCCAAGGTAAAAGTGCCGTGTTATCAAGATTGTAAGACGGTTGATGGAAGTGCCAATAAAATGCAATTGATAATTTCTTAACTCCGTTTATCATTAAGTTCATTATAATACAAACAAAAAATTATTACTCAAGTAAAAAATATCTGTGATAAAATAAATTTTATGAAAAAGAAGCAATTTGTCGCAGTTGTAGGGCGACCAAACGTAGGAAAATCAACATTTGTAAACAGACTTGTCGGAAAACGTCAGGCAATAGTTGACGATGCTCCGGGGATTACGAGAGACCGTCTTTATTTTGATGTTGAATGGCAGGACAGACATTTTACCGTTATTGATACAGGCGGAATTATTCCCGAAGACGATGATGAGGTTATGAAATCGATTTATTCACAAGCCTCAGTTGCGTGTGAAGAAGCGGATAAAATTGTTTTCGTTGTTGACGGACTTGACGGGGTTAATCCTATAGATAGCGACATTGCAAACATTTTAAGACGTTCGGGAAAACCTGTTTTTCTTGCGGTTAATAAAATTGATACCCAGAAAAACGCAGCAATGCTGGGTGATTTTTATGAACTTTCTCTGGGGGAGCCTCATCCGATTTCGGCACTTCACGGCTCTTGCGGAGTTGGAGATTTGTTAGATCTCATTGTTGAAGATATGGAAACAGGAGAAGTTGAAGAAGAAATTGTTGAAAAACCCGTAAGAATTGCAATTGTCGGTAGACCAAATGTTGGTAAATCATCAATTGTAAATTCACTTTTGGGTGAAAAAAGAGTTATAGTTTCAAACGTTTCAGGAACGACAAGGGACAGTATAGACAGTGACATTATTTTTGAGGAAAAACCTTATATTTTAGTCGATACCGCCGGAATAAGAAAAAAATCAAAAGTCGATTGGGGTGTTGAAAAATTTGCAGTCGACAGAGCAATAAAAGCGGTCAGAGATTGCGACGTTGCGGTGCTTGTTATAGATGCATCAGAAGGCATTACCGATCAGGATAAGAAAATCGCATCAACAGTTGTTGAGGCAGGCAGAGGTTTGGTTATAGCAGTTAACAAATGGGATTTGATAGAGGATAAAAAGCCGAATACTCTTGTTGAATTTGAAAAAGAACTCGTAAAAGAAATTCCGTTTTTGGACTATGCGCCGAAAATTTATGTCAGCGCCTTAACTCATCAGAGAATTCAGCAGATTTTTGTAAAATCTCAGGAAGTTTACGAAAACTGTATAAAGAAAATTTCAACAGGCTTATTAAATAAGGTTATAAATGAGGCTTATGCACTTAATCCGCCTCAGAGCGTAAAAGGTAAGACTTTGAAAATAAAATACACAACCCAGATTTCGACACAACCGCCTTATTTTGCAATCTTTGTAAATAACCCTGATTTCTTAAAGGATAATTACAAAAGATATATTGAAAACAAGTTAAGAGAGGCATTTGGTTTTGTCGGAACACCAATCAGAATTTCCGTCAGAGGTAAGGGACAGGGGTAAATAATCAGTTAATTTTTACTCCGAATTCAAAATAAGTTATTTTATCTTTTTCAGAACTTTTGCGGTGTCGGTGAAGATTGTATCAGCACCTTGTTTTAAAGTGTCTTTGCTGATTTTTAGAGTGTCTGCATTTTCAATAACAGATTTTTCTTTTAATTTTTCGCCTTTTGAATGAATGGGGTTTTGAAATATAGATGCTAAAATCATTAAACCGGCAACACAAAATTCTCCGATTAACATACCTGTTTTCGATCTGTCTCTGTCTTTTAGTACGGATTTTTGAACTTCATCTAACATGCTTTGTTTTTCAAAATTTTTGTCATATTCTCCGATTCTAAAGGTTTCACTGAAAACTTCCTGCCCCTGTTTGTTACGCATATCTTTTGTTCCGCTTAATATTACGGAATCACCTTCGCCTGCTGCAAGCAGAAAATCTGTATTGTAATTGTTTTTATAATAATTTTCGGCAGTCTTGCAATCGAATTGCTGATAAGGAGTTCTTAAGGTTTGTTTTAATTTTTCGGCAACAACCTTTTGTGCCTTTGAAAATTTTGAACTCATTGTATGTACATAAATTCCGTTAAAACTTGTGTTTTGTGTATCAACTGCTGAAATTCTCATAGCTTGTATCCCCTTTTTCTAAAAGATAACATAAAAAGTTTTTTAAGCAATCAAATAATGTTTTTGATATAATCCGAAATATAAAAGGAGAGTTTATTATGTTAGAAAAATTAGAAAAATTTCAGATTTTGACCTTAGGTGCTTTAATTGGTCTTGCACTTATTGTTTCAACAAAAATTGCATCATCTGCAATGGCAAGAAATGAGATCTCGGTTACGGGTTCGGCATTTGAGATAGTAAAATCAGATAAAGGCTCACTTGAATTTGATATACACGTTAAAAAACCGACAAAGCAGGAGGCTTATGCAACTGCTCAAAATCAATATAAAGAAGTTGAAAAATACTTAAAAGATAAGGGTATTAAAAATATCGAACTTAAAACATCAAACGGTTATGATGTTTATAAGAATGATCCGAAAACAGGTTATTCAACAAATATTCCTGAAGCATATAACTACTATCAGCCGGTTTTAATTTCTTCCGACAATGTCGAAATAATAAGAGAAATTTCAAATGACATAACAGGTCTTATTAATCAGGGAATCAATATTGAAGTAAGAACTCCGTCTTATGATTATTCAAAAATGGCGGATTTAAAAGTTTCTCTGCTTGAAAAAGCATCACAGGATGCAAAAAACAGAGCAAAATCGATGTTAAAACCGACAGGAAGCGGTGTTGGTAAGGTAAAATCAGTAAGAATGGGTGTTTATCAGATTACCCCCGTTGATTCAACAAACGTTTCCGATTCGGGAATAAACGATACATCAACAATTGATAAAAAGATAACTGCAGTTGCAAACGTTACTTTCAAAATTAAGTAGATAAAAATTTATCAAAAAAAAGTGCCTTCGGGCACTTTTTTATATTATAAAAGATCTCGGATAACCATCTCTCGGGGTGGTGTAGGAGTTCTTTCCAAGCCTGCCTGTACAAGAAGTGCGTAATTTGTTTGTTCAATTTCCTTCATTGCTTTTAACGCATTGAAATATTCTTTCTTAACCTCATAGGGCAATTTATATGGGTCAAAAGCTATTTTTACCGGAATGTATGCCATTATTCCTGTCGGTTGCTCCTGTTCAAATTTTGATTGATACTCAGGATCGTTTCCGTATTTATTTTTAATTTCTTCGATTTTTGCCTTTGCATCTTTATAAGATATTCCGTCTGAGGATACTTTTTCATCTAAAGCCTCTCTTGCTTTTTTCTGAGTATCGGTCAAAACTTCTTCTTTTACGAGTCTGCCGCCTTCTATTTTGTACGTCGTATTAGCTTTTGAAGTTTTTAATTCCTTTGTCGGTTTTAAGCCTGTTTGTTGTTGTAAATCCTCATTGTTTTGTTCTATTTCATACATAGAAGCCATTGCTTCCTTATACTGTGTTTTTTCGGGTTCAGGAAGTTTATCCGGATTAAAGACTTTTTTAGTCCGGTAAACCATGATCCCGTTAGTGTTGTCGTCAACTATTTCTTCATTACATTCAGGATGTCCTTCTCTAATTGCGTCAACAGTTTCTTTAGCTTTTTTGTAGGTCATTCCTGTTGAAGATTTTTTCTTTTCCATTGCGTGCTGAGCCTTCTTTTGTTCGGGAGTAGGATCTTTTTCCGCTTTACTTTGTTTTGCCATTTCTTCAATCGTAGGCTCGGTATCTGCAGGTTTTTGTTCATCAAAATATCCGTCAAAAACTGTCTGAATTTTGGTGTTTTCTAAAATTTTCTTAAGAAGTGGTTTTGAGGGCTGATTTTCGTTTGGCTGCTGTGAAGACTGTATTCCGTCAAATTTCATATTGTACTCCTTATAGGCATATATCCATCAGTGTATTAATTATTATAATACATGTCATGTAATATCAAAGTATTTTTTTTATGTGATATTTCAGGTAATTATAAAAAAATAAACAAAAATTTACATTTAACGGGTGCTTATAAAATCTTACAGTGAAATAATAATTTCGTTTTTTATTGACTAACCTCAATCACAGAATAAGATTGAAATATATTATGGAATGCAAAGAGGTTAAAAATACATTACCTTTTAAAAGGTTTGATTTATATAACACAACTGCTTACGTTCAAAATCACACACTTATAAACAGAGGGATTGTTACACTTGGCGGAAGCACTGTTCCGCAGTGTATTATGTCTAACAACAAATATGAGGCGCAGGAACGTGCAATTATGGGAGGGGTTTATCTTGCGGCATCTTATTTAACCCCTTTAATGCTTTTACCCTTATATAACAAGCATTTTCTTAAAAATAAAGGTATTACAAAGTCACTTGAAGGTGTCGGCAAAAAAATTATTCAGATGCCGAAAAAGTATCTGAAACCCGATGCTGATTTAAAACAAGGACTCGATGAAACCGCAAAATTATTTGATAAAAAAGGCGGAACTGAACACAAAAAAGCATTTGATGAAATTTATGCCCGTTACGAAAACCCTGAAAAACTAAAAAAAGATTTACTTGATGTTCATGAAAAAGTTTTGACGACAGACTTTATGACAACAGCTGCAATGTGGTCTGCAATCCCTTGGATCGCAACGGAAACAACAGAAAAGAGAACAAACCGAAAAGATTTTTCTGCAGGTTTTAATTTAAAAAACGATTCCGACAAAAAGCAAAACAAAAGTTTAAAATTGGCTCTTAATGCTTTATGTTGTGTTGTTCCAGCTTTATTGTTTTCAAAAACAGTAACAAAAGGTTTGAGCAAAAACTTTGCAAAAGCCGAAAAAAGCGAAGGTTTATTAAACAAAGTTGGGAATAAAGTCCTGAAAAAAATATCCGATAACCCTGATCGTTTTGAATATACTTCAGGAACAAACATGTCAAAAACTATTTATGCTTCAATTTGGGCATTATCGAGTTTTCCTGCAAAAATAATTTCTTCCCGTGACGAAAACGAGAGAAAAGACAGAGCGCTCAGAGATGCAGGCTTATTTGCAATGTTCTTTGGCGGTGATTATTTACTGAATAATGTTATGGGCAGAGCCGCTGACAAATTCCTCGGCACAAAAATTATGGAAGAAAAAGGCGAAAACCTTAATTTTGTTCAGAAATTTAAACTCGGAATTAAGAATTTTAATGCATTAGAAAACGAAAAAGGGCTTTCTGCGGAATGTCTTAAAAAGACAAAAAATGTCGGCGCAGGTTTATATTGGACATCACTTCTTGCAAATACGGCTTTGATTGGCTTTGCATTGCCAAAGGCTCTGAACAAGTTTTTAAGACGCAATATTGATAAAGAAAATAATGCGGAATTACCTCAGGCAAGCAAAAAGGATGCCTTAGATTATGGTGAAATGCTTTATAAAAAGTCGTTTAATAATTAAAATATGTCATTCTGAGGACGTGAAACGTCCGAAGAATCTCATTTAATTCAAAATAGAGATACTTCGGCTAAAGCCTCAGTATGACAATTATTTACCCCTATCGTACCTTACTTTCACTGTGATTAATTAATCTTGCAATGTTTGATCTGTGCAGCCAAACGATATAAATTGCGCCGATTAAACAGTAAATTGAGTATGCAATATGTGAATCCGTAAAGTACATAATTACGGCTGATAAAGGCAGCGCAATAATTGAGCCCAAAGAAACGTATTTTGAAATATAAGTAATTGCGCCCCAAATTGCAGCAACAATTAGTCCTACAATTGGATTTAAGCCCAAAATTGTTCCGACACCGGTTGCAACACATTTTCCGCCTTTGAATTTCAAAAATACGGATTTGCTGTGTCCCAAAAGAACAAAAACCGCACTCAAAACAGTTATGAATCCTGCTGTATCCGTAAAGAAGTATCTTGCAAGTACAACAGTCAAAATCCCTTTAATTCCGTCAGTTAGCAAAACGATAAAAAACCATTTTGTGCCCAAAACTCTTTTTACGTTTGTTGCGCCTGTCGAGCCGCTGCCGACTTCTCTTATATCCTGACCTGTCAAAAGTTTTACGGCAATAAAACCTGTTGAAATTGAGCCCAAAATATAGGCAAATAAAAAATATAAAAGTACAAAGCCTGCTTTTATCAACAATGGCATGTATGCGTTTAAATTACTTAAATCCATCTTTAAAACTCCCCTCGCTGTTCATAGTCATTCTGAGGCTTTAGCCGAAGAATCTAAAAATAAAGAGATACTTCGGGCAAGTGCCCTTAGTATGA
>Ga0310696_10011262_pt1 | contig 10208 bp, 7 predicted proteins | sample AusTroGonzalo_MG_4_FD_203885 | JGI IMG/M metagenome (GOLD analysis project Ga0310696, IMG submission 203885) | Bovine rumen microbial communities from tropical cattle in Woodstock, Queensland, Australia - Gonzalo_02 (v2) (version 2) | ecosystem: Host-associated > Mammals > Digestive system >... | reverse complement strand
GGTCTTCGCCTCGAACGGAAACACGACGAACCCGATGTGCGCCGACTTCTTCTCGGGGACAAGCGCCACGTCGAACGCCGCGTAGAGGAGCCGCAGCCCAGCATGAAGCGAAACGCGCGAAAACGCAGGGTGGCGTGGATCGAACCCGATCGCAACGCCCTTCCCGTCCACGGCAGCGGCGAGGAACGGCCAGTGAGAGTGTCCGCCCGCTCCGCACGGAACCTGCACGATGTCGCGGAAATCGCCTTTCTCGTCCGTGACGTCCTTCTGTGTGCGCGGCGAATCGAACCACGTGAGCTTCCCGCCGCCAAGCGGCAGCGCCCATGCAAGCGTCAAGGCGCGGTCACCGCCCTGCACGTCGGAAAGCGTCACGTCGAAGAAGCGCGCGCCGCCCTTCTTCTCGCACGTAGATTCGAGCCGCACGCCCTTCGCCGCGTCCACCACCTTCTCGAATCCGCTTCCGACCCGCGCGTCGCGCAGCAGGAAGCCCGGCTTCCCGACGCCTTCCGCCGCAACAACCGGCACGCCGTCGAAGACGACCGGACCGCAATCCGCGTCAAACGTCTCAACGGACGGCGGACGGAACCGTACGCGCAGCGACTCGTCCTTCTTAGCCATCACGTAGATTCCGAGCGACTTGATCGGCTTGGGCGGCATAAGCATAACGGAACGCTTCCGCCAGTCGCCCGTCACCGCAGGAAAGGCGCTCTTCTGTCCCCATAGATGGCCGCCGTCCATGTACGCGACGTCAATGTAGAGAAGCGCTTCGCCCGAGCCGTCCCCCGCCTCGACCTTGCCCTCAGCCGATATCCGGACCGCCGTCGGCTTGGTCTGATTCAGCGACAGAGACCATCCTGCGCCGCTGATGCGCTCCGCGCTAGCCGTGACAGTGCAGACGACCTCTTCGCCGTCCAACGCGAACCCGTCCTTGTACGGACGGGCCTTCGCCGTCTCAAGGCGCGTCGCCTGCGCCGTCGCGCCGTCCAAAGCCAACAGCGCCTCGCCGCTCCATGCGGTCGATGCAAGCATCGCCGCCAATCCGACAAAAAACTGAATCTTCATTAGGCGTATTATAGCATATTCTGCAGGCGAGATGCCGCGCCGTCAGAATCCGGGGAGGTTCATCTGTCCGGATACGCAGACCTTTCGGCCCTTTGAAAGAGTCCTGTCGGACGTGTCGTAGACGACGAACTTGATTCCGTCGAATCGGCGGGAGAGCTCCGCCCTTATGTAGTTCGACACGCTCTTGACGTTTCCCTTGTCGTCGTCCGAGAAGCCTATCGCTACGGAGCGCCCCAGGCCGCCCGTGCGCTGGAGCATGTGGAAGACATGCTCAACGAAGTCGCGTATCGCGAACTCCTTCGCGAGCTCCGGTCTGGCGGCGTTCGGGGCCGAGGCGAGCTTCTCCCTGTATATCGGGTCGTTGGACATGCGCTCCTTGAAGCCGCCGTAGGTGACCGCCGAATAGCGGCACATTCTGAGGTAGTAGTCCAGTTCCTCGTCGTCCGTCCCGAACTTCTCGACCTTGTCCAGCCAGCGGCGGTATCCGCGCAGGTTCGAGAGCATCGTCTCTCGCTCAAGCGGAGAGAGGGCGTTCTCGATGAAGAGCCGGACGGCCTTCTCTATCGTCTCCGGGGCATGTCCGCGCGCCGTGACGATCGCGAATATGCGCCCTTCGACAAGGGTCTTCTTGAAGGTGCTGTAGCTGGGCGATGGCGGCTCGCCGTTCGAGACCTTGGCGAGGGCGGCCATGGTGTCCTCGAGGAACCTGTTCGGCTCGCCGTCGTCCTCGGGGTCGGCGAAATTGCGGAACGCCTCCTCCCATCCGCCGACGGACGGCGGACGGTAGTGCTCTTCATCTGCGCGGACCAGGGCGAAGGTCGACGTGGACACCTCCACCGGACGCCAGCGTCCGTCAGGCTCCTTGTGCTCCATGCGTATCTTCGTCGGCATGTGCAGTATGTTGTCGTCCCAGTCGAAGATGTAGTACTTGAAGTCGCGGTTGGCGACCTCGTCGTTGACATATGGGATGGGCCTCGTCACCGCACCTCTCCCTCGAAGTCGAATCCGCAGACGCGCGCGAGGCGCACCATGACGAAGTCCCCGACACGCGCACGCCTGCCCTTCGGAGTGTCGAGCAGGTAGACGACGCCGTCCACGTCCGGCGCCTGCGAACGCATCCTCGCGACGCCTGGCGCCACGACAAGCGCCTCGTGGACCTCTCCGACCATGCGCGCGGCCCGCGCCTTCCAAAGCGCCTCGGCGTCCTTCATGACGATCCTCTCGCGCTCCTCTGCGACGGCGCGCGACGGGCGGCCGGACATCCGGGCGGCCTTGGTTCCCTTCTCCGGACTGAACGCGAACGCACCGAGTCTGTCGAACTGCATGCGCCTGAGGTCGGCGCGCATCGCGGCGAACCGCGCCTCGGTCTCTCCCGGGAAGCCCGTCATCACCGTCGTCCGCAGCGTCACGCCTGGAACAAGCTCGCGCAGCAGGTCCGCAGCCGCAAGAGAGGCGTCTATGGCGCTTCGCCGGTTCATCTTCGCCAGCACCTCCGGAACCGTGTGCTGGAGAGGCACGTCCACGTAGCGGACGCCGTGGCGCGAGTTGACGAGCCAGTTCAGGAACTCCTCCGTTATCTCGCTCGGATAGCTGTACAGGACTCGCACCCAGAAACGGCCCTTGAGCGCGTCAAGCTTCCACAGCAGGTCCGTGAGGCGCGTCTTGCCCTTCATGTCGCAGCCGTACAGCATCGGATCCTGCGCCACGACGTTAAGCTCCCGGCATCCGCTGGCAAGCAGCGCCTTCGCCTCGCGGAGGATCGACGCCATCGGGCGCGAACGGTACTTGCCGCGTATGGAGGGAATCGCGCAGTAGGAACAGCGGTGCGCGCACCCCTCCGCGATCTTCAGATAGGCGAACGCCTTGCCGGTCAGGCGCAGCTCCGGCATCTTCGGCTCTATCCACTTGTCGGGGACGCCCTGCCAGACATCGACGCCCGGAAACTTTGCCTTTGCCTTCGGATAGCGCTGAGGATAGCACCCAGTCACTACCACGCGTCCGTAGTTTCCCTTGGACTTGAGCATCAGGGCGCGGGCGATCTCCGACTCCGCCTCCTCACGCGCGGACGCGATGAAGGAGCAGGTGTTGACGATGACGACGTCGGCCCGGTCGGGGTCTGGCGAGAGGACGCACCCCTTCTTCAGGAGGTTCCCCGCCATGACCTCCAGGTCGGCCGCGTTCTTCGCGCAGCCAAGCGATACAAGCGCCAGAGATGTTGGTTTGCCGGACATTCGACAATAGTATACCATATTATCGAACGAAGGGCATGGTCGCTCATTGTACGCACCAACTGACGTGCGCTCCGAGTGCGGGGTGCTGCCGCTCAGTCTCGTCCGTTCAGGTTTGCGCTTCCGCGCCTAGACAAGCAGCTGCGCTCAGTCACCCATGCCTCGACATAGTCATTGGTTGCGTGCAGCGACCCTCTCACGCCTGCAAACCCTCACTTCCTCATTCGCGGCACACCCCACCCTCTCCGCTTGATTTGGGATAGCGGAACTCTCTTAAGGCAGACGCGCAGGTGCGCGTTGGAGGCGCTCCAGCGCGCATTCGTTGTCATAGCCTGACGCGGAGGTGCGCGTTTTGGGCGCGACGGTCCGCGTAATGGACGCGCCTATGCGCGTTTTGGACGCGGTAATGCGCGTGGCAGACGCGCCAGTGCGCGTCGGAAGAGTTGAAAGTTGAAAATGTAAAGTTAAGAGTTATGGAGCGGTTACGCCGCGACACCACATCTTTACACTTTACACTCTACACTTTACACTTTTCTTGCAATTATACCGCACATTACTAGGTTCCGTAAGCTGGATTAGGAGGGCGAATCCAAGTAATGCTGAGGACGCGTCAAAAAATACCCCCTATTTTTAGCCAAAAGTACCCCCTATTTTTAGCCAAAAGTACCCCCTATTTTTAGCCAAAAATACCCCCTATTTTTTGACGCGAGGGTGACCCTCCTTGGGTGCGAGGGTCACCATCCTTGCACGCGAGGGTTACCCTCCTTGACTGCGAGGGTCAATCACTTGGCTAAAGACCCCCACTCTGCGCACATGGATACCCCGCTCGGCGCGCAGGTGCGCGTCTACACCCTTTCAATCGTCGGCAAGAATACGGCAGTCGGACTCGATCTGCGCCTTCAGCTCGTCCAAAGTGGCGAACTTGCGCTCGTGGCGGACGAACCGCAGAAAGTCCACGGCGACTGGGCCTTCCGCGCATTCCGCAGGACATTCGCCGGGGAAATGGAGCTCTAGCACCGGCTCAGGCCAAGCACGCTCGCCCATCGTCGGAGCAATGCCCCAGTTCGCGATTGCACGCGTCCCGCAAGCCGCCACCTCGTAGACGCCGAGCGGTATCTTGGGGAGAAACGCCGGAAGCCTCAGGTTGACCGTCGGGAAGCCCATCTTCGAGCCGAATCCCTTGCCTGACGCCACCTCGCCCGAAACGCGCCAGGGCCTGCCGAGCATGGCGTTCGCGTCGTCGATCCTGCCGTCCTTCAGCGCCTCGCGTATCCGTGTCGAGGAAACAGGCCCGCCTGCGTATTCGGCGTAGGGGACGACCTCCACGGAAAAACCGCGCTCGCGCAGAAACTCTGCGTCGCCGGCGCCACCGCGTCCAAAGCGCCAGTTCGCACCGCATCTGACGACTTCCGCGCCCATCGCGCGGATGCGTCCCGCAAAATCTTCCGGAGAAGTGTCCGCAAGTTCGCGCGTGAAGTCAAGGGCGACGACGTCCTTCACTCCGCAGGACCTTATCGCGGCGACGCGCTCGCCGAAGGTCATCAGCAGAGGGGGCGCCTCCGAAGGCAGCAGAACGCTAAGCGGGTGGTTGCGGAAAGTCAGCGCGGCGTCAGCGCCATCCAGAATCTTCCGGTGCCCGAGGTGGACTCCGTCGAAGAACCCAGCTGCCAGCACCCGGGCCATTACGCAAAAGCCCTGGATAGCGGTACGACCAGCGACGCAAAATCTGCGATGTCCGTGTCCAGCACCTTGTCGAACGGAACAGCGTCCGCGACGTCGAACCTGCCGACCTTCAGCCGGCGCAGCGACTCTAGGCAGGCTCCGCAGCCCAGCGACGCGCCGAAGTCGTGCACCAGTGACCTGACGATGAGGCCCTTCGTGCCGGTCACGGAGAACGGAAGACGCGCGATTCCCGGATTGTCCGCGCCGACTGGTTCGGGCTGTCCGACATCCAGCTTGTACACGTGCGCGAGAAACGGCTTATGCTCGCCTGTGTCAGCGATTTCGTATTCCGCGGAGCCCTCGCGCCTGACGGAACACCAGCGGCTCTCCGTCTGAAAGACGTCGCCCCGAAACTCAGGAAGCGCCTTTGCGACGCGCTCGCCGAAGTCGCCGGGGAGCCCTTGCCATCCAGGCTCACCGGATTTCTCGCCGTGGATGTCGTACGTATTGGTCGAAAGGCCGAGTCTCATCACGCCTTCGTAAGAGCGATCTGCGCCCATGACGTCGCCGACGAAACGGTTGGCGTCGTTGACGAGGATGACAAAAAGTCCGGATGCGGCGGGGTCGAGCGAGCCGCCGTGCCCCACCTTGACGAGGTTGAAGCGGCGCTTGACGGCCTTGATGACGGACGCAAAAGCGATGCCCGCCGGCTTGTCGACAAGGAGGAAGCCGTTAAGGCCCTCAAGCATCCGCAGCTGGGTCAGGTTTGCCATCTGCCTCCGGAATCGGCGGTAGCTTGTCGAGCAACGCCAGGACCTCGTCGCCCTTTTCGAGCGAAAGGTCGAGCTTGAACGTAAGCCGAGGGGTGAACTTCATCCGCACCTGGCGGTTGATCAGCGCCTGGAACTCGCGGACGTGGTGCCTTATGTGGTTGAGCGCGGTCTCCTTGAGCGCGTCGTCCCCGAACACCGACACGTTTACGGTCGCGTCGCGAAGGTCTTTCCCGCAGTGGACGCTAGTGACGGTTATCAGCCCGGGCGAAACGGAGTCACCGCGCATGACCTGGAACATCCCCTCGGCGATGACGCGCTTGAGGAGGCTGTTCACCCTTTCTAGACGGTCGACTGACATGGCTTGCTTCCGCCGCTTCCGCAAATGCGGACTACAGGCTCCTGGGCAGCTGCTCCATCTGGTAGCACTCGATCACGTCGCCGACTGCGAAGCCCTCGTAGCCCGCGAAGCACACGCCGCATTCCTGCTGGCCCGTGACCTCCTTGACCTCGTCCTTGAAGTGGCGCAGCGTCTGGACCTTGCCGCTCCAGACCTGTTCGCCCTTGCGGTGGATGCGGTACAGCTCCTTTGCGACGAGCTTGCCGTCGAGCATCTGCGAACCGGCGATCTTGCCGAGCTTGCCGATGTCGTATATGGCCTTGATTTCCGCATGGCCGAGGACGACTTCCTTGTACTCTGGCGGCAGGAGGTCCAGCATCGAGTTCTTGACATGGTCGATGAGCTCGTAGATTATGCGGAAGGAGTTGATCTTGACGCCGTCGTGGCGCGCCTGGCTCTGCACGCCGGAGTCGTTGGAGATGTCGAATCCGACGATTATGGCCTTGCCGGCGGCGGCGGACTTGACGTCCGTAAGCGAGACGTTGCCGGTGCCCGTGCCGATGATGTGGAGTCCGACCTTTTCGCTCTTGATCTGGCCAAGGGCCTCCACCACGGCCTCGAGCGTGCCCTGGTTCTCCGACTTGACGATGACGTTCAGCTCGCGCTTGCCCTCCGCGGCCATGCGGCTCATGAGCGCGTCGAGGGTCGCGGCCTTCGAGTTGGAAAGCTCCTGCTCCTTGCGTTCGCGGGCGGCCTCCTCCGCAAGCGTGCGCGCGCGCTTCTCGTCAAGCATGACGCGGAACTCGGCGCCTGCCTCCGGAACGCCGGAGAGGCCCGTCGCCTTCACGGGCATCGCGGGAGGCGCCTCCTTGATGCGGCGGCCGTGGTCGTCGATGAGGGCGCGGACCTTGCCGAAATGCTCGCCGATGAGGATAGAGTCGCCGACCTTGAGAGTGCCGCCGGTCACGAGAAGCGTGGCGCACGGCCCCAGTCCCTGCTGAAGCTCGGCTTCGATGACGTATCCGTTCGCGCGGCGGTTCGGGTTCGCGGTGAGCTCGAGGACCTCCGCCTGGACGAGTATGTTCTCGAGGAGCTCGTCCACGCCCTGTCCCGTGACGCCGGACACCGGGCAGCAAATAACGTCGCCGCCCCAGTCCTCGGGCGTAAGGCCCTTCTTCTGGAGCTGCTGCCTGACGCGGTCGACGTTGGCCGTCGGCTTGTCTGCCTTGGTGATGGCGACCATGATCTGCACGCCTGCCTGTCGGGCGACCTGGATGCACTCCTCGGTCTGCGGCATTATGCCGTCGTCGGCGGCGATGATGAGGACGGCGATGTCGGTGATCTGGGCGCCGCGGGCGCGCATCGCGCTGAACGCGGCGTGTCCCGGCGTATCGAGGAAGGTGATCTTCTTGCCGGCGATCTCGACCTGATAGGCGCTGATCTGCTGGGTGATGCCGCCCGCCTCTCCGGCGGCGACGTGCTCCTTGCGGATCCAGTCCATGAGCGTCGTCTTGCCGTGGTCGACGTGGCCGAGGAACGTCACGACCGGCGCGCGCGGCTTCAGAGACTCCGGAGGATCCTCCGGAATCAGGTCGTCTGCGTCAATGGCCTTAAGGACGGGCTTGGCCGCGTTCTTGTCGCGCGCATGCTCGATCGTCACCTTGAAACCGTACTTCTCGGCGATCTTCGTGGCGACGTCCGGCTCGACCCGCTGGTTGATGGAGGCGAGTATCTTGAGCGCCATGAGGTCCGCGATGAGGCGGTTCGGCTTGATGTTGAGCTTGGCGGCCAGGTCCTTGACGACGACCGCGCCGCGTATGGATATCTCGCGCGAGGTCTCGTTGACGCTTATGCGGCTCGCAGTCGGAGCGACGCCCGGCGCGACGCGCGGGACGCGCTTGTCGAACGCCTTCTGTCCCTCGCGGCCCTTCTTGTCCTTCCTGTTGCCGCGCTCTCCCTCGTCGTAGTCGACGACCTTCGGAGGACGCACCTTCGGCTGTGCCGCGACGGTGATTCTGATTGCAGGGGCCGGCGCCGCGTGAGCGAGCGGCTTGAATCCCTTGGCGGAAAGTCCGACCTTGGCGGGCGCCGCAGGCTTCTGGGCGGCGGCCGGCGCCTTCGGCTTGACGCCCGGGGCCATGCGTATGACGGGCTTCTTCGGCGCCTCGGAAACAGAAATCTTCGGAGCGGCCGGCTTCTCGGCCTGCGGCGCCGCAGGCGCTGCGGGAGCAGGTGCGGGAACAGGCTCCTGTGCTGGTGCAGGCGGCTCGGCCGGAGTCTCAGGCGCGGCCTGGACCTCAGCGGCGGCAGGCGCCACGCCTCCGGAAACGCTGAACGGTCGGCCTTCCGCAGCCGCCTTGGCGACGTCAAGATGCCTGTCGAGCGCGGCCTTGTCGGCCGCGGCGCGGGACTTCCTCGCCTCCGCCGCCTTAGCGCGCTTCGCCGCGCGCTTCGCCTCTAGGTCGCCGCCTGCGGCGGACTGCGAGACGGCGAGCCTAAGCGCCGCGATGTCGCCGTCGTCGACTGTGCTTATCGCGCTGGCGACTTCGGCGCCGCAGCTCTCGGCGGCCTTCAGCACGTCGGCGCTGGAGACCCCGGCTTCCCTGGCTAGTTCGTATACTCTCATAATCGGATCAATGCTCCCGGACAGTCAGATTCCCGATCCCCTCGTCACTCCTCAGACGCGCCTTCGCCGCGCGTAAGCTCCGCGACTGCGTGAGCCGCGGCGTAGATGCCCTTCGCCGTTATCTCGTCGAGGCCCGTCGCCGCGATGAAGCTCGCCTCGTCCTCTTCGACGATGCCGTCGATCGTGAGGAAGCCCGCGTCCGCGACCTGCGTCGCTATGGCCGTCGAGACGGAGAACGTCTCCGCGAGGTCCTTGATCGCCTCGGCCTTCTGGTCCTCGAAGCTGGCGGTCGCCATGGACTTCTTGACGTCCACGTGCCAGCCCGTGAGCTTCGTCGTGAGGCGCACGTTCTGCCCGCGCTTGCCGATTGCCAGCGAATACTGGTCAGGGGCGACCACGACGTGCACCGTGTTCGGCGCCACGGGGTCGACCTCGATGGACTCAAGCTTCGCCGGCGCGAGGGCCCCGGCGACGTACTGCCGGATGTCCTCGTTCCACCGCACAATGTCGATCTTCTCGCCGGAGAGCTCGCTAACTATCGTGCGGACGCGGCTGCCGCGCTGCCCGACGCACGCGCCCACCGGGTCGACGTTCTCGTTCGCGGTCCTGACCGCGATCTTCGCCCTGTAGCCGGGGTCGCGACTCACGCCCATTATCTCGACGACGCCGTCCGATATCTCGCTGACTTCGAGGCGGAAGAGCGCCTCGACGAACTTGCCGCTCGCGCGGCTGAGGACGACGCTCGGACCCTTCGCCTCCGGGTCGACGCGCAGGATTATCGCACGTATCGGGTCGCCGACCTGGAAGTCCTCGGTCGGAATGCGCTCCTTGCCGGGAAGGATCATCTCGGTCTTGCCGACAGTCACGTACGTGTCACGGTGGGAGACGGCGGACACTGTGCCGGAAACGATGTCGCCGACGCGGTCCTTGTATTCAGAGAAGGTGTTCGTGCGCTCCGCGTCGCGGATTTTCTGCATTATCATCTGCCGGGAGGTCTGCGCGGCGATTCGCCCGAGGCGCGACGCAGGCATCTCCACCTCGATCGTGTCGCCTTCCCTGACGGGGTTGCCGTGGTTGAAGCGAACCGCCTTGGCGAGCGGGATGAATCCCGGTCCCGTGTCCTCGTCGGAGCAAACCAGCGTGTCGTACACGTGGAGCGAGAGGTCTTTTCGGTCAATGACCACGCGGAGGTCGTTGGTGACGTCGCGGTTCTTGCGCGCCGCCTGGCTGATCGCCTGTTCGATCGCCGTAAGGACGATTTCGCGGCTCACGCCGCGCTCGGCCTCTATATGCTGAACCACCGCCAGCAACTGACTGTTCATTGCCATCTCTTTACGCTCCTTCCTGTCAAAAATCAATACGCACCCTCCGGAACGGCCCCTCTGGACCGCCGAAAAGTTGTTATAGTTTACCAAAAATGGGGTCGCTAGGTCAAGCGGACGGCAGGCAACAATTATTCCGCGACGGCGTCAAGGGCGTCCCAGTCGATCTGGCCTTCGAACACCTTCTTAACTGGGCCG
>Ga0310696_10011261_pt1 | contig 10209 bp, 8 predicted proteins | sample AusTroGonzalo_MG_4_FD_203885 | JGI IMG/M metagenome (GOLD analysis project Ga0310696, IMG submission 203885) | Bovine rumen microbial communities from tropical cattle in Woodstock, Queensland, Australia - Gonzalo_02 (v2) (version 2) | ecosystem: Host-associated > Mammals > Digestive system >... | reverse complement strand
GTTCAAAAGCAGAACACGAAAAATCTATTTTTTCTTCTTCTTTTTCGAGTTTTTTAGCGTATGTGACAAGCGATTCGTCTTGACTTTTGGGTTCAATGGAATCGATGTTTTTCAAAACATCACTCATTAAATCGGCGCCCAAGACGGACAAAGCATCATGCAAGCTGCCGCCGGTTGTTTCAGACGTGATGGGCACAATGCCTTTGGCATACATTTTGCCGGCATCCAAGGCCTCAACAATTTGCATGATGGTAACGCCGCTTGAACGGTCGCCGGCCTCAATGGCTCGTTGGATGGGGGCAGCGCCGCGCCAACGCGGCAAAAGAGAAGCGTGCACATTCAAACAACCGTATTTGAATGCCTCAATAACGGGGCGGGGCAAAATAAGCCCGTAGGCGGCCACAACCGCAACATCGGCATTTAAGGCCGCAAAATCTTTTTGCGCCGCTTCATCTTTAAGGGTTTTCGGGGTGCGCACTTCAATGCCGTGCTTTTCGGCCGTGAGATGAACGGGTGTTTTTTTCAGCTCAAAGCCGCGCCCCGCAATTTTTGGGGCACGCGTATAAACACAGATAACTTCATGCTCTTTGATGAGCCTTTCCAACACCGGTACCGAAAAATCCGGCGTTCCCATAAAAACGATTTTCATCTTTTGTTTCCTTTCAGACTTGGCACAAAGGATTTTTATTCGTCAATTCCCATCAAGTCATATTTGACTTTAATGTTGTAGTCTTTGGCATAAGCATCCAAAAGTGCTTTTTGCAAGTCAGCGGCAAGAGATTTTTGCATTCTGTTTTTGACGATTGTTTGATCGCTGTCGCTCAACGGTGCGGAATTTTCATATTCTTCATCGGCAACGATGACAACATGCTTTTTATCGAGCATCGTTTCAGAGGGTTCTTTTAACGGAAGCATAAACAAATCTTGCACGTTTTTGTAGGTTAAACCGGCAAAAGTTTCGTTGCGGGTGATGGGCTGAGATTTATGAACCATAAGATTGTAACGATGAGCGGTTTGAACGAAATCTTCGCCGTTTTCAACGTCTCTTAAAATGTCATCCGCTTTTTCACGTGCCATGGCCGTTTTTTCGTTTTCAATCCACATCTGTTCAATTTGCGGACGGACGGCATCAAGGTCTTGAACATGCGATTCGTGCACGGCGTCAACGCGCATGACGGCTAAACCGTCATCCGTTTCGATGGTTTGGCTGATTTCGCCCACGGCATAAGAAAAGACGGCATCAATAAATTCAGACGATTTAAGCAAATCGGCAAATTCAGCCGGTGCGTTTGAAGCTTTGCCTTCATCGGTTACGCCTTCGACTTTGATAACGGATGTGTTAAAGATTGAGGCAATATCTTCCATGGATTTGCCTGCGCCGATTTCATCTTCTATTTTGCTTATAATATCATACATATAGTCATACAAGCGATCATTTAAAAGTTCTTTTCTGATTTCTTCCGCGGCAACGGCATAATCTGTTTTGGTGGGGGCGATAATTTCAACCACTTTCATGATTTGCCAAACTTCGCCGACTTGAACGGGCTTGGTATATTCGCCGTTTTGTAAGGCAAAAACATCTTCGGCAATTTCAAAAACAAGCTCATCTTCGGCAACCTGACCGAGGTCGGTGTCGGCTTTGGATTGGTGCGCGTCTTCTTCGGCGACGGTGTAGAAGTCATCCCCGTTGCCGAGTCTGATGTAGGCGGCATTGGCGGCAGCTTGCGAATCAAACATCATTTGAAGAACTTCACGTTTTTCTTTTTGTTCATAGTTTTCAATGTGTTCGTCATAGTAAGCTTTAATATCTTCATCGGGGATGGTCATGCGTGCGACAATATCTTGAAGTGAAAGATAAATTACGGATAAGTCACGTGTTTCGGGCGCAACAAACATTGAAGAAAAATCTTCGAAATATTGTTCGGTTTCTTCGGGGGTAATGGATCTTTCAACTTCGATTTCATCGGGGTTGATAATCACATATCTGAAAGTGCGGCGTTTGTTGTCTATTTTGAGCTCGGCATCAACCAAAGCTTGCGGCACTTTGACGTTTTGCGTAGGCCAAACGGTTAAAATTTGCTCGACTAAAGAACGCACGATTGATTTGGTGTATTCCTGCTCGGTAATTCGGCTATCGGATAAAACACGACGGAAAACATCGGGATTGAATTTGCCCGTGATGTCATGAAAAGAAGGATCGGACCTGATGACCTGCGAAATTAAATTTGAGCTGAATAAAACATGATATTTTTGTGCCGAGCGATCAATGATGGCGTTTTTGACCATTCTTTTAACAATGGCATTTGTCAGCTCGGAGCGCAAAGCCTCGTTGGCATCATCATTCAAATCGGTATCTAACAGATTTTTGGCGGCAGTCAGCTCTTTTTGAAATTCGTAAGAAAATTCCGCCTTGCTGACTTCAAAACCGTCAACCTTGATGACCGTGCGGTTTTCGGAAGCGCTTGACAGATAACCGGTGATACCGAAAAGAGACATAAAACTTAAAGCCGTTAATGTTAAAATAAGCTTGGCAATCCAACTTTTTTGAGCTCTTGCAAATTTGCTAATCATTTTAATTTCCTGTTTGGTTAAAATTTAATTTCGGCTCATTATAAACACATTCATTTTCGAATGCAAATAATTAAATATCGGTGTTGAAAAGTTTTTTTAAAGGCCATTTTTTTTGCAAAAGCGTGTTTTTTCGCTGGAAAAACGAAAAAGAATGTGGTAAATGACTCGTCAAGTTTAATTTTTTTATAAGGAATGCAAAATGTCACGTAAAATTTTGATTGCCGGCAACTGGAAAATGAACGGCCTTATCAGCGACGGTGCTGCTCTTGCCAAAGAGATTGCCTCAAACGTTAAAAATTTGAAACCGAATGCGGAGGTTTTGGTTTGCCCGCCGTTTACACTTTTGACAACGGTTAAAAAAGCGCTTCGCGGCTCAAAGGTGATGCTCGGTGCGCAAGACTGCCACGCGGAAGAAAAAGGCGCACATACGGGTGATGTGAGCCCCGTGATGCTTAAAGATGCCGGTTGCGATTATGTGATTTTGGGCCACTCCGAGCGTCGTACGGACCACAAAGAAACAAACGCTCTCGTGAAGGCAAAAGCAACGGCTGCCCTTAAAGCCGGCTTAAAAGTGATTATATGCGTTGGCGAAACACTTGCCGAACGCGAAGACGGCAAAGCTTTTGAAGTGACCGAAAAACAAGTGAAGGGCTCGCTTCCCGCCGAAGCAAATGCCTCGAATACCGTGATTGCTTATGAGCCTGTTTGGGCCATCGGTACCGGTAAGACGGCCACCCCCGATGATGCCGAAGCCGTGCATAAACACATCAGACAAGTTCTTGTGAACAAGTGCGGCAAAGGTGTTGCGTCTCGCATGCGGATTTTGTATGGTGGCTCCATGAAACCGGCAAATGCGGCCGAACTGATTGCCAAAGAAGATATCGACGGCGGTCTTATCGGCGGCGCAAGCTTGAAAGCTGCGGATTTCACAGCCATTATTGAAAAAGCAAAATAAATAAAAGGAAAAAATAAAATGGGTTCTATTTTACTCGTGATACATTTGATGACGGCCATCTTTTTGGTGGTGCTTATTTTGATGCAACGTTCGGGCGGCGGTGCTTTGAACGGTTTGGGCGGCGGCAGCGGCGCAAACAGCTTTTTGAGCGCACGCGGCACAGGCAACTTGCTGACGCGTTTGACGGCTATTTTGGCAACGGTGTTTTTTGTAACCAGTATTGCCCTTTCGATTTATTATAAAGGTGCCGAAAGAAGAGATGTTTCCGTTGCGGAAACAGCACCTGTTTCTGAGGAAGTGCCAAGCGTTCCGAATGTTCCGCTTGAGAAATAGAATGTATGACAACAAAAACAAAATAAAGGCACCTCTTCCAAAGACGGTGCCTTTATCACTTTAAAACAAAGGAAAAAAATGATGACAGAGGGAAAAACCAAATTTATTTTTATTACCGGCGGTGTTGTTTCGTCACTCGGCAAAGGATTGGCTTCGGCGGCGCTTGCTTCTATTTTGCAGGGCAGGGGATTTAAGGTGCGCTTGCGCAAGCTTGACCCGTATTTGAATGTGGACCCGGGGACGATGAGCCCGTATCAGCACGGTGAGGTTTTTGTGACCGATGACGGGACGGAAGCCGATTTGGACCTTGGGCATTATGAGCGTTTTTCGGGTGTGGCGGCCACCAAATATGACAGCACGACTTCGGGCAAAATTTATCAAAGCGTGATTAACAAAGAGCGCAGAGGCGAATATTTGGGTGCAACCATACAGGTTGTGCCGCACGTGACAAACGAGATTAAAAACTTTATTTTATCTCATTTGACCGATGAAGATTTTGTGCTTTGCGAAATCGGCGGTACGGTAGGCGATATTGAGGGGCAGCCTTATTTAGAGGCGATTCGTCAGATTGCTTACGAATTGGGACGCGACAGAGTGATGTTTGTGCATTTGACCTTGCTGCCGTATATTCCGACGGCCGGCGAACTTAAAACCAAACCGACGCAGCACTCGGTTAAAAAATTGCAGGAATACGGCATTCAGCCGGATATGCTTCTTTGCCGCAGTCAAATTGCCGTTGAAGAAGGTGAAAAAAGAAAGTTGGCGCTTTTTTGCAATGTGCGGGAAGAAAATGTGATTACGGCCTTGGATGTTTCAAACATATATGAGGTGCCGCTTGCTTACGCCAAAGAGGGTATTGACCGTGCCGTTTGCAATCATTTTAAGATTGAATGCAAAGAACATCATCCGGATTTGAGCAAATGGGAAAAAATCGTAGAGATTGCAAAAAATCCGAAAGGTGTGGTGAAAATTGCCGTTGTCGGCAAGTATACGCAGCTTTTGGAGGCTTATAAATCACTTCATGAGGCAATTAAACACGGGGCGATTGCAAATCATGTTAAAGCCGATATTGCCTGGATTGATTCGGAACTTTTGGAAGCCGATGAGCCGGAAAGATATTTGAAGGGCGTCGGCGCGATTATTGTGCCGGGCGGATTTGGTAAACGCGGGACCGAGGGCAAAATCAATGCCATTACATATGCGCGTGAAAATAAAATTCCGTTTTTGGGTATTTGTTTCGGTATGCAAATGGCCGTGATTGAAACAATGCGTCATGTTGCGGGTGTTAAAGATGCTGACACGACAGAGTTTAATCCGACGTGCACACCTGTTGTGGGGTTGATGACCGAATGGCAGAAGGAAGGCCAAAAAGAACACCGTGCACAAGGCGGTGATTTGGGCGGAACGATGCGTTTGGGTGCTTATCCGTGTGTTTTGAAAGACGGCTCAAAAGCCAAAGAAATTTACGGCACATCGGAAATTTCGGAACGGCATCGCCATCGCTACGAAGTCAATATGGGGTTTGAAAATGTTTTGGCTCAAAACGGCATGGTTATTTCAGGTAAATCACCCGACGGAACGCTTCCCGAAATTGTGGAAAGGTCTGACCACCCGTGGTTTGTGGGCGTGCAGTTTCATCCGGAGCTGAAATCCAAACCTTTTGCTCCGCACCCGATTTTTGTGTCGCTTGTCAAAGCCGCCCGCGGTCTTTGATTTATATGCTGATTTTGAATTTGCTTTGAGTGTAGTCTTTCATGATTTGGAAGATTTGGGCGATTTTGGCATCGCTGACACCCATTCTTTTTAAAATACGGCAAAGACCGTTAAATAAATCATGATATTTGCAGAATGAGATGCTGTAACGATAGTTTATATCAAAAAGCCAACACAAAATGGAAATAAGTGCGTCAGCGTTTGTTTTGACAAGGTTGTTCGGCGCCACTTCGGTTCGCGCAAAATATACCCAAAGCTCATCAGAGATTTTGGCTTGAGCAGGGGAAAAATCATTCGGGTATTTGAGCCAAACTTCTTTGATGGATTCCCATTCGTGACTGAGAAGGTACCAGTTTGCAATTTTATCGGCATCACGCACGGCAAAAGCAATATGCTTTATTTTATCTTGCATTTTTTCGTCTTGGGCCAAATATTCGGGGTCTTCATACAGGCACTCAATCATATGTCCGTGGTGCTTAATCGGCAGGCAGATTAAAATGTTGTTAAAGTCAGCCGTTTGGCTTAAAAGTTCGGCGCCCATGACACCGTGATCGGGCCTTTGTCCTGTTTCAAACAAAAGGCGTATTTCGCGAAAGCGGTATATATCATGCAATAAAATGCTTGTGCGGGCAATATCGATAAATTCATCCGTTTTTCCCTCAAAGTAGGGTTCGTGCGCCACAATGCCGTTTCCGGCACCGGAAACCTGAAGCGAATGTCTGATTTTTTCGTTCATATAAGCTTCGTGATAAGAGCTGCCTTTGACAACCTTGAAATTTTCGTGATATTCTTTGAAAAGAAGCTCTTTGGCTTTTGCATATAAGGGATATTTTATCATTTTTTCCTCTGTTTTTTATTTAAATTTAAGCAAAATGGTGCACGCCCGTTTCAGCCTCGCGGCGTTTGTGGGCGGTCGGGTTTGATACGTTAATGCGTCGGTAACACGGACAATTTTGGTCGTGGTCGTTGATGATGCCGCATGCCTGCAGATGAGAATAAACGGTTGTCGGGCCCAAAAACCTGAAACCGTGTTTTTTCAAATCGGTGCTGATTTTTAAGGATAAACCGTTTGAAACGGGAATATAACCTTGTTCATGTTTGTCATATAAAATGGTTTTGCCGTTTGAATAGCCCCATAAATAAGAATCAAACGAGCCAAATTTTTGCCTTATTTTTTGAAAGCATTTTGCGTTGTTGATGATGGCTTCGATTTTGCGGATGCTTTTAATCATGCCTTCGGTTGCCATAATGCGCTGAATGTCATCTGCGCCGTATTGAGCAATTTTATTAAAATCAAAATGATCAAAACAGGTGCGAAAAATTTGGCGTTTGTTAATCATCATGTTCCAGTTTAGGCCGCATTGCAATACTTCCATCGATAAAAATTCGAACTGCTTAAAATCATCATGGAAGGGCACACCCCATTCTTCATCATGATACTTTATATTTAAAGGAGATGTATGATCCCAATTGCAATACGACATTTTGTTTCCTTTCTGCTGAGCTAATAAAGCATAAAAATTTATGTAAGGCAATTTTTTTTAAATAAATCTCGACACTTTTGTTTGTTATACCATGCACATGATGTGTATTTGAGGTGTTTTTTTTAGAAAAACGCTTGATTTCAAAAGTAAAAAAATCTAGACTTTATTTTTGAAAGGAAGATTTTATGACACATACGCATCAGCATGAACACCATCATCACCACGGTTGTGAGGTCAGTGAAAAATCAATCAAATATTTGATTGTTTCGTTTGTTATCAATATGGCACTTTCGGTTGTTGAAATTGTCGGCGGTATTTTGGCCGGCAGTGTTTCGCTTATCGGTGATGCGCTGCACAATACCTCTGATGCGTTTTCGATTTTGATTGCCGTGGCGGCTTTTAAAATCGGACATAAAAGAGCAAACAAAAAATACACATACGGTTTTCGGCGCGCGGAAGTTATCGGCGGTTTTGTGAATTTGATTTTGCTTTTTATCTCGGGCCTTTATTTGGTGTTTGAGGGGTGTGAAAGACTCTTTTTTCCGCACCAAATCGACGGCCGAATGATTATCGTGATTTCAGTTATTGCCTTGATTGTGGACGCCTTAACGGCTAAAATTTCGCACACGCATGCACATCACAATGCCAATATGAAAATGGTTTTTGTGCACAATTTGGCTGATGCGTTCGGCTCAATCGGGGTGATTGTTTCGGGCGTGTGTGTGGTGATGTTCGGCGTTTATTTTGTGGATGGCCTTATTGCGCTGATGATTGCTTTTTACATGATTTTTCAGGCTGCTCTTTCTTTTAAGCCGATTGTGCAGATTTTAATGAACGCCGCCCCCGAGCATATTGACGTGGAACAAATCAAAGAGGCCATTAAAAACATAAAAGGGGTGGAAGATGTGCACCATATCCACGTTTGGGCGGTCAGCGAACATGAGGTTTCGCTTGAATGCCACATTAAAGGAACGGATTTGGCTCTTATTCCGATTGTTTGCCGATTGCTTGATGAAAAATTCGGGATAAATCACGCCAATATTCAGCTTGAAAATCAAAAAGATTGTCCCGATTGTGTGTTTTAAAAGGGTAAAACGAAACTACATCGTTTTGGTGCTTTTTGGGTTTTTGATGTAATCTTGAACGCTATCTTGCGTTGTGGACGCTTGAGCCAGTTTATAATCATTTTGAAGCGTGCCGTTTGTGTAAGCCTGTGCAATGAGGGTAATGTCTTTGCTTAAACCGCTGTACAGACGTTTTCTGACTTCATCCGGCGCGGCTTGTCTGATGGCCTCGGGAACGTCAGCCAAGGCAAAAGTGCCGGCTAAAGAGCTTTGTTGATTTTCGGCAAATTGCAAATAAAAACAGGCGGTCAGCAAATCTTTATCAACGAGCGCCGGATTTGCTAAATTGTTCGGGTTGATGTTTTTTTGCATTTTTTGAAGCGTTTGAATGACAACGGAAAAATCATTTTTTGTTTGATTGAAAATTTCGGAAGCTCTATGGTAGGAGGTAACGGCAGAAGTAAGCGAGGTAAAACCGCACACTTCGCAAAATGCGGATGTGCCCTCGGGCAATCGGAGGTTGCCGAGACCGGCACGATCAATGTTGCCGATTTCTCTTCGGAAATTTAAGATATCGTTGGTGAAGTTTTGCTGTTGTTTCAAAATCGTTTTGCTGTTGGTAACTTTTTGATTGTTTCGATTGTATGCCTGCAATAAAAGTTGAAGTTGAGGGGAGGGCTTAAAATAGCTGAAACAGTCAACGATGGCATTTTTATCTTCTAAAAGGGCTTTGGTAAAGCTTGCGTGGAGCAACTTGATGTTTTGGCCGAGATGGTTTTTTTCTTTATAAAGGTCTGCCATAGGCATTTCGGTAATCCATGCCAAGCCTTCAACATAAAGTTGACCTTTGTCGTATAACTGATTGATTTTGCGCAAAGATTGCACGGTTTTATTGTTTTTACCCGAAGATGAAATCTGCGCATCAATCAGCATGATGGTTGTTTGATAAATCGGCAAATCGCTGAAATGAATATCGCCGAGAAACAAATCGGAATGATGAACGGATTCATGCAAAAAAGTGGTTGCGTTCATTTTGCCGCTCACAAGTTTGATGCAGGGGCGATTGTTTTCGACCGTGCAACCGCCGATAAAAGAATCAGAGCTTGCGTTGGTGTCTGTTTGGGTTGGGGCGTTTTGCAAAACGATGTAAGAATCTTTTTTGGCTATGCCCTCAAGATGAATGCGCTCGGTGGGTTCGGCAAGCATTGCTTTGTAAGATTGCCGGAACATTTTGAGGGAGTTAAGCGCCCAAGCAAAATCTTGAGGCAGTTTTTTGGATAAATCTTCATTCGGAATTGTCATGTCAAGAGATATGGTCAGCAAATCATCGAGGGCCATATCGTGGTCTGTTTTGTCGCGAAGTTTACACAAAATGATGTTTGGCTTTTCAATATCATCAATGCGGTAGTTGTTTAGAAGACTGCGGTTGTTTTCGAGCCTTTGTGTTTCGTTTTGCGTATCCATGAAGAAAGCCTTTGTTTTGTTAAAAATCGGAGGTTATGCTAGCATGTTTTTTTGATATTTGCAAGTTTTTTGTCGGATTTTTTTGCTTTACATTTTTTACAAGGGTTATTAGATTGAAAATACGGCAGCGGTGTATGTGTGCCTTGTGATACGGGATGAGGGTAGAAGATTCGGAAGACCCCTTGACGCGCTCGGCTTTACAGCCTCGGCGAGGGGTGACGGAAAAGGGGACGCATAGCGCCCTCGAGGGATGACGACACGGCAGCGGTGTATGTGTGCCTGGCGGCAACAAAAAGGAGAAAGAAAAAATGATTGTTCAAAAAATGGTGTTTTCGGATGTTTTTGCCGCAAACTGCTATTTTTATACGGATGAAAAAAGCAAACACGGTTTTGTGATTGACCCGTCGGCACACGCCGAAAAGCTTTTGGAACATATTCAAAAAAACAATTTGGTTATTGAAAAAATACTTTTAACCCATTCGCATTTGGACCATATAGGTGCCGCGTTGGCACTTTCGGAAGCCCTCGGAATTGATATTTTCGGGATGAAAGCCGCTGCGGAATATTTGGAAAATCCGGATTTGAGCGGGCATTTCAGCGACAGAGAGGTTTTAAAAAAATTGAA
>Ga0310696_10011260_pt1 | contig 10209 bp, 6 predicted proteins | sample AusTroGonzalo_MG_4_FD_203885 | JGI IMG/M metagenome (GOLD analysis project Ga0310696, IMG submission 203885) | Bovine rumen microbial communities from tropical cattle in Woodstock, Queensland, Australia - Gonzalo_02 (v2) (version 2) | ecosystem: Host-associated > Mammals > Digestive system >... | reverse complement strand
CTGACCGTCTTCACCTCCTGCGGGCGCCTTTTCGGGGAGAAAGCCTTCCAGGATCCCCGCAGCAAATGGCTGTACGAGTTCAGGCCGGACAACGGGAAAGAGATTCTGGCATACGGAAAAAACTGAACCGGAGAGCCGGCCGTCATCTTCCGCCATTCCCCCCGTCCGGATCTTTCCTTCCGGACAAGAATGGATCGATGCACGGCCTTCTCTTTTTCCGGGTTTTATTCCGAGCTCACTTTTCTGTCCCGGTACTGCCGGGGTGAGCAGCCGCAGATCCGCCGGAACGTCAGGGAAAAGGAGTGCGTACTGTTGAAGCCGACCCGCTCGATGATCTCCTTGAGCCGCAGCGGAGTCGTCTCCAGCAGCGTACGCGCCAGCTTCATCCGTTCCTCCATGAGGTATTTCATGGGCGAAACGCCGTAGACCACGTAGAATTTTTTGCGGAAATCCGCAAGCGAGTATCCCGCATAACGTGCCAGCTGCTCCGAATTCAGGTCCGGGTTGGCGATCTCCCTGTTCATCAGTTGAACAGCCTGAAGGACCCCCGTCGGCTGCTCGGTGTCCTGCAGATCTCCGGCCAGCTTCATCAGAAGGGCGAACCCCTGAAGCGCACGGTCTTCCGGCGGTTTCCGGGCCCGGATCATTTCGCCGAGCTGCCGCATCCGCCGTTCGATCTCCTTCGGATCGGAAAGCTTCAGCTTCATACTTTCCCGAAAACCGAAGAGTTCCACGATCTGGCCTGCGCGCGTTCCCTTCGAAAGAACGGAGATCTTATGCATCGGCTCCTCCGAATATATGATGAACCGCACGGTACTTCCGGGGGTAATCACATACATTTCACCGGGACCGCAGATCTCCCGCCGGTCGGCGGTTTTGAATTCCATTTTCCCGGCGAGGATCAGTTCCAGCGACAGATAGGGATAATTTTTGTGCAGAAAAAAGAGTTTCTTCTTCTGGAGCGTATCGCTGAAGTAATGCGGACAGAGCGGAATACGGGGGTCGGCAGGTGCTTTGCACACTTTATGGACCGCATGTTCGTGGAACGATTCCCAGATGTCCTGCGAGTAAGGGGAGTAATGGTAGGTCAGGATTTTCATGTCGGCGATCCTCGTTTTCCTTCCGTCTTCGAGAACTATACACCGGGAAACGGAGAAAACAAATCCGGATCGGCAATATCTTCGGCATTATCCGGATCTTTGAAACAGTCGTATCGAAATATGACTGTTTTTCCATCCCTATTATGACGGTTTTCATCCGCCCCGGTTCTTGCCTTCGGCAGAATTCCGCTTACATTATCCGACAGAAACGGTTTCGAACGTTCTGAACAGGAGAAAAACATCATGAGGAAACAGGGATTCACGCTGATCGAACTTTTGGTCGTCATTGCCATCATCGCCATCCTCGCCGGCATGCTTCTGCCCGCACTGGGCAAGGTAAAGCAGACGGCCCAGCAGACTTCGTGCGCAAGCAACTTGAAGCAATACGGGCTTTTCCTTCAGCTCTACAATAACGACAACGACGGCAGTTATCTTCCCGCCATGGTCCCGTATACGGAGGAGTCCATGACCTATCTTTTCTGGCTGGACTTCGCCAGAGAGAAAAAGCTCTTCGGTCCGTCGGAACCGGATGGTGATTTTGTCAGCTATAAATTCGCCCTGTGCCCGTCCGCCCCTCCGAGTCCCCGCTGCTACGTCCACACCCAAGCGAACAAACACTGTTCGCAGACGATTTTCACCGATTACACCTACAACCGGGGGCTGGGGCCCGGTTTTACCAGCGGCAACGTCTGGGTGACCAGCGGGCAGCTGCTCAAGGAAACACAGAGGAATCCCTTCGCCTCGAAAACCATGTGGGCCATGGACGGCTGGAGAAAGCGCATCACGGAAAGTTCTCAAAACAGTACCGGCTCCATGTATTATTCGACCGGCAAAATGGATTTCGGGGCGTACTTCGCCCATAACCGCAGCTCCAACGTTCTGTTTCTGGACGGACATGTCAGTGCGGAAAAAGGCCTCTATACCAGCTCCGACGGCAAACTTTACCCGTGGAACGAAAGTTCGGCCGACAATCTGGTCTATCATGCGGAATGACGAGCCATCGAAAAACGGGTGTTTGCATATTGCATCGGCATCCGGATATGATATCTGACGGAACACCTGTATTCTGCCCACAAGAGCCGCAAAGCAAGTTCAAATATTTTAGTTCGGGGAAAAATCATGAAGACGATCGCGCTGGAGACTTCTCTGAAGCCGTTCTGCTTCGACCTGACGGACGCCGGGATCGAGGCAAAGGCGGCGCAGATTTTCGCGCAATGGGCGTCGTTATGGGAAAACGGCGAAAAAGTGGAACTTCTGCTCTGGCTTTCGGACGGATCGGAAATCCTGGAATACAACGGCGATCCTGACAGCCGGATCGAATATGCCCGTTATCTGGGCGGTGCGAATCACGAGCCGGGCACAGACACGCCGAAAAAAGACCGTCCCGAGGAATACACGCTTCATGAAAAGACCCGTCTCTTCATGAAGGAGCCGCCGGAATGGAAGCTGAAGGACATCCGCCGGTTCTGCCGCATCGTCAAGGGGACGTTCTCCGAACGTTACCGCCGGGAGCTGGAACTCGGCATAGCCTTCGATCCCGGCCCGGAATTTGCCGTATCCGACTTCAAGTACCGCCGTCATCCGGAAATCCTGGGCAAGAGAGGATTCATCTATTGCGCCGGAATTCTGAAGGGCGACCGTTATTCCTATGCGGCCTATCCGGAAGGGATCCCGGACGGCACGCCGTTCGGCACGTTCCTGGGGAAGCAGGCCCGGATCTTCATGCGGGAATGCGGATTCGACTACATCTGGTTCTCCAACGGCCTCGGCTTCGGCATGAATACGTGGGACACCCGCGGCGTCCTCTTTGACGGACAGGCCTTCTTCCCGGAAAAAAGCCATGCCACAAAGGAAAAAGTGTTTCAGTTCTGGGAGACGTTCCGGAAGGAGTGTCCCGACTGCCGGATCGAAAACAGGGGAACAAATCTGACCACGGGGATCGACCTGGCTTCCGACGGAGTCCCGCTACGGGAAATCTACCGGGATGTGCCCAAGGTGGAAGCCCCGCCGAATTCCCCCTGGGCGGCGCTGGACGGCAATTTCGGGCTGGAACTGGCCGGCATGCTTTCCCACATTGCGGAGCTGCCGCCGCAGGGCGGATATCCGTTCCGTTACTATACGCACGATCCCTGGTGGCTGAACTCGCCCTGGCTGGACCGGTATGACCGCAAACCTCATGACATCTATCTGCCGCTCTCCTGCAGCCGCCTCGATGAAAAGGGCGAACCGGAAGGACCCTCGCGGATCAATTTCCTTTCGGTCGACAATTCGTACGGAGAAACGCCGGATCAGGTTCCCCGGGAATGTCTGCCGTTCCTGATGGATGCGCTGCAGACCGCGCCGGATCAGGCCGGGCCGGCCGTCTGGGTCTATCCCTTCGACGAGTACCATGAGGAAACGTTCCGGGGCAGGAATCTGGATGAAATCTTTTCCGGCGACTGGCAGATCATCGATGCCATAAATGACGGACTGCCCCTGAATACGGTGATTTCCACGGGGAATCTGGTGAAACTCCCGAAGGAAAAACTGGCGGGGCGGATACTGATCGCGCCGACTCTGGTCTCGGAAGCCGCAAGAATATGGCTTGCTGAATTTGCCGAAAAATCCGGAAGCGTCATTTTCTACGGCTCGCTTCGGACTCCGGAAATGCGCGCCATGTTCGATCAGGAGGAAGCGACTCCGCTTGCCGGAGAAATGCTGCTGGACGGAAAACAGCCGGTGCGCCTGACGCCGAGCTGGAGCTTCGGACCGATCGACACCCGCCTGAAAGAGGGCAGCCGTTTCCGGATCCTTCATGAATATCATCAGAACGGAGAACGCCGCTGCGCCATGATCGCGGACCGGAATCTGATGTGGATCCGGCCTGTCAATTCCTACGAAAGCGTGGAGCGGTATCCGGTCCCGCTGCAGGCTCCCTACACAAAGACGACCTCGCTTTTCCGGGAAGGGATCGCCTTCTCGGGCTGGGGGATCCATTTTATCAAGCCGGATCCGCTTTCCCCATCTCCGAGGCTGACGGTCCGGGTGCACGACAACGCGTTCTACTATGCCTTTTTCGGCAGCGACACCACGGTAATGCAGGAAATTTCCACGCCGGACGGAGTACCGCTTTTCCGGGGACGGGAAGTACTCATCAAAGACGGGAAAGGGTTCTATCCGGTGGAGAAAGCGACGGATCTGGAATCGCGCATCTCCATTATCCAGCAGGAAAGCGGCAGTGTCAGCTGCTCCCGCATCACCAATGAAAACATCGGGCAGCATTTCCGGTATCTGATCCAGAACCTGAAGCACGCCACGGTGACGGTGCGGCCGGATATGGAGTCCACGCATTTCGTAGCGCGGGACCGGAAATGGCCGAACGAGACCCTTTATACCCCCAACACCTTCCCGGTGGAAAAATGCCGGGATCCGTTCGGGATCAAATATGTGATCCGCGACGTCACAGGCACGCTGTGCGTCTCCTGGGGAATCCCGGAGGAAGAGTATTTTCCGATCCGGGAGCCGGAATCATGAAACTCAAACGAGGAGAAACATTATGAAAACGTCAGCGACCCTGCTTGCAGCATGTTTTTGGGGCGTGAGCCTCGCATTGAGCGCGCTGGAAATCACCGCGGATTTTCCCATTGTCACGACCGGAGCGGAGGGAATGCCGGAGGAAATGGCGCCCGGCGTGCTGAAGGAGCATCTGGACAAGATCTTCGGACGTGAAGTGCGGATCATTCCGGAATCGGAGTGGGACGGGGAGACTCCGGCCATTCTGCTGAAGCGGGACAGCAGTTTTGATCAGGAAGAGTGGAATATCGAGAGCGACGGCAGGAACCTGACCATTTCCGGCGGCTGGCCCCGCGGACTCTTCTACGGAGTCTGCGAGTTCCTGGATACATTCGGAGGCGTCCGCTGGTTCACGGCCCATGAAACGAAAATTCCGAAAAAGGATTCCATCAACATACCCGACAATCAGCCGTTCCGGCGGAAGCCCGCGTTTCCCCTGAAACGGGTCGTGCGCCCCGGAATACTGGAATACCCGGCCTACAACAGGAGCCGCGCCTTCCTGAAGCTGAACAGTGTTTCACTGGGCGGCTGGCCGTCGCTCTTCCAGACACGGGGAGCGGGTCTGGCGCACAATTTCTGGAAACTGACCAAGGCCGTTCCCGAGGGACGGGAGGACATGCTTCCGGTAAGCAGAGGCGGACTTCACGAGCGTGGAAAAAGTGAAATGGGCCCCAATCAGGTGTGTTTCTCGAACCCGGAATTCCGGGAAGTCGCCAAAAAAGAGGTGGCGAAGTGGATCGCTGAGGAGGAGAAGCTCCGGAAAACGCTGAAGTATCCGGATGCAAATGCCGCTTTGTGGATCGAACTTTCGCAGAACGATGTGCAGGACTGGTGTCACTGCAAAGGATGCGGAGAGCTGATCCGGAAGTACGGCTCGGTCTCCGGCGCCATGCTGGAATTCATCAACGACGTGGCCTCGGCCTTCCCCGATCATCTGTTCCAGACATTCGCCTACGGCTTTACGCAGGATCCGCCGAAGGGCATACAGGCACGGGAGAATGTCATGATCCAGATGGCGTTTCTCAGCGGATCCGATCTGCTTCGGCCCATGTCCCACCCGAACAACGAGCGTATCCGGAAACAGTATGACGGATGGCGCGATGTTGCGAAACACAAATCCGTCTGGGCCTATCATCGGCTTTACCACATGTCGGAGGCCTTCCCCTGGCCTCAGTGCTGCTTCTGGTATATCGCGGACAACATCCGCTACTATCACAATTATGGTGCGGAAAAGATCTATCTGGAGTCGGAATGCACATACGGGAACATGATCCCGAGCCGGGCCTTCCACGATCTGCACAATTATCTTGAGTGCAAACTGATGGACAACCCGGAACTGGATGTTGCTCCCCTCGTCGAAGAATTTTTCCAGTTCCAGTACGGCCCTGCGGCGGAGGAGATGAAAGCCTACGCGTCCTACCTCAAAAAACGGATCGATGCCGTCCCCGGGATCGTCTCCGAAAAACCGCTCAAGGCCCGCGGACTCATGGATGCGGAGTTCTTCGTGATCGTCAATACCCTGCTGGACCGGGCCGAGGCAAAAGCGGGGAACGACTCCGGTCTGCTGACGAGGATCGCCATGGAACGGATCCCCGTGGACTATGCGGCGCTGGAAATGTGGAAACAGGGCGGTTCCGCCTTCGGACTCTCCCGGGATGAGGTCATTGACCGGCTGGGGAAGTGCCTGAAGCTCTTTTTCGAGCGCTGTAATCCGGAAAAACAGCGGAAGCTCAAAGGAAAAACGCTGGAACAGTGGGAAAAGGAAGCCTTCGATGCGCTGGAACTTATGCGGCATCCCCTGCCCGTTCCCGCCGAGTTCGAAAATGAGGATGTGATCCAGATCCCCGTCTACGGAACGTGCAAACATAGGAAGAGAATAGTGCAGGATCCGGATGCCGCGTTCGGCACGGCGGTGAAGCTGGGCAGCGAGGTCGATCCGGAATGGGATCACACGAAATATCCCATGCTCTTCGGGATCTACGACCACACCACCGAAACGTCGGTGCTCGAGTGCGTCATTCCGCCTGAAAAAGTGCCGCAGGACGAAGCATACCATCTCTACCTGATCGGACGTCACGTGCCCAACGGCTGGCACCAGGAGCGGCTCTACGGACACCGCTCCTGGGATCTGCGGATCGCCGAACTTTACAAGAATATCTGGGATCCCATGGATGACGCGCGGGAATACGATATCTATATTTCCTGCAAGATGACCGGTCCCGCCTATGTGAAGGGATCCACGAAAGAGAACGCCGTCTACGTGGATAAACTTCTGGCGGTGAGGCGGGGATTCCGGAAGAATCCCCCGGCCGAACCGACGAAGGAGAAAAAATGATACAGGCAGAAATCTTGGACTGATCGCAACAAGTTAAACATAACTGAACAGGAAAGGAAACACCATGAAAAGAAAAAACGGTTTCACGCTCATCGAGCTGCTGGTCGTGATCGCCATCATTGCTATCCTCGCCGGCATGCTTCTGCCCGCTCTGGGCAAGGTGAAGCAGACAGCCCAGGCTACATCCTGTCTGAACAACCTCAAGCAATTCGGAATCTACTGGCAGGTGTACGGGGACGATAACGACGGATATGTTCTCCCGAGCTGGTTTCCCTTCGATCAGGTAAGCAAAAAATATCTGGCCTGGCTGGATTACGCAAGATACACCCAGATGTGGGGGCCGGCGGTGAAGGTGGATGATACGGTTGCCTACAAGTACGATTTTCTGCTGTGTCCGTCTTCAACGGGAAGAAGTTATCAGTACACGAGCGCGAGCGATGCCCCCTACTCCCGCAGAGTATATCTGGACTACCGCTACAATCACGGACTCGGAATGAAGTACGAAAGCGGCAGCTGGAAAACAACGGGACAATATGTGAAGAATACGCAGAAAAATCCCCATCTGTCGCGGACGATCCTGCTCATGGACAACTGGAAACAGAGATCCATGCAGGCCGAGAGCGATAACGATTACAATATGGAGTACGGATTCCAATACTACGATGAGCAGCATCGCAAAGGCGGCTATACCGATATCGGAGCCTATGCGGCCCACGGAAGCGGCAAATGCGATTTTCTGTACATGGACGGTCATGCGAGCGCGGACAAAGGCGTGTACACTCTCAGCACCAGCAATCTGATGTTTCTGTGGCAATCCGAAGCTCTGTCGTGGAGAGATAGGTGATCCCGTCCTTTCGGACGCGTATTTTTTGTTGCTTGAGCGGGACAATGTCTTGAAAATTCCGGTTTTTCGACTACATTACTGCGAAAGCAAGCAGGAAAGGAAGCACAGGATCATGTCCCGTATCGCACGATTTGAAATGCCGCTCCCCGCGGAGCTGCTCGTAAACAGAAACTTCTTCGAACTCTACCCCTTCGACGGAGGCGGCCGCTTCATCCAGCAGGAGACGGCGGGATCCGCCGATGACCGTGAGATCGTGAAGGCGATCATGGAAGGCGGCGCGCTGAAGGATTTCGGGCCGTCCCCGGAAGAGATCGACTTTCTGAAATTCGAGCGCTGGAGCAGCATCGAGAAATCATGCTGGATCAACCGGATGTATTTCATCGTGCCGCTGGCCCGCGTGGCGAGGCAGAACGGAGACCTTTCGCTGGCCCGGAAAGTCCGGAGCATCCTGCTGCGCTTTTCCGAGGCGTATCCGCCGCCCGCGACCTGCGAGGATGCCTGCAAGCTGCATCGGGATGTGCTCTACGCCCGGGATCATGACTACAACGCCAAGGGCTTCGATTTCGATGCGCCCATCCCGTATCAGTGGTTCGATTTCCAGCCCGCCAGCCGGATCATGAACATTCTCCACGCCCTGTGGTTCCTGCGGGATATGAAGGTCTTCACGCCCGAGGATCTGGAAACACTGGAGCATCTTCTGTATCTGCACGGACAGAATATCTACTGGACCGAGGCCCATGTGCCCCGCGAGCCGGGCAATCATCAGGCACTGCGGGGCATGGCGCTGATGCTGGCCGCCTCGTTCTTCCGGGATCTGCCGGAAAGCCGCGACTGGCTGAAGGTAGCCGCAGATGTGTGCGAATACCATATCCTCCACGATTTTCTGGAGGACGGCATGATCATCGACCTGAGTCCCTCCTACCACTTCTTCGAAAGCTGGATCGTCCGGGACTCCCTGACTCTGGCAAAGCGGGAGAAGGTGTCGTTCTCCCCCGCCGCGCTCGAGCGGGCGGAAAAGATCTTCGAAGTCTGCCGCACGTTCCGTCAGCCCGATGGATTCAGCCCCGCGGTCAACGACGCCTATTCGTTCGACATGTCCGGATTCCTGGCCTCGCTGCCGCCCGCCGCGGAGCCTGCGGAATACCGGATGCTGCCGAAAGCCGGGTTCGCCATCCATCAGGGCAAGGAGGATTTCCTCCTTCTCGACTGCTCGCCGCTGGTGGATGCGCTCAGCCATTACCATGGCGGGAAACAGGCCGTAACGCTCTTCGTGCACGGTGTACCCTTCCTCGCGGACAGCGGATGCTGCAGCTACGACGATCCGGACTTCTCCGAATACTACAAGCAGCCCTTCGCGCACTCCTCCCTGCTGGTCGACGGACACGGCGACGGCGTCATTCAGGGACGGTATCTCTGGCTTCATGCGGCAGAGTGCACGCTTTCCGACTGGAAGGACGGCTGCATTTCCTGCGCCATGGTCACCACGGCCCCCGGCTGGGAAGGCGTCCGCTGGGAACGGAAGATCACCATCCGGGAAGAGGCCCGCGAGATCGTTCTGGACGATTCGGTTTCTTCCGGGCGTTCCATCCGGATGACATTCCTCTTCAATCTGCACTCCGGCGTATCGGTACGGAAAGAGAACGACACGGCGATCCTGGAGCACGGCGGGAAAACGCTCCGGATCCGTTTCCCCGGCGCGTTCGAGGTGCGGAAGAGCAAGAGCTATCGGGATTTCCGCAAGGTTCCGAGCCGGCAGCTGGTATTCGAGCAGACGGCGGCCGGAGGTGCCTTCCGGACTGAGATCCGCTGGGATTGACCTCGCACTCGTCTGCCCCCTGCCCCGGGAACGGACGGATCAGCGTGCCGGATCCCGCCTCTGCAGTTTCAGGATCAGATCGATCGCCCGGCTTCTCATTTCATCCGCTTTGGAATCGACATGCGGATACGTCACGACGACCTCTTTCGGCGCTTTTTCCAGAAAATTCCGCGCCTCGCGGGCCGTTTCCGAGTCTCCGACGGCGAGCCGTTCCAGCAGCTTCAGGTATTTGACGTCCGTCATGCCGATCCGGAGATTTTCAAGGCGGATGGAGGGTACCAGTTCTGCGGACGTGTCATAGGCCAGTCCGCCCGCCGGGACGCGGTAGAAATCCGTACCCGGCTGCTGCTCCAGGAACTGATAGATCGAGACGAACCCGGCCCGGAGATCGAACGCCTTCCACGGATGGATCCGGTAATACCGGTACAGATCCATACTCAGGCGGGTCTCGCAGCAGTAGACCGACCAATCCTTGCCCGGCAGACTGCAGAACCACGCGATATTGCGATTCCGTTTCCGATCATATATTTCATATTGGGAGAAGATCCAGCTGTCGACGAGT
>Ga0310696_10011259_pt1 | contig 10209 bp, 7 predicted proteins | sample AusTroGonzalo_MG_4_FD_203885 | JGI IMG/M metagenome (GOLD analysis project Ga0310696, IMG submission 203885) | Bovine rumen microbial communities from tropical cattle in Woodstock, Queensland, Australia - Gonzalo_02 (v2) (version 2) | ecosystem: Host-associated > Mammals > Digestive system >... | reverse complement strand
ACCCGTTCCTGATGAAAGACATGGACCTCGCGGTCAAGAGACTCCATGATGCCGTGTCATCAGGTGAGAAGATCCTCGTATACGGTGACTATGACGTGGACGGCACCACCGCCGTCTCCCTGATGTACTCGTTCATCAAGAGATTCACAGAGCAGGTGGATTTCTATATCCCGGACCGCTACGACGAAGGATACGGCGTCTCATACAAGGGCATCGACTGGGCCTCCGACAACGGTTTCACTCTCCTCATCACCCTCGACTGCGGCATCAAAGCCATTGATAAAGTAGACTATGCCAGGACAAAAGGCATCGACGTCATTATCTGCGACCATCATCTACCAGAAGACGAACTCCCCAAGGCGACGGCAGTGCTCGATCCCAAGAGGGAAGACTGCCACTACCCGTTCGACGACCTGAGCGGCTGCGGTGTCGGCTTCAAGCTTGTGCAGGCCTACTCAGCCAAATACGGCGTGGCCCCTGACACCCTCGAGCCACTTCTCGACCTTCTCGTGGTGAGCATCTCCTCCGATCTCGTGTCCATGGTTGGAGAAAACCGCGTCCTCGCCCACTACGGACTCAAACGTCTCAACGAAAATCCCCGCAAGGGCCTGCTTGCGATGATCAATCTCGCCAAGCTTGAACCGTCCCATGTCTCCATCGACGACATCGTGTTCAAGATAGGACCCCGTATCAATGCCGCCGGCCGTATGGAATCAGGCCGGCTCGCCGTTGAGCTTCTCACGGCCGACGACGACGCCACCGCCGCCACCATCGGAGCCAAGATCAACGACAATAACAACGACCGCAAAAACATAGACCGCGAGATCACCCAGTCTGCACTGGAGATGGTCATGAGCGGCCGCGCCCTTTCGAGCCGCAACGCCACCATCGTCTACGACCCCACCTGGAACAAAGGCGTCGTCGGCATCGTCGCCTCCCGTCTTGTCGAGGCCTTCTACAAGCCGACGGTCGTACTCACCAAATCCAACGGCTTCGTCACAGGCTCCGCCAGGAGCGTACAGGGCTTCGACCTGTATGAAGCCATCGAGAGTTGTGCCGACCTTCTTGAAAACTTCGGAGGCCACGTCTACGCCGCGGGCCTCACCATGAAGGAAGAACGTCTCGCAGAATTCTGCGAGCGTATGGACAGATTCATCGCCTCTCGCATCACACCCGAGATGCTCACCCCGATGATTGAAATCGACGCCAAGCTCGACTTCTCCCAGATATCCCCCAAATTCTTCCGCATCCTGAAGCAGTTCCAGCCCTTCGGGCCAGGCAACGCCAACCCCGTCTTCATGACCGAAGATGTCTACGACGCGGGCAACGGCCGCAAAGTCGGTGCAGGCGGCGTACACATGAAGCTTGACCTCATGCAGGAATCCCAGCCCTACCGCCAGATCCCGGCCATAGCATTCAACATGTCGGAATTCTACGACCACATCAAGGCCGGCAACCCCATCGACATCTGCTATTCAGTCGTCGAAAACTTCTACCGCGGCAACTCCAACCTCCAGCTCCGGATCAAGGACATGAAGGAACGTCAGGAGCTTATCTAAATCGTTATTCCTTAAAATTTTTTGTATATTTGCACGCTTATAACGCGCAAATAAAAAGAAGACTGTATATATAATCTATGGCAAACGTAAATGAACTCAGCGAGCAGGAGATCATCCGCAGGGAATCTCTCAAGAAGCTCAGAGAACTCGGCATCAACCCCTACCCCGCACCGCTCTATCCCGTCAACGCGACATCGGAGCAGATAGCACAGGAGTTTGACGCCGAAAAAGGCAATTTCCAGGACGTATGCATCGCGGGCCGTATCATGTCCCGCCGCATCATGGGAGCCGCATCCTTCATGGAACTGCAGGACTCCACAGGCCGTATCCAGGTCTACGTCAAGCGTGACGATATCTGCCCCGGCGAAGACAAGACGATGTACAACACCGTATTCAAGAAACTTCTTGACATCGGTGACATCATCGGCATCAAGGGATTTGCCTTCTTCACACAGACAGGCCAGCTGAGTATCCACGCCAAGGAACTGACCGTACTGAGCAAGTCTCTCCGCGTGCTTCCTATCGTAAAGGAGCAGGACGGCAAGGTCTTCGATGCCTTCTCCGATCCCGAGCTCAGATACCGCCAGAGATATGTGGACCTGATTGTAAACCCCCAGGTCAAGGAGCCTTTCATCAAGAGAGCCAGGATTATCAACACCATGCGCCAGTACTTCAACGAGGCCGGCATGCTCGAAGTTGAGACCCCTATCCTCCAGCCCATCCCGGGAGGTGCCACGGCCCGTCCGTTCATCACCCACCACAACTCCCTCGACATCGACATGTACCTCCGCATCGCCAGCGAGCTCTACCTCAAGAGGCTCATCGTCGGCGGCATCAGCGGCGTTTACGAGTTTGCCAAATACTTCCGCAACGAGGGCATGGACAAGACCCATAATCCCGAGTTCACTTGCATGGAGCTCTACGCTTCCTACAAGGACTATTTCTGGATGATGGAATTCACCGAAAACCTCCTCGAAAAAGTAGCCGTCGCAGCAAACGGCACCACCAGGACCACCATTTTCGGTCAGGAGATCGACTTCAAGGGTCCCTACCGCCGTCTCCGCATCCTCGACGCCGTCAAGGAATACGCCGGGGTGGACGTCACAGGCATGGACGAAGCCCAGCTCCGCGAGACCTGCAAGAAACTTCACGTCGAGACCGACCCCACCATGGGTGTCGGCAAACTCATCGACGCCATCGTGGGCGAGTACGTTGAGAAAAACCTCATCCAGCCCACTTTCCTCATCGACTACCCTGTCGACATGTCACCTCTTACCAAGCGTTGCCGCTACGATGAAAATCTCACCGAGCGCTTCGAGCTCTTCGTAGCAGGCAAGGAACTCGCCAACGCATACTCCGAGCTCAACGACCCCATCGACCAGCTCGAAAGGTTCGAAGAGCAGGCCGCACTCAAGACCAAGGGAGACGACGAGGCCATGTACATTGACTACGACTTCGTACGTGCACTCGAATACGGTATGCCTCCGACATCCGGTATCGGTATCGGTATCGACCGTCTCGTGATGTTCATGACCGGCCAGGAAGCCATCCAGGACGTCCTTTTCTTCCCGACAATGCGTCCTGAAAAAGGCCTCGGTTCCGGTTCCAGGACAGAAGAATAGTTCCGTGCCCTCATGCGCATCGAGACTGTGACATCGCCGCAGAACGGCAAACTGAAGACCCTCCTCGCGTTGCAGGAAAAATCCCGCAGCAGGCGCGAGGAGGGCCTTTTCGTAGTGGAAGGTCGCCGCGAACTTGAGCACTGCCTTGAAGCAGGCTACACTCCCCGGTCCCTTTTCCTATGTGGTGAGATACTCGGTCCGGACAGCATGGACGCTGTCGTCAGAGCCGCCGAAGCGGCCAATCCGCACGTCGGCATCATCCAGCTTCCCGCAGGTCTCTACCGCAAGGTGGCATATCGTGAAGGCACCGAAGGCGTCATAGCCGAGATGGAGATAAAGACCCTCTCGCTATCGGACCTCAGACTCCCGGAAAATCCCCTTGTCATCATACTGGAATCAGTCGAAAAACCCGGCAACCTGGGAGCCGTGCTCCGGAGCGCCGATGCCTGTGCGGCTGACGCAGTGATCGTCTGCGATCCCCTGACCGACCTATACAATCCCAATCTCATCCGCGCCAGCATCGGCGGCATTTTCACCGTCCCGACGGTCGCCTGCACGAGCGAAGAGGCTATCAAATGGCTCAAGGAGCGGGGAATACGCATCTTCACGGCTCAGCTTCAGGACTCAAAGTGGTACTATGATACCGACATGACCGGTCCCACGGCTATCGTCATGGGTACAGAGGCCACCGGGCTCACCAACATCTGGCGCGAGGCCGCAGACGCACATATCAAGATTCCGATGCTCGGTCGTCTGGATTCCCTCAATGTATCAGTTTCCGCCGCCATACTGCTATATGAAGCAGTACGACAGCGGAACAGTATTCTTATCTCTCGATCGTAGCTTCGCGGTCGGGACCGAGTGAGATGATCTTCACGGGCACGCCGAGATAGTTCTCGATGAATGCGATATAGTCTGTAAACTCTTTGGGGAGGTCCTTCTCCTCACGCACTCCGGTAAGATCCTTCTTCCATCCTTTGAACTCCGTATATACAGGTTCAATCCTGGCGGCTGTATCAAAGGGAAAATGAGTGGTCTCTTCACCTCCGATCCTATACGATGTGCAGGCCTTGATAGTATCAAATGTATCGAGGCAGTCCGACTTCATGAGGATGAGGTCGGTGACTCCATCCACCGTGACAGCATATTTGAGAGCCACAAGGTCGAGCCAGCCGGTACGGCGGGGACGACCCGTGACGGCTCCGAACTCATGTCCGATGCGACGGAGCTCCTCTCCGGTCTCGTCGAAAAGTTCTGTAGGGAAAGGGCCGCTGCCCACGCGGGTGCAGTATGCTTTCATGATACCGAAGACCTTTCCTACCTTGCCGGGAGGCACACCGAGACCGGTGCATACGCCACCGCAGGTGGTATTGGAAGAAGTGACAAAAGGATATGAACCATAGTCGATGTCAAGCATGGAGCCCTGGGCACCCTCTGCAAGCATTTCCTTGCCGGAATCAAGCCAGTCATTTACATAGTACTCACAGTCGACGAGCTGGAATCCCTTGAGGAATTCAATTGCATCCATCCACTCGGCTTCGTTCTCCTCAGGGTTGCATTCGTACTTCATGTCGTTGAGAAGACGGATGTGACGCTGTTTGAGGGCATCGAAACGGGCCTGGAAATCAGGCGCAAGGATATCGCCCACACGCACGCCGTGGCGGGCGATCTTGTCGGAATAGGTCGGTCCGATACCCTTGAGGGTGGAACCGATCTTACCTTTTCCGGCAGCAGCCTCGCTGGCAGCGTCGAGAAGACGGTGGGTCGGAAGGATAAGATGGGCTTTCTTGGAGATCACGAGACGCTCCACAGGGTTGATGCCCATTTTTGAGATATTGCCGCATTCTTCGCGGAAGGTCACGGGGTCGAGTACGACACCGCTGCCTATTACGTTGACGGAGCCTTCACGGAAGATGCCGGAAGGGATGCTCCTGACCACAAAACTGTGTCCTTCGAACTGTAGCGAGTGACCTGCGTTGGGGCCACCCTGGAAGCGTGCGACGGCCGGATAGCGGCTGGCAAGCACGTCCACAATTTTGCCTTTGCCCTCATCACCCCATTGGAGTCCGAGGACAACATCAATCTTTTTTTTCATCAGTATAGCGGGTATAGTTGGATTAGAATGGAAGGTCGTCGGTCGGAATGTCGTCAGCTACGGGAGCCGCGGGCGCCATCGGCTGGGCCGGGGCCTGGTATGCAGGCTGTGAAGGAGCCGGTTGATAGCCGCCGTCCTGGACTCCGGGATTGTCGGTGCGGCGTCCGAGAAGCTGCAGGTTCGTGGCTTCAATCTCGGTAGTGTAGCGTTTGGCCCCGGTCTGGTCGGTCCAGCTGCGGGTACGGATGCGGCCCTCGATGTAGACCTGGGTGCCTTTCTTGACGAATTTCTCGACCACGTCGGCAAGGTTGCGCCACAGCACGATGCTGTGCCATTCGGTGTTTTCACGGGTCTCGCCGCTGCGATCCCTGAAGCGTTCTGTCGTAGCAAGGCGGAGGGAAGCCACTTTGGCTCCGTTCCCGCCGGCGGAATTGGGTTCAAGGTAACGTACTTCGGGATCCTGGCCAACGTTACCGATAAGCATTACTTTGTTGAGAGACATGTGTGTATTGTGTTAAAACTATTTTTACTGCAAAATACCGGCCATGGCATGCATGTCGGGAGCTTCGCCCGTGAAAATTCCATAACCGGCCACAGCCTGGTGCAGAAGCCACTTTTTACCGCTCACATAGCGGCACCCGGCAGCCTCCATGACGGCGCGGAGACGGGAGTTGAAGGATGTCTCGCGATAGGCCGCTTCGAGGAGTATCTTGGCGGGACGGTTCGGACTTGCCGTCCAGTCGCCGGCGGTGATGTCGCCAAGGTTTTCCAGCGGGCCGGAGGCAGTATATATAATAAGGTCGGCAGATGACACTGCGGCTTTGAGGTCGCTGGCGGGGATTGTGGAGATGTCGTATCGGTCCATTTCCCTGGCGAGCGCATCCGCTTTGGAGGATGTCCGGTTCAGGAGGGCGACGGAGTAGCCCATCTCAGCCATGGCCACAACGGCAGCCCTGCCGGCACCGCCGCAGCCGATGATGAGCGCTTTGGGGAGGGACGGGTAGCTGCCGCTGCCCAGCACGTCCCGGACGCTGCCGGTGACGCCGTCGATGTCGGTGTTGTGCCCTTCTATGCCGCGAGGGGTCTTTACGGCGAGGTTGACGGCCCCGGTGCGCAAGGCTCCGGGACTGAGTATGTCCACGCTCCGGAAAGCGTCTTCCTTGAAGGGAGCGGTGATGTTGATGCCGTCGTAGTCGTCAAGGAAACGTTGCCATGAGGTGGCGAAAACATTGCCCTGAATGAGGTCGTAGGGGTATTTGCCTCCATAAGCCGCCTTGAAAAGGGACGGACTCAGGGAGTGGTCGACAGGGTCGCCTATGATACCGAACCTCATTGGCATTGCCTTATTTCTTTATATTGGGTTCTTCGAGACCGTAGCCGGACTTCTTGTCCTCGCGTTTGAGGAAGAGACTCAGGATGAAGGCGAGGATGCCGAAGCTGGAGAAGACGAGCATCGGGATGAAGTAGTTGCCAGTGGATTCGCGGAGAGAGCCGATCAGCATCGGGACGAGGAAGAGGCCGATGTTCTGCACCCAGAAAATGAGGCAGTACGCGGAGCCGAGGATTTTCTCGTCGATGATTTTAGGCACCGAGGGCCAGAGGGCGGCCGGGACGAGTGAGAAGCTGACGCCGAGGGTCACTATGAGGACGAGGGCGAGGGCTTTGCTTGGCACCGCCGGTAGGAGGATGGCGAAACCGAGGTGGCATGCTATCATTATTATCGAGCCGGCCATGAGCATGGTAGCACCCTTGCCGACGCGGTCAAGGAAGATGCCGAGTATAGGGGTGAGGACCATGGCAAGGATCGGGAAGCAGCTGAACAGGTGTGCTGCCGAGGCGGCCGGGATGGAGAGTGTCTCCTCAAGGAAGTTGGTCGCATAGCGCTGGAAGGGGAAGATGGCGCTGTAGTAGAGGACGCACAGAAGGGCCACGATCCAGAACATTTTGCTCTTGAAGATGGCGCCGAGGTCGCTGATGCGGAATTCGTCTTCCTCTGACTTCTCAGGTACTACGCCTGCGGCGACAAGCTGTTTGTCGAAACGGGAGTCAAGGAAGGAGAATATGATGAAGTTGAGAAGGCCGATCACAAGAAGGGCGCTGCAGAAGCCTAGGGGTGCGATGATGGAGCCGCCGAATTTATCGGAGATAATAGGTGCGATCCACATCACTGCGAACACGCCGAGACGGGCGATAGCCATCTCAAGGCCCATGGCAAGGGCCATCTCTTTGCCCTTAAACCATTTGGCGATGATCTTAGAGACATTGGTGCCTTCCATCTCGCAGCCGCAGCCAAAGATCATGAAGCCGAGAGACGCCATCTTGGCGCTTGCGGGCATGGCAACCCACCAGCTTCCGAGCCATCCGGCGAATGCGGTGGTCTGGAACCATTCGCTGATACCGATGAATTTTATGGATGCGCCGAGAACCATGAGTCCGGCGGACAGGATACCGGAGAAGCGTACTCCGAGTTTGTCAAGGATAACGCCGGCGATGATCAGGAAGCCGAATACGTTGAGAATGAATTCAGATGCGGCATAGTTGCCGAAAACGCCGCTGTTCCATCCCAGGTTGGACTCTACCAGGGACTTGAGCGGGGACATGACATCCACGAACATATAGGCGAAGAACATGCACAGCGCGACGAGAATAAGGACAGACCACCTGGCTACAGGGCTGTCATTCATCAGTTTTTGGATTTTTTCAGACATATCTAGGATTTTTGTTTTCTTCACGGGCCCGGTTTAGGGCGTGCTAAATTACTAAAAATACTTAATAAAACATATTTTTTCACATTGTCGTGGAAAAATTGTACCTTCGTTCGCTTTAATCATCATACGAAACACCATAATGAAGGATCTTTTAGAGACCATAAACTCTCCATCAGACCTCAGGAAACTGAGCGAAGACCAGCTCAAGCCCCTGTGCTCCGAAATCAGGGAGTACATGGTAGATTGCTGCTCGACAAATCCGGGACACCTCGGATCGAGTCTCGGCGCCGTAGAGCTGATAGTCGGCCTCCACTATATATTCAATACTCCCAAGGACAAACTCGTCTTTGACGTCGGCCACCAGGCCTACGCCCACAAGATACTCACCGGACGCCGGGAAGCATTCCGGCTCAACAGGACACGCGATGGCATCAGCGGATTCCCCCAACGTGCGGAGAGCACCTTCGACGCCTTCGGCACCGGTCATTCCAGCACATCCATCTCCGCCGCCCTCGGCCTGGCCGAAGCGGCCCGGATGACGGGCAGCGGAGAGAAGGTCGTCGCCATGATAGGCGACGGCGCCATGACCGGCGGTCTCGCCTGGGAGGGGCTCAACAACGCCGGCGCGAGCGGTGCCGACCTTCTGATCATACTTAATGACAACAACATATCCATCGACCGCAACATCGGAGGTGTCCACAACTATCTTCTTAAGATCACTACCAGTCCCGGATACAACCGCTTCAAGCGCAGGGTCTGGGAGCGGCTTGGCAACCGCGGTATACGCAGCTACGTCCAGAAGATGGTCCGCGACGCCAAGTCGCATCTTGTCAGCGGCTCGGGCGGCGCCGTATTCGAGGCCCTCGGCTTCCGCTACTTCGGTCCCATTGACGGCAACGACATCGCTCAGGTGACCGATGCCCTCCGCCGTCTGCGCGACCTTCCGGGCCCCCGGATACTGCACTGCATCACGACCAAGGGCAAGGGATATGCCCCGGCCGAGACAGACCCGACCGTATGGCATGCACCAGGCAAGTTCGACCCGGCCACGGGCGAACGGGTACGCGTACATTACAAAGCCGACCGCTATCAGGACGTATTCGGTGAGGTGTTGATCCAGCTTGCGCAAATGGACGGCAAGGTGGTGGGCATCACTCCCGCAATGGCAAGCGGATGCGGCATGACCGGCTTTGCGGAGAAGATGCCCGGACGATTCTTCGATGTCGGCATTGAAGAAGAGCACGCAGTGACATTCGCCGCAGGCCTTGCGGCGGGAGGCATAAAGCCTTATTGCAATATATATTCTTCCTTCTCGCAGCGTGCCTATGACTGCATCATCCATGATGTGGCGCTTCAGAACCTGCCGGTCGTGTTGTGTTTCGACCGTGCCGGCGTTGTCGGCGAGGACGGTGCCACGCATCATGGCGTGTTTGATATGGCCGCATACAGAAGCATTCCCAATGCCGTCATCGCAGCGCCGCGTGATGAGATTGAGTTGAAGAACCTGATGTACTCCGGCCTGTCCGTGACGGGCGGCCCCTATATTATACGGTATCCGAGAGGCTGCGGAGAGGGATTGGATTGGCGCGAAGCGTCCTGGAAGGATATGGAGACCGGCAAGGGACAGAGGCTTACCGACGGTGAGGATGTCGCCGTGCTGGCCTTGGGACCGTCGGCCAACAGGGCCGTCGAGGCGGCGGAAGCGTATGAGGCCCGAACAGGCAAAAGCGTACGCGTGTACGACATGAGATTCCTCAAGCCGGTGGATACCTCTATATTAGAGGAGGTCGCCAGGGACTTCGACAGGATCATCACTGTAGAGGACGGAGCATTAAAGGGCGGACTGTTCTCGGAGGTGAGCGAGTACATGTGCAGGCATGGATTATGCAAGCATGTCAGCGGCCTTGGTATCCCCGACAAATTCGTCCCCCAGGACACGCAGGCGCAGCAAAGGGCCGAGTGCCGGATAGACCGCGAGGGCATTTTGGCTGAAATCGACAAAATCCTCAAAAAATAATCTTGAAAGTTTTGGAGATTTCGAAATAATCCGTATCTTTGCAATCCCTTTCGACAAAGAAATGGTTTTCGCCGAAATAGCTCAGTTGGCCAGAGCACGTGATTTGTAATCTCGGGGTCGTGGGTTCGAATCCCTCTTTCGGCTCAACTGTCGCTCTCAGAGCGATATAACATACTGGAATTATCGGGGAGGTACCAAAGTGGCCAAC
>Ga0310696_10011256_pt1 | contig 10210 bp, 10 predicted proteins | sample AusTroGonzalo_MG_4_FD_203885 | JGI IMG/M metagenome (GOLD analysis project Ga0310696, IMG submission 203885) | Bovine rumen microbial communities from tropical cattle in Woodstock, Queensland, Australia - Gonzalo_02 (v2) (version 2) | ecosystem: Host-associated > Mammals > Digestive system >... | reverse complement strand
CCAGCTTGAGGCTGCCTATCTTCGCATTGACGGCCTTGTTGGTCGACGCCATGTAGTAGTCGAACGGAGTGCCGATCAGCCCGGCGTAGATGACCCTGTAGTCGTCGGAATACGGATTGAGCTTGAACCCGCCAGCGCCGGACTCGAACACGTAGTTCTTGCCCTGGTACGGAAGGCCGTACAGCGGGTCGACCCCGTCGCCCTGGTCATAGGCAGTGTAGGTGCGCCAGAAGCGCCTGCCGTTGGCGAACTTGTCGACGTCGTTCGGGGTTGGGCGATCGGAGAAGGCCTTTCCATGGAAGTTGGGGTCGTAATCCCCGGTGAGCATGTTCGCCGGCGCCGTTCCGTCCATGTCCTGCAGAATCGGCAGGAACTGCAGCTCGCCTATCGACTGCAGATACTCCTGGTCCGAGACGAACATGAACATGTCGCGGTCGCGTCCGTCCTTCCCGAGCAGCATGGAAGAGTTGCCTTCCAGGCCAAGAAGCTGAATCCATTCGCTTTCCGTCGCGACAGAGCTTCCCGACGCAAACCAGTCCTCCGGTGCGAAGTTGAAGCGCGGGTCGACGGCGTAAAGCGACTTCCAGCCGTCGAAGTTGGCAAGCGCCTGCGGAAAGGCCGCATCAAACGTGCCGTACGTCACCCCGGCCGCGCCCTTGAAGTTCATAAGCGGCGCGCCGGCGCCGCATATCTGCCCCACGGCTCCGGCGGCGGGAATGTTCACCCCATACCATTCAACGTCGTCCTTCAGGCAGGCGGGAACCATGTCGACGACCTCGCTGCCGTCCAGGACCTGTATCCATAGCGCGGCATAGAGCCGGTATTCCGTCGAGATGCGGGCCGGGTCGAACTCCTTCACGCCGGTTGGATACGCGGTGGAAATGCTGAACGCCCTCGCCGCATCGCTTGCCTCGCGCCTCCAGTCGCTGTCGACCTCGCCCTTGACGTCAAGCGGGCGAAACGTCCGGGCGTTGTTGTAAAGATCGCCAAACGACAAGTAGTCCTCCCTGAAGTTCGAGGGGTCGGGTACAAAGTTGCTGAATGTGGGGTGGCTGGCCTGGGTGGCGTTCAAGTCCACCGACTCGTGGATCTTGTAGTAAAGCGGCATTTCGGCATTGTTGAGGCCGGAAAACGTGAGGGGGATCTCCACCACCGCATCGGACGCTTTCTTGACATCGGGAAAGGCGGAAATCGTCTTGCTGTCGCTCATGAACGTGGCAACGCCGTTCTTCACGTTGTTATTGCCGTTCTGCCACAAGCTCTTGTCGGGATAGAGATTGCCGCTATTGTCGTCGGGCCGGCACCCCATGCCGTCCGGCGCCATCCACACCCGAAGAAGCCCGCGAAGCGTGTACGACTTTGCCCTGCCTGTCGCCGCAAGGCGCTTGAACGGACTGGCAACGACGGCCTGCACCATGACCCTGTTCCCGAACGTGGCCACTCCGTATTGGGTACATGTTCGCTTGACCACGATGTCGTTGACCTGCACCTGTACGGGGGGACCGCCCTGGCTGCCGGGGGATGTAGCCGTTCCGCTGACGGTAAAGGTGGCCTCGGGCAACGACGACAAGTCGCCTGGCCTCGGCTGGAAGCCGCCGGGAGAGCTTATGCCCACCACCATCGGGACCGCCTCTGTCGTGGGCAGTGCGAGCGAAAGCGGGATGTTGTCGCCGTCGAGATAGTCGTAGAGGCACACCATGCCCATGCCGAGGTTCGCCTCGAATATCTTGCCCACGTCTTTTTCCTGGTTCTTCAAGTTGCCTACGTCGAGGAAGTTGTTCGCCGACCGCAGGTCCCTGAACGGCTGGCCTTCCGGGGTCTCGAGGTCGAACGTCGTGCCGGCGAGGTCGTTTGTCGTCGGGAACCAGGTGTCGGTTACGAAGAGCGCGTTGGCCGCCCTGGCGGAACCGCTCTTCTGCAGGTTTGCGTTGTTGGCGCTGCCGACGTAGTCCATGAACGGCGCCCATTCGCAGCCAGGGCCGGCCACGAAATTGAAGTCGGCCAGGGACGTAAACGGCACGACGTTGCCGTTGACCATCCCGAGGGACTTTACCTTGTCGAGGATCGTGTCGAGCTCGGTGGCGGCGGACGTATCCACGGACATCGAGTCGGTAGGGTCGGTGCAGCATAGCGACGCGAGCGTAACGCGGCCGTTCGCGCTCGAGTTGCGCGCCCTGTCGGCGCGCAGGCGGTTGATGTCGAACATGTCGGAGACGTTCACGGCGCAGTAGGCGTACCGCCCGGCGTTGTACGGTAGCGGATGCCACATCGCGGTACGCGTGCGGCGCGCGAGCGCCCTTACGTCGTCGAGGACCGCGGGGGGCAGGTAGGCGAGGGCCTCGAAGGCAAGCGTTGGAACGGTGTCCATCTCGTCCTCGACGGGGCCGAGCGGCATGAACACGCGGTTGAGCCAGCAGTCGCCGTTCCGCTCCGGGTCGGCCGCCTCGGTGTCGTCCGTCACGCAGCCCGGGTACGGGTCGTCGTAGACGCCTACGAACCCGTTTTTGTCGAAGCCGTCCTTCGTAGAGTAGTACACGCCGTCGAGCTCGTCGATTGCGCGCGCAAGGCCCGCCCTGACGAGCTCCCTCGCGGCGATGTTGCGGCGCAGGTAGCTCGAGGGCATGCGGCTTGCGCGCATGCGCATCGACAGGCCCACGGCCGACACGACCATGAAAGAAAGCATGCCCAGCACGATGAGCAGCGCGGAACCGGTCCTGCATGTCGCCTTCATTTTCACTGGCGCTCCTTGTCCGTCAGGCGGTAGAAATTGGGCAGGCTCACGGCGGTCTTGTACGTGACATTCGCCGTGTTCGGGCTTATGGTGTTCGACTTCCTCACGGTGAACTGGTACCGCCGGCCCCACGGGTCGAGTATGTCGCCGTTGCGTATCTGCGCATTGTAGAGAACCGGCACCCGCCGCCCGTCCACCGTACCGCCGAGGATCATCGAAAGGGTGCTTTCCGTCGTGAACTGCCATCCGTCCGAGGCAATCGGCTCCAGAGTGCGGCTGTTCGTGTAGTTGGCGAGCGCGCCTATGGCGTTCGTCATCTCCTTGACGTCCTGCGTGGCCTTGGCGATCAGCGCGCGCCTGCGCGCCTTGGAGACGCCCGAGCCGATCGCGCCCATCAGGACGGCAAGCATCCCGACAACTACCAGAAGCTCTACTAGCGTGAATGCCCTCTTCATCATTTGGCGTTCTCCGGATAGGACGATATGTCGTCGTCGGTGTCTGGCTCTCCGTCGGGGCCCCAGCTGCGGACGCCTACCACGTAGGTCGAGGTTCCGCCGGAGCCCGAGGAACTGGCGCCCTTGCCGGAGCTCGCCCCCTGGGCGCCTCCCGTTCCGACGTCTACGATCTTCGCCCCGAAGAACGTCGAAAGGCTGCCCAGCTGGTTGCCCCTGCCCAGGAACCCGCCCAGCTGCCCGGTGCGGAACCAGTCGTATGTGCGGCCGCTGCACTTCTCGTTTTCGCGCGAGGCCGAGTTGCGCAGGCTGGCGAAGCTGCCTTTAGTGCCGTCCCAGTCCTTGAACAGCGAAACGGTGCGGAATTCGAGCTTGCGGTTGTCGGAGCTTCCTCCCGCGCCGACATCGTCCTGGCCGAGGCCGGGAAGGACGTCGTCGGCCACGTCGTGGATCGCGCTCAGCTTGACGCGCACGCCGCTTAGCTGGCCCTCGCTCGCGAGGCACGTGGTCCACGCGATCGACGACTGGTTGAAGATCATCGTCAGTATTGTGACGAGCATCGACAGCAGAAGCGACGCGACGAGAAGCTCTAGGACTGTGAAGGCTTTGCGCATGGGTGTCACTGATCGGTCTTTCCCTGGAAGTGGACTTCGGTGTAGTAGACCGGCTGGCTCATAAGCGCCGCCTTCCGGCGGCTGGCGCGGAACGCGAGCGATATGACGGCGCCCTTGCGCGTCGCGACGAGCGCATACGAGTAGTTGCCGTCTATGTTCGGCGGCGACGCGCGAAACTCGCTTGGAACGTTTCTGAGCATGTCGCTGTACACCCTGTCGGCGATGTTGTTGCATCCGTTATCCACCACGAACGACTCGTAGTTGCCGTCGTTGTTGTCGTCGACCCTGCGGACATACGCCGCCCACCCTTTCTTGTTGCCGGACTGCGGCGCGAGGCCGTCGCACGCATCGCTGTTGACGCCCTGCACCGCGGAACACCAATTCTGCCACGTCATGTTCGTGGACGACAGCCCCTCCGCTAGCGGCGCGAGAAAGGCGTCGGCGAAGGCCGCCGAGGCTACGTCCTCCTCGCTGTGCCTGCTTTCGCTGTAGCTCAGGGAGTAGAGAGACACCATGCCAAGCACCCCCACCGCCATTATGAATATGGCGAGGTTGACCTCCATGAGCGTAAAGGCGCCTCTCAGCCTCGTCATGACACGCCTCCGTCGCTGTCTGCCGTTCCGGCCTTCTGCCCGCTCGGCACCGGATTGCCGCTCGCGTCCGTACGGCAGAAGTGGACGTCTATCGACTGGGTGGTGTCCGGAGTCTCCGGGTCGAAGTAGATGCTCGTCTCGGCGCTGATCGCGCCGACCTGCGACGGCACGGAGGTCTTGAATATGAAGTTGTTCGGCAGCTGTACGCGCTGGAACTCGAGGCCGTAGCCGTTGCCGGCGACCCATGTCGGCTGGTGGGTGCTCGTGCCCAGGTCGTAGAACGCCCAAGCCCGTATGGCAAGGTTGCTGGACTGCTGGGAGCCGTCGGCCCACGTCGCGTAGGTGTAGCCCCGTACGTCGTCGTCGTCGTATACGCCGTCGGCGACAAGGGAGTAGCGCATCGACGACATGGAGTTCCGGCTGTCGCCGAACCACCACAGCGCCAGGCCCTTGCGCTCCTGCAGTTCGCTGCGCTGGCTGCTGTCGAGCGAGTCGTAGCTGCGGTCGAGGTCGCCGAACTCGTCGTACAGGAAGTTGCCGTTCACCTTCGAGATGCGGCCCGCCCGGCGGACGGCGACCATCTCGCCGACCACTATCGCGTTGTTGTTGGCGTCGGCCTCGCGCACGAGCCTGTTGTAGCAGAACACGACGGTCGGCACCCGGTCGACTATCGCGCGCTCCTTCGCGGCGGCCAGCAGCTTTGCCGCGGTGTCGGTCGCCGCGCGCGCTGCCATGCCGCGCTGCAGCGCGTTGTAGCCGCCGGTTGCGGCCACGCCGAGGAAGGACATTATGCCCACCACGGTCATCAGCTCGATCAGTGTGAAGGCGCGCTTCATTCCCAGCTTTCCGGATACGTCTTGTCGGGGTGCTTGCGCGAGACCGACACAGTGTCGGTCTGGCTGTTGTAGGTTATCCAGAAGCGGCAGAACTTGCCGCTGGTGGTGCCGGCGTAGCCGAAGGCCATGCTGCCGATGTCGATGTGGTTCTTGGCCTTGGGGTTGGACGCCTGCGAGAAGTCTAGGCCGTTGATGCACTTCTGGTCGCCGCAGAACGACGTGCTGGAGCGGTCGCCGTGGTTGTCGAAGCATCCGTTCCCGCCGTTGCGCAGCTTGTTCGCGTCGGCGACGAAAAGCGCCGACGTGTCGATGAGGTAGCGCTCGGCCTTCTTGCCGACGGAGTCCTTGACGATCTCCCGCACTATTTCGTCGGCCTCGCTGCCGGTGAAGGTGTACTTCGACTTGCTGCCCATGCTGCCGGACTTGCTCTCGATCTTCGAGGGCCACCTGCCGACCTGCTGGTAGTAGGTCGCTATGGCCTGGTTCAGCATGCTGCACATGGCTTCCGCGCGGCGCTTGCGGCCGTTCTTCACGGAACCGACGACGGCCGACGACACGATGCCCAGCAAGATGCCGAGTATGGCGACGACGACCAGGATCTCAACTATGGAAAAGCCCTTTCTCATGGCAACCTCCTTACTTGACCACCTGCTGCGCGCTCCAGCTGTAGACGTCGTCGACGCGCGACGCCGACGAGGCGGAGTAGGGCTCCATCTCGCCGTCCGCGCCGCAGCACCACGCGGCGGCCGTGCCGCGTATGCGGATGCTCACGCCGCCGACGACTGCGTTTACGAAGCCCTGGCCCTCCGTGTCCACGGCGTACCTCACTGTGTGCTTGTCGATCGTGCCGCCGGTCGGCACCTTGGTGCCCTTGGAGACGCCCTTGCCGGCCTTGCGCCCGATGACCTTCTGCGCCCAGGGCGAGACAACCCCGAAGCGGTCGGCGCCCGTGGTCTTCTTCTTGTCCTTGTTGTAGGTGAGGGACATCATGTTGCGCACCGCCAGCTCGTACGCGACGTCCTCGTCGAGCTTGCCTTCGCCGGCACCGTTGGAAAGCACCTTGCGCGGCCAGGCCCCGTCCTTCTGGTACACGGCCTCGAGGGCCGTGGCGACGCTGGAGACGAGCTCCTGCGCATGGGCCTTCTGCGCCTTCTTCGTCGCGGACGAAAACGACGTCATGCCCGCGCCGACGAGAATCGCGATGATTCCGATTACCACAAGCATCTCAACAAGCGTAAAACCCCTTTTCATGCCATCCCCTCCTAGTTCCTCATGTTCGCGATGTCGTCGGAGATCCACTCCTGGACCGTCTTGAACTCGTCGCCCTTTAGCTTCTTCTTCATCTCCTCCGTCGCTATCCACGGCGGAAACGTCTTTCCGTTCGGACCCGCCGACCAGAGCGTGTAGGTCTGGTGCGGGGCCGGCGAATAGTAGTAGAATTCGTTGTTCCAGCCGTCCCGGACGGTCAAGCCGTCGACGACGTACTGCGACGACGTGCCGCTGCTCGCCCCCTTGCCGCCGGCCTGGGTCTTGCCGGCGCTGAATATCGGCGGGTAGGGGTTTTCCACGTTGACGCCGATCGAGTTGCTGTTCTCGGTGTCGCGGATGTCCACGCCGAAGATCGACTTTGAGAACTGCGAGGACACGATGCCCTCGAGGTTCTGGATCCAGCGGGCGCATATGGACTGCGACGGGAGCGCCGCAATCTTCCACTTCTCCTTCTTCATGGTTGTGATGACATCCCTCCAGCTCGAATACGGCGCACCGGTCTCGAAGTCGAACGGGAGCTGGTTGTTCAGGGTCCACTGGCCCTGTTCATCGTATATGGTCTCGATGCCGGAGCTGTTCGACTTCGGACTGCTGCTGAACACGACCAGGAACCGCGGGAGCAGGTAGCTCATAACGCCAAGCCGGAAGACCTGCACGTCGGTCCATTCGTGCTGGTCGCTCTTTGCGCTTATCGGGCCGTTGTCGACGAGCGCGGAGTAATCGCCCTGGAGAGCAGGGTTGGCGCGGAAATACTTGTACTTTGGGTCGCTTGACTTCGCCCGCTGCCTGTGTATCTTGCAAACCTGGTCGACGAAGGCCTTCTGAGCTGGGTCCGTGAACGGATACAGCATGCCTATCGGCTGGCTGCGGCAGGCTGCCTCGACGCTTTCCCACACAAGATTAGGCTCGTGCGTCCCCCCTGAGCCCGTCCCGACCAGCTGTATGCCCTGGGCGGTGACCGAGAGCGTGTAGTCGCGGCTGCCGTGGAGCTGCACGGGCGGATAGCTGCCGTACGCCGCGTAGTAGCCGGAGAGGCAGTTCTCGAGTCGCTGCATCTTGTTGATCGTCCTGCTGCGCTTCGACGTGTCGCTGCCCACCGACGAAAGGCGGAAAGTGATCGCCATCATCGTCACGATGACGACGACCACCACCAGAAGCTCGACTAGTGTAAAGCCCTTTCTCATTCCAGCGCGGATTATACCACATCCGCCCCCCGCCGCGCAAGCGGTCACGATGCGGTGATGAGGCCGCGGCGGACGGCGAGCTGCACGGCCTCCGCGCGCGACGTCGCGCCAAGCTTGAAGAACGCCCGCTTCATGAACATCTTTACCGTGTTCTCGCTGAGGTCCATCGCCGCGGCGATCTGGCGGTTGTTCTCGCCCTTCCCCGCGCGCGCCAGCACCTCGCACTCGCGCGCCGAGAGCCCCTTCGCGGACTTGCGCGCCTCGTAGATTCGCCTGACGTCGTCTGTCATGTATACGTCGCCCGCGAGCGCAGAGCGGATCGCCGCGGCGATCGTCTCGACCGGGCTCTCCTTCATCACGTAGCCGAGGGCGCCGTCCTCTATCGCGCGGAAGACGTCCTCCTCGACGTCGCTAGTGGTGAGCATGACGACTCGCGCGTTTGGGTCGGCGGACAGGAGGTCGTGCAGGACGTCGATCCCGCCCCTGTCGGGCATGCGAACGTCGAGGAGCGTGACGTCCGGCTTCGCGGCAAGGTAGAAGTCGACCGCGCCGACGCCGCCGCCGAACTCGCCCGCGAGCTCTAGCTCGGGGTCGGCCTCGACGAGGTACCTAAGGCCAGTCCGCACTATGACGTGGTCGTCTATTATGGCTACGCGTATCATCTCCGTCAGTTCTTGAAGCTGTGGATCGGCGCGGGGATGCGGCCCTTGCGCGCGATCATGGCGTCGCAGGAGAACTTCGAGACCTTCATTACCGGCGCGTGGCCGAGTAGCCCGCCGAACTCGACGGTGTCGCCGACCTTCTTGCCCGCGACGGGGATTATGCGCACCGCCGTAGTCTTCTGGTTCACCATGCCTATCGCGGCCTCGTCGGCGATTATGCCCGCTATCGAGCTCGCGGGCGTGTCGCCGGGGACGGCTATCATGTCGAGCCCGACGGAGCAGACGCACGTCATCGCCTCGAGCTTCTCGATGGTGAGCGCGCCTGCGTTCACCGCGTCGATCATGCCCTGGTCTTCCGAGACGGGGATGAACGCGCCCGAAAGCCCGCCGACGTACGACGAGGCCATCACGCCGCCCTTCTTCACCTGGTCGTTGAGGAGCGCGAGCGCGGCGGTCGTGCCGGGCGCGCCCGGGTGCTCTAGTCCTATCTCCTTAAGTATGTCTGCGACCGAGTCGCCCACGGCGGGCGTCGGCGCGAGCGAGAGGTCGACGATGCCGAACGGCAGGCCGAGGCGCTTCGCCGCCTCCTGCGCGACGAGCTGCCCGACGCGAGTGATTTTGAAGGCCGTGCGCTTTATCGTCTCGCACAGCACCTCGAACGAGACGCCGCGGCACGAGTTCGCGAGGACGTGGTTGACGACGCCAGGGCCCGAAACGCCGACGTTGATGACGGCGTCGCCCTCGGTGACGCCGTGGAACGCGCCCGCCATGAACGGGTTGTCGTCCGGCGCGTTGCAGAGGACGACGAGCTTCGCGCAGCCGATGGAGTCGCGGGAGGCGGTCTTCGCGGCGGTCTTCTTCACGATCTCGCCCATAAGCCTGACGGCATCCATGTCGATGCCGGTCTTGGTGGAGCCGACGTTCACCGACGAGCACACGCGCTCCGTCGTCGCCATGGCGTCGGGGATGGAGCGGATCAGCAGCTCGTCCGCCGGCGTCATCCCCTTCGAGACGACGGCCGAGTAGCCGCCGATGAAATTGACGCCGAGCCGCTTCGCCGCGCGGTCGAGCGTCTTCGCGAGGCGGACGAAGTCGGCCGTCTTGCGGCAGCAAGCGGCGCCGACGAGGGATATGGGCGTCACGGCGATGCGCTTGTTGACGACGGGTATGCCGAACTCTCGCCCGATGTCGTCGCCTGTCTTGACGAGGTTCCCCGCGAGGCGCACGAGCTTCGCGTAGACGTTGTCGCACGTCTTCTTAACCGACGAGTCGGCGCAGTCAAGGAGGGAGACGCCCATCGTGATGGTGCGGACGTCGAGATTCTCCTCGAGAATCATCCTGTTTGTCTCAATGGCCTCTGACTTTGTAATCATTTCCGCTCCCCGCTTCCTGCTTCTTCCATTTTCCTCTTCCCTCTTTCCTCTTCCCTCTTTCCCTCTTCCCTTTTCCCTCTTCCCTATACTACACCCTGTGCATGCGCTCGAAGATCTCGGACTTCTGGCAGCGAATCTTGAGTCCAAGCGAGAGGCCGAGCTCGGCGAGGTCGGCCGCGATGTCCTCGAAGTGGCGGCGCGTCTTCGCGTAGTCGACAATCATCATCATGTTGAAGTAGTCCTGCACGACAGTCTGGGAGATGTCGAGTATGTTGATCGAGTTCTTTGCGAGATACGTGCTCGTCTTGGCGATGATGCCGACGGTGTCCTTGCCTACTACGGTTATGATTGCTTTCTTCATTTCGTCCTCCAGGCGTGAATTATACCAAAAATCCGCTCGGCTGTGAGAGCACATACCGGCGCGAACGCGTATTTGCGCCTACCGGCGCGAACCACGAACATCTTCGCTTCTCCATTGACCCTTCTATTGCTTTCT
>Ga0310696_10011255_pt1 | contig 10210 bp, 8 predicted proteins | sample AusTroGonzalo_MG_4_FD_203885 | JGI IMG/M metagenome (GOLD analysis project Ga0310696, IMG submission 203885) | Bovine rumen microbial communities from tropical cattle in Woodstock, Queensland, Australia - Gonzalo_02 (v2) (version 2) | ecosystem: Host-associated > Mammals > Digestive system >... | reverse complement strand
CAACTTCATCAAACGCCACAACGGCCCCACCGCATCGGATGCTGAAAAGATGCTCAAGGTCATCGGCGTGAAATCGCAAGAACAACTTGTCGACGAAATCATCGCTCCCGAAATCCGTCTGCCGAAACCGCTCAACATCGGCGAGGGCATGAGCGAATACGAAGTCATCAGCCACCTCAAAGCGCTGGGTGCCAAGAATAAACAGTTCCGCACCTACATCGGCTTGGGCTATTACAACACCATCACCCCTGGCGTCATCATGCGCAACATCCTTGAGAACCCAGGCTGGTACACCTCTTATACTCCTTATCAAGCCGAGATTTCACAAGGCCGTCTCGAAGCCCTCGTGAATTACCAGACCGTCATCAGCGACCTCACCGCACTGCCGTTGGCCAACGCCAGCCTGCTCGACGAAGGCACAGCCGCCGCCGAGGCCATGCTGATGTTCTGGCACTCCCGCAGCCGCGCTCAGGTGAAGGCCGGCGTGAAGAAGTTCTTCGTCGCCAACGACGTGTTCCCGCAGAGCATCGAAGTCATCAAGACCCGCGCCCACTTCCAGGGCATCGAGGTCGTAGTGGACGATGTCAACAAGTTCGATTGCAGTGAAGCATACTTCGGCATCCTGCTGCAATGCCCCAACCAGTTCGGTGAGATTGTGGACAACCGCGCCAAGGTCGCCGAATGGAAAGCCAAAGGCATGCAAGTGGCCGTCGCCGCCGACCTGCTCAGCCTCACCCTCATCACGCCTCCTGGCGAATGGGGTGCTGACGTGGTCTTAGGTTCCAACCAGCGTTTCGGTTTGCCGATGGGATTCGGCGGTCCTCATGCCGGTTACTTCGCCACCACTGAAGCATACAAGCGTGAGATGCCTGGCCGTATCATCGGTATAAGCGTCGACGCCCTCGGCAATCCTGCTTACCGTCTGGCGCTCCAGACCCGTGAGCAACACATCAAGCGCGAAAAGGCCACGTCCAACATCTGCACGGCTCAAGCATTGCTGGCCATCATGTCGGGCTTCTATGCCCTCTATCATGGTCCAGAGGGCTTGATTGAGATTGCCCATCATATCAACTGCCTCGCCGGCAAGTTGACCTCCGAACTGGCCAAGCTCGGCGTGAAGCAACTCAACAAGCACTTCTTCGACACCCTGTTGTTCGAACTGCCTGAAGGCACTTGCACCTGCAAGGTGAAGGAAGCCGCTGAGAAACATTGTATGAACTTCCGCATCATCGACAAGCAACACTTCGGTATCAGCCTCGACGAGACCACCGCTCGCGAAGACATCAACGAGATTGGTCAAGTCGTTGCCGAAGCCCTTGGCAAGCAACATGAAGAGCTCGTCTGCGACCCGAACTGCTCCAAGTTCAGCGGCATCCCTGCTGAGATGCAGCGCACCTCCAAGTTCATGCAGGCCCCGATGTTCTTCAAGTACCGCAGCGAGACCGACATGATGCGTTACATGAAGAAGCTCGAAAATCGTGACCTCAGCCTCAACCGCTGCATGATTCCGCTCGGAAGCTGCACGATGAAGCTGAACCCCGCCACTTCGATGTACGCCCTCAGTTGGCCTGAGTTCGGCAACATCCACCCATTCGTCCCCGCCGACCAAGTTGAAGGTTATCTCGAACTCATCAATGAGATGGAGAAAGACCTCTGCGAAATCACGGGCTTCAAGGGCATGAGTTTCATGCCTAACTCGGGTGCCAGCGGCGAATATGCCGGTCTGCTCACCATCCGCCGTTACCAAGAGGCCAACGGCCAGGGTCATCGCAACATCTGCCTGATCCCCGCTTCGGCCCACGGCACCAACCCTGCTTCGGCTGCCATGGCTGGTATGCAAGTGGTGGTGGTGGCCTGCGACGAGCACGGCAACATCAACCTCGACGACGCCAAGGCCAAGGCCGAGCAATACAAGGATAACCTAGCGGCCTTCATGGTCACCTATCCCTCGACCCACGGCATTTATGAGGACGGCATCCGCACCCTCGTGAAGATTGTCCACGACAACGGCGGTCAAGTCTATATGGACGGTGCCAACATGAACGCTCAGGTCGGTCTGACCTCTCCTGGCTTCATTGGTGCCGATGTGTGCCACCTCAACCTGCACAAGACCTTTGCCATCCCTCACGGCGGTGGCGGTCCTGGCGTAGGCCCCATCGGCGTGGCTGAGCATCTGAAACCCTACCTGCCCTCACACATCCTGTTCCACTGCGGTGGCGACAAGCAGGAAGGCGCTGTTTCGGCTGCTCCCTTCGGTAGCGCACAAATCCTCACCATCACCTACTGCTACATCAAGATGCTGGGCGGTGAAGGCCTGAAGAAAGCCACTATGGGTGCCATCATGAACGCCAACTACCTGAAGGAACGTTTGCAGGACTACTACCCGATTCTGTATACCGGCAACCACGGTCATGTGGCTCACGAGATGATTCTCGATATCAATGGCATCAACAAGACTGTTGGTGTAGCCGCCATCGACATCGCCAAGCGTCTGATGGACTTCGGCTTCCACGCTCCTACCGTGGCCTTCCCTGTGCACGAGACCCTGATGGTGGAACCCACAGAGAGCGAGCCGATTGCCGAACTCGACCGCTTCGTCGAAGCCATGATCCAAATCCGCAAGGAAATCAAGGACATCGAGGACGGCAAGGCCGAGAAGGGCAACAACATCATCTCGCACGCACCTTACACTGCTGAGATGCTGATGGCCAACGAGTGGAACTTCCCCTTCACCCGCGAAGAGGCCGGCTTCCCGATGAAGAGCGATGTCCAGGACAAATACTTCCCGCATGTCACCCGCATCGACGATGCATACGGCGATAGGAATTTGGTTTGCAAGTTCTCTGCGGAATAATTTGGTTCACGCAGAAATCGCAGAATACGCAGAATGAAAAAATCGCAGCCGTTTGGTTGCGATTTTTTCGTTTTTAATCCCACCCCTCAACAAAAATCTCATAATTCTCAAAAACAATCACTTCGCCAGCAGTAATTTTGGCCCGCTTGCGGGTTTCAACCTCACCGTTGCGAAGCACCATGCCCGCCGTGACGACCTCCTGGGCCTCGCTGCCGGAATAGACTACATCGCAGGCTTTGAGTAATGAGATTAAAGGAATGTAGTCCTCGCCTTCGCGAAGGGTGAATTCGATTCTATTGAGTTTTCTTGCCATGTCTTTTAGGTTTTGGATTTTTGCAAACGCTCTGCTTGTTTCTTTTCAGTATGACGAGCCATCAGTTCCAACACGTATACCGTAATTGCCCCCAATGCCACCATGACAACCGCCAGCAACAACTCCCTATTCCAACTGGGGAGATAAAAGACATAATCCATCATGTCGGCGGAAGGCTCTTTCCAAGGATACACCACCGGCAGGCTGCCCAACATGAAACCAGCCAGCACCGACAAAGTGGAATCGCGGTAATCGCGCATGAGCCATGAAAGTAAGTGTGAAAACGAAACGATACTCACGATGGCACCTAACACAAAGGGCAGCAAAATCCGTGCGCCATGCATAAAGGTGGAAGCCTTGGTCAAAGCTGGAATAGCCTCTGTGACAATCAATTCGTAGTTACCCATCAACAGCATGAGGTGAGAACCTGAGACTCCAGGTACTACCATACCAGTGGCTCCGACAATACCGCATAGAAAAAGATACAGGAAGTTATCGTTGGAATATGGATTCGACTTGATGGAAAGAAAGAACGAGATGGTCATGCCCGCCAAAAACAATGCTATATTCTTGACATTCAGCTTTTCAATGCGCTTCAACACATACACCACCGAGGCGAGGATAAGGCCGATGAAGAACGACCAAGTATAGACCTCGTAGGATTTCAGCGTCTGCTTCAGGAAAATAGCCGTCAGCACCATGCCTGTCAAGAGGCCAAGTACTATCGTGACCAAAAACTTGATGTCGGTGCGCTGTGCAAACTCGCTGAATTCACCTTTGCGTAGATACTTGAAGTTATTGTGATTCAAGGCATTGATGGCATTGACGAAACGTTCGAACACGCCCAAAATCAGCGATGCCGTACCACTTGACACAGGAAACACATTCACGGCTCCCATAATCATGCCCTTGATGAACACCTTTATCGTCAGCCACAATTTTAGCATCACTGTTCCTTTTGCTTTCAAAACACAAAAGTACGACAAAAATTGTTTCCAAAGGGAAGATTTCACCATTCAAAGAAAAAAGTACAGCATTCAACGCTAAAATCACTATTTTTGCAATCCAGAATCATCGTCATGACAGACACTCAGGAACAAGTCCACTACCCCCAAAACTTCGACATCAAGCTGATTATCGCTGCCGAGATTCCTTTGGACGAGGCCAAACAAAACATCAGCCAGGCCCTCAGCGAGAGCCAGACAGTGCACAGTTTCGTCAACGTAAGAAGCAGTGGCAAAGGCAATTACTTCAGCTATTGCTACAACATCGACATCGAGAGCAAGGAGCATTTGGAACGCACCTACGCTCTGCTCAAAACCATCCATGGATTAAAATTCGCCCTATGATAAAAGCCTATTCCATAAGGATTTACGGTCGCGTGTTCAATGTAGGTTTTCGCCGATATGTACACCGCTATGGGCTGCAATGCCATGTGGTAGGCTATGTGGAGAACGACCGCGCCGATGGCAGTGTCCACATCGAGGCCGAAGGTGAGGAAAAAAACCTTGACCGCTTCACATTGCTTTGCGGCGAGGGCACACCTTATTCATATATTACGGACATGAAGATTGAGGATGTTGCGCCCACAGGGAAATATATTGATTTTCAGGAAATACGATGATTGAACGATTAACGATAATGGGCAGACACGTGGGTCTGCCCCTACAAGACAACAATTAAACAATTAAACGGTTAAACAATTCAACAACAATGACATACCCCGATTTCTCCAAAATCCTCTTCTTAGACATCGAGACCGTCTCGCAAGAAAAATCCTTCGACCAACTCTCTGAGCGGATGCAGAAACTCTGGTCACACAAGGCTGAACAAATCGGCAAGGGCGATGAAGATGCCACCCCCGAATCGCTTTACGACCGCGCTGCCATCTATGCCGAATTTGGCAAAATTGTCTGTATCTCAGTCGGTTTCTTCAATGACCAGCGTTTCCGTCTCAAATCGTTTTACGGCCACGACGAGAAAGCCCTGCTCAACGACTTTGCCAACATGCTAAACCGTTACTATAACGCTCCCGATGCCCAGCTCTGTGCCCACAACGGCAAAGAATTCGACTTCCCCTACATCGCCCGAAGGATGCTCATTAACGGCATACAAATCCCTAAAATTCTGCAAGTTGCAGGCAAGAAACCTTGGGAAACCAACTTCATCGACACGATGGAGCTATGGAAGTTCGGCGACTACAAGACCTTCACCTCTTTGGACTTGCTCTGCGCTATCTTGGACATCCCCACCCCGAAGGACGACATCAACGGCAGCGAGGTAGGCCGAGTATACTGGCAAGAGAACAACATAGAGCGCATCAAGACCTATTGCCAGAAAGATGTTTTAGCCATCGCCCAACTCATGCGCCGTTACAACTACCTGCCTCTCATCCCCGACAACTGCGTGGACTACACCAACTGAACATGCACATCCTTTCCAAATCCACCTATATCAAGGGCTTACAGTGCGAAAAGGCATTGTACATGCAGAAAAAACACCCTTATCTGCGCGACAAGCTCAGCATCGAACAAAGGGCCAAATTCCAGCGCGGCACCGATGTGGGTGTGCTGGCGCATGAGGTTTTTCCTGACGGGGTTGACATGTCGCCCGCCTCACCGTCTCAGTTTCCCAAAAAGGTAAAGGAAACTTGGGACAGCCTCAGCAACCCCGAAGTTAAGGTAATGTATGAGGCTGTTTTTCAGTATAATGACACGCTTATCATGTTAGATATGCTCGTCCGCGAGGGCGACAAATGGTTGGCCGTAGAAGTGAAGAGTTCGATGCGACTCAGCGACACCTATTATAATGATGCCGCGCTGCAATACTATGTGCTACATGGTTGCGGGGTGTCACTCAGCGATTTCCGCCTGATGTACCTCAATGGTGACTATGTGAAAGACGGTTCCATTGACGTGAATCAGCTGTTCAAGATGGAATCGGTGATGGAGTATGTCGTTGAGCGAGAGGCATTTGTTGCAGAGAATGTGGAACGGTTGAAAAAAGTGGTCGCCTTGCCGCACTCGCCAATGGTGAACATCGGGACGCAATGCCACACCCCCTACCCTTGTGATTTTCAGGGCCATTGTTGGAAATTGATTCCGAAAAACAGCTTCCTGTTCACCACTGCAATGGATGATGATGCCCTGTTCCAACTCTATTTCAACGGTGTGAACACCAACGCCAAGATGCTGCAACAAATCGAGCCCGATTCAGAAGAAGCTCATCAGATTGAGGCTTTGGAGACTAACTCGTATTATGTTGATTACAAGACGCTATACTCGTTGGCTCCACAACCTAAGCCAAAATCCATTGCTTATCTAAATCTCCTGCTCTACCGCCCTGCCGTGCCAGAATTGGATGGTACGAAACCTTACGAGGAGATGATTTTGGCTTTTGCATTGCAAGGTGAGCATGAACAGGACGCAGCCATAGATTCCTCGCCACCCACAGGCTCACACAGGAATGACATGGCTGCTGAGACCTACCTACGCAGGGATGACATGGCTGCGGCTGAAAACTGTTTCGTTTGGGATTGCTTTGAAAATCACGGACTTTGGAAAGAAGCCATCAACATCTTAATTGAGAAACTCTCTCATTATGAACTGGTTGTATGTTTTACTCCGCAAAACCTGACCACCACCTTACTCCGCCACGAGATTATCCAGAACCAAACCATAGGCTACAAGGTTTTTAACCTCTTTGATGTGCTGCAAGAGGCGCATTTCTACCATCCAGCCATCAAGCGGGGGCTCACTCTGCAACGCCTTGAAACGGCACTTTTTAGCAATGCCAAACTGTTCGAACACAGCCGAATTATCCTTGAAGCCACCAGCAACGACCTCATAAGTTATCAACAGGCAAGAGAAGACTTAATCGCTGAAAATGAAATTGTTGCAAAAACTTATCAACTCTTTTTCAAGTAGTTGATAACTTCCCGAAAAGAGTCTTATCGGGGCGAATTTTAATCCGTACTTTTGCATTTCGAAACGAACAGAGAAATACAAAATCATGCCCAACGATACTATCACGCGCCGACCTTTCGGCGATACCGCGAAACGCAATTTGATGACTCCTGACCAAGTATTTGCTACTCAGGGACGTATCCCACCACAGGCCACTGATCTTGAGGAAGTGGTGCTGGGTGCCCTCATGTTGGAGAAGGAAGCTGTCAACGAGGTCATCGATATTTTGTCGCCCGAAGCCTTTTATTTGGACAAGCACCAGAAGATTTTCGCCGCCATCAAAGCCCTTTTCGGAAAATCAGAACCCATTGATATTCTGACCGTTACCAACGAGCTAAAACAACGTGGCGAGTTGGAGATGGTGGGCGGTGCTTATTATATCTCAAAGCTTACTAACCGCGTCGTGTCGGCGGCCAACATCGAATATCACGCTCGCATCATCATGCAGAAACACATTCAGCGCCAGTTGATTCTGATTTCGTCCGATATGATCCACGATGCTTTCGAGGATACCACCGACGTGTTCGACCTGTTGGACAAGGCCGAGAACAACCTCTTCCAAATCAGCGAGAACAACCTGCGCCGCAGCTATGACTCAATGCAGGATTTGGTCAGCCGAGCCATCACGGAGATTCAGAACGCCAAAAACGCCGACAACAAGTTGCGCGGCGTACCTTCGGGCTATACCGAACTCGACCGCATCACACAAGGCTGGCAAAAGTCCGACCTCATCATTTTGGCCGCGCGTCCCAGTATGGGTAAGACCGCATTCGCCTTGAATCTTGCCCGTAATGCCGCCGTTAACTTCAACAGACCGATTGCTTTCTTCTCTTTGGAAATGTCTTCAGTTCAATTGGTTACGCGTCTGATTTCGACCGAAACCTCTCTCACTGCTGACAAACTACGTTCCGGCGATTTGGCCGAATACGAGTGGCAACAATTGAACACCAAAGTCACCCCCTTGACCGATGCACCTATTTATATTGACGACACGCCCCAGCTCTCCGTCTTTGAGTTGCGTGCCAAATGTCGCCGACTGAAGCAACAGCATGATATTCAAATGGTTTTCATCGACTACCTGCAACTCATGACCGCCAAGGGCGACAAAGGACTCAACCGTGAGCAGGAAATCAGTACCATCTCACGCTCGCTGAAGAGTTTGGCCAAAGAGTTGGAAATTCCTGTGTTGGCACTTTCACAATTGAGCCGTAGCGTGGAGCAGCGTCCAGGTTCCAAAAAGCCCATCCTTTCTGACTTGCGTGAATCGGGTGCCATCGAACAGGATGCCGACATGGTGATGTTCATCTATCGTCCTGAGTATTACAAAGATGGAGTTGATTCCGAAGACAAGCCCAAAGGCTATACCGTTATTGACATTGCCAAGCATCGTAACGGTAAATTGGGCGAGGTAGAATTGAGATTTGTCGGCCAATACGCCCGATTCGAGGAAATGGAGCAAGGCTTCGACAACAGCAGCTTCACCAGTATTGGTCCCAACAGCCAGTTTGACAGCCCACAGGTGTACAGTTCAAAGATGAACAATGACGACGGCATGTCATCCTATAATCCATCCATCACCTCCGATGAACCCATCCCATTTTAACCCTTTTGAACCATGAAAAAAGACGAAAAGAAAACGCCTCATTCTAAAAGCAACCCACTGAAATTCAACGTGTCGGAGCCGACGCAGCTGATGGATTTCCTGATGAAGAAGATGGATGGCATCAGCCGCAACAAAGTCAAGCGCATGTTGGCTAACAAAACCATTTCGGTCGACGGGCAGCGCACCTCGCAATTTGACTTTGCCCTCGAACCTGGCATGGTCGTTGAAATCGGCAAGCCTACTGCCAAAGAACGCTTTCACAATCCTTGGCTGAGCATCGTCTACGAGGACAAATACCTTTTAGTCATCGACAAGAAGGAAGGTCTGCTCACCAACAGCCCTACGAAGGAAAAAGATACGGCGCAAGGCATTCTGAATGAATACTTTATCTATACGCAGCAACGCTGTCGCGCCCACACCATCCATCGCCTCGACCGCGACACTTCAGGCCTGATGCTTTTCGCAAAGAGCAAGGAAGTGGCCTTGGCTTTTGAGGAGGGCTGGAAGAACACCGTCTACGACCGGCGTTATGTGGCCGTGGTGTGCGGCTGCATGGAGAAAAAGGAAGGCACGGTGGCTTCGTGGCTGAAGGACAACAAAGCCTTCATCACCTACTCCAGCCCTGTCGACAATGGCGGAAAGTACGCCGAGACTTATTATGAGACACTTTATTCCAATCCGAGGTATTCTTTAGTGGAATTGCAGTTGGAGACTGGTCGTAAAAACCAAATCCGCGTCCACATGGCCGACATTGGGCACCCTGTGGTAGGCGACCCGAAATACGGCATCTCAGACTCAGGAACCTATGACAACTCATTGGGCCGCTTGTGTTTACACGCCTACAAGCTCTGTTTCCACCACCCCTACAAGAAAAAGGACATGGAGTTTGAGACGCCGTTCCCGAAGGTATTTTCCAAGCCGTTCCCTGGGATGGATAGAGAATAGGCAGTTGTGTCAAAGGCAAAACATCCTTACGCATCGCCATTCCCCAAGGCAAGGACGAAGGCGAATTTTTTAGCCATTGGATGGTGTCGGGGGTGTTGTTGTTTGAACAATGATGATTTCGAGACGCGATAAATCGACGTCTCTACAGGCGGATACGTTGACAATAAACGACATTGTTCCCAAAACCGTCCAACCCCTGTAGAGACGCGATTCATCGCGTCTCCATAACACCAACAACAAAGCCATCCTCCAAACCTTTTTTGAATTGCAGAGGATGGCTGTAGCCAATTATGGAATCCTGAACACCTTTCAAATGGCCCTATTACGAGTACTGATGGAGATTTAATCTGGTGTAATAGGTTCGCTTGTAGGTGGGGGCTATTTCGATACTATGAACCTCAAATGTCCAATCCTTCCATCTTTACAAACCACTTTTAAGATATAGATTCCTGCAACCAGATTATCTGTCGTAATCCTCACATGGTTATCATCAACTTCTTCATGATGTTGCTGAATTCCCAACAAATCAT
>Ga0310696_10011252_pt1 | contig 10212 bp, 1 predicted proteins | sample AusTroGonzalo_MG_4_FD_203885 | JGI IMG/M metagenome (GOLD analysis project Ga0310696, IMG submission 203885) | Bovine rumen microbial communities from tropical cattle in Woodstock, Queensland, Australia - Gonzalo_02 (v2) (version 2) | ecosystem: Host-associated > Mammals > Digestive system >... | reverse complement strand
GTAGCACCGGTTGACCCCATTAAGTTCTATGTAACAGGTGACGAGGCACTTGTTGTGGACGCTGGTTTGACTAAGGATAAAGCATGGAAAGCAGACGCTATCAAATCCGAAAAGGATACCGCTGTCCTCAACCTGAAAGCCAATCAGGATTACATACTCAAGATCGTAGTTGGTGAGAACTGGCTCGGTTATGACAAATTGTCGGAAGTAGCCGATGGACTTAAAAACGTGGATGGTGACTACCACAATATCGGCTTCAGACTGAATAAGGCCGGCGAAGTGAAAGTAATCTACTTCGTGAAAGATGGAAAAGTTACTTTCAAACTGATGGGTGACTTCTATGCGCCGGCAGAGGATCCCGCTAAGTTCTATGTTACCGGTGACGAAGCACTCGTTGTGGACGCTGGTCTGGACAAGGGAAAAGCATGGAAAGCAGATGCTATTAAATCCGAAAAGGATACCGCTGTTCTCAACCTGAAAGCCAATCAGGATTACATTCTCAAGATTGTGGTTGGTGAGAACTGGCTCGGCTTTAACAAACTGTCGGAAGTAGCTGATGGTCTTAAAGACTTGGATGGTGACTACCACAATATCGGCTTCAAACTGAATAAGGCCGGCGAAGTGAAAGTGATCTACTTCGAAAAAGACGGAAAGGTTACTTTCAAACTGATGGGTGACTTCTACGTACCATCTGCTGAGGATGCCGCTAAGTTCTATATCACCGGTGACTCCGCACTCGTTGTGGACGCTGGTGCAGGTATTGCAAAGAAATGGAACCCCGACGCAATCAAATCTGAGAAGGATACTTTCGTTCTCAAACTGAAAAAAGAGGTTAACTACCTCCTCAAGATTACGCTGGATGGTACATGGGCTGATGGTAAAGTCAAAGGTTATAGCGCCCTTACCGACAAAACCAACATGGTCAAGGGCTCGGATGATAACATCGGCTTCTCGCTCAAGACTGACGGCGATGTGAAGGTTATCTACAATGCTACCGAATTCAAACTCGTAGGTGATTTCGTAGAGGCAGAGACTCCGAAACTGGAGGACGGTTACTATCTCATTGGCCAGAACGGTTGGGATCTCGCAAGCATCGATGCTGCTCAGAAGTTCGTTGAGACTGAGAATGCAGGTGAGTTCAAACTGGAGGTAACTCTGATTGTTGACAAGGAAATCAAGGTTGTTGAGGTAAAAGACAACGATATTAAGACTTGGTTCCCGGATGGCGTGGACAATGCATACAAGGTAGATGCAGCACACGCAGGCAAGACCAATATCTACTTCAAACCTGCCGGCAGTGAAGACGAGGCTTGGAAAGCATTCGGCGGATTTATCTTCGTAGAAGAAGGAACAGAGCCGCCTACGCCGCAACCGTTTGACGGTAAGTTCTTTATCACCGGTGAGTCGCTTGTTGGTTCTTGGGAGCCGAACGCACTGGCTGTTGAGAATGGTTCACATACCTTCACCGCACTCAAGGTGGGTGACTATACCTTCAAGATCACGGTAGATGGTACCTGGAGTACGGCGAAGGGCTTCAGTGACCTCAAAGACAGACCTAAAGGCGTAACGGCTGATGGTGACGGCAATATCTGCTTCTCGCTTGCTGAGGCTGGTGACGTTACGGTTGCTTTCGATGGCACGAATATCACCCTGACCGGTAAGTTCGATGAGAGCAAGGAAATCGCCATCGAGGACGGTTTCTATCTCATTGGCCAGAAGGGTTGGGACCTCGCTGCACTTAGTGCAGACCTGAAGTTCGCTGCTGTTCAGGGCGCTGAGAGTGAAGAGTACAAACTCGAAGTTATCTTGGCGGAAGGCCAGAAACTCAAAGTCGTTAAGGTTGAGGCTAATATGATCAAGACCTGGTATCCGGACGGCATGGGTACAGACTACACGGTAGATGCTGCACACGCCGGAAGTGCTACTATTTACTTCCGTCCGACGGCTCAAGAGGCTGAGGATTGGAAAGCATTCGGTGGCTTCATGTACATCGAAATGTCCAGCCAGGCTATTGACAACAACGTTGTAGAGTCGAAGGCCGTTAAGTTCTTCGAGAATGGTCAACTCATCATCATCAAGAATGGTGTGAAGTACAACGTACAAGGAACTGTTGTACGTTAAACAACGCATTAGCCCGCTGTAGTAGGCTAAAATAATCCACCAGCCATCTGGCTGATCCTCAGAGGGACGCTCCGGCGCCCCTCTTTTTTTGTTCAAAAATAAATTTTTTGAAAAAAAGATTTGTATATTCGAAAAAATATTCGTAACTTTGCAGCCGAAATACGTGCGCACACGCATAAACATATTATTTTTTAATATGGATTAATAATATTAACAATTTAAATTCTTTTATCATGAGAAAACTTTTTTCTTTATTGATGGTTTTATTCTTCGGACTTGGTGTAGTATGGGCTACAGACAAGACCGTGAAGAGTACCTTTACAAGCAAAACGATGCCTTCGGATGGTACAGTAACAGATTTGGAAGGTGTAGTAACATGGTCTGTTGCAACAGAAGTAGGCGTGGGTACCCCTGAAATTAGTGGTGGAACTGCAAGTGGCACAAGTTGCCTTAAATTTGGTTCTTCTGGATCTAATTATTTTAAAAAGATTGAATTATCTACGGATTATTACAAAAAGCACAATGTAAAATCAGTAGTATTGTACATCCGTAACAACGGAAAGAAAACGGGCACTTTTACGGCCGTCCAAGGTAATGATACTATCGGTTTTGAATCTAAGGAATTTGGTGCAGAATGGACAACGCTTACTGCTGAAAAAACGAAAGGAGAAGGTGGTGCTTTAAAGGTTATTTATGAGGTTCAACAGGCTTCGTATCTCAGTTATATTGAAGTGCTGTATGAAGAGGGCGATGCTGTCGAATGCCAAAATCCTGTAACGGTAACTAAAGGGGAAGAAGTAAATGGCAAATTCAAATTGAGCGCTACAGAAATCTGTGGGGATGGAGAAGGAGAAGATGTTCTGGTGACAGGTATTACTCCCGATGAGGGTTATGTGTTTGACGAGATAACGACATCTGCCAGTGGTACCGTCGATAATGATAATAAGAAAGTAACCGGTATCACGGAAGCTACGACTATCTCCGTTGTCTTCAGAGAACTTCCGAAATATACCGTTTCTTTCAGTACGGGTGCAGGTAATCCTGAACAAGAAAGTATCACAGAGAGTATAGGCGGTGCAGGTATTGAACTTCCCGACGGCAAAACTCCGAGTTGCTCGGATTGGACTTTCGCAGGTTGGGCAGAAACTGCTGTTGATGCAGAAACAACAGAAAAACTGGCTCTTCTCTATCCCAGTGATAAGTATAAACCGGCCGCTAATGTAACACTCTATGCTGTGTATAAAAGAATCGAGACAGGTGCAGAGGAAGAGCAGAATATGACGGAAACATTTGAGAACCAAACTGCAGGTGCGACGTATAATAGTACTCAAGAGTATGATGCAAACAAAAGTGTTGTAGAGTTAGCCTGGACTATGTACTATGGTACGGTATCCACGAATGATAAGGTGTCTGGCAATCAATCTGCCCAGATGCGTTGGTACGCAAGTGCAAAGGACGCGTTAGGTTATATTGAAACGAAAACTCCGGTTAAGGGTTTGAAGAGTTTGGCATTTAAGGCTCGCGTAAGCAATACTGATGTAAAAATGTCTGTGTCCTACTCAACGGATGGAGAGAATTGGGTGGCTGCTGAAGAAAACCTTGAGTTCTCTGAGTCTGGGAAAGGCCTGGATTTCTCGGTTGATATTAATGGTACTGTAGGTACAGATTATTATGTTAGAATAGGTGTTGGAGACGGAGGAACAGCTCCGGGCTCAAGCAATTATAAACTTATTATTGATGACATTGTATTTAATTATAAAGCCGAAAGTGTAACAACTTACTATCTCTCCGCTCCTTCGTGTGGCGCCGCCCTTCCGAAGATGCAGATTGCTGGCGCATGGAATGTGGAAAATGAAGCGTGGGTATTGAATGACATGACCCTTGCACAGGATAAACTGACGGCAACATACAAAGTTCAACTTGCAGCCGGTAACTATAACTTTAAAATGCTGAAGGATGGCGGTTGGCTCTCAATAGCAACCTCGGATGGTTCTCCTTATACCTTCCATCGTGAATGGACCGGTGCTGCTGGTATTACTGATAACGCGAACAACGACCTGAAAATCGAGGCTGATGAAGATGGTGAGTACCTTTTTACGTGGATCTTCGCTAACGACTCTCTCAATATTGCCTTCCCCGCAAAACGCGAACCATTGGCTGACGGCTTCTATCTGATTGGCCAGAATGGTTGGGATATAAAAGCGTTGAACAATGACCTCCTCTTTGTTCTGCATAAGGAAGAAGGAGACTGGAAAGAGTACAAACTGACCGCTAACTTGGAACTCGGCCAGGAAGTGAAGGTTGCTAGAGTGGAGAACGACGAAATCAAGGAGTACTTCCCCGATGGACAGGGAAACCACTTCACGATTGACGAGACCTTCGCAGGTCAGAGGGATATTTATTTCAGTGCGGTAATTAATAACTCCGTTGACTGGGCTCGCTTCGGTGGTTACTTCTGGATGGGCGCAAATACTGTTCAAATCGATGTAACGCTTCCGGAAGGTATCTCTTGGGACGATGTTTATGCTTATGTATGGAAGATGGTAGAGGAGAAATCGGTTAATTGGTTGGCATGGCCGGGTCTCGCAGCTCTTGAGGCTGTCGGTTCTTCGAGTGCTCCTGCTCGAATCGCTATGCAGAAAGCAGAGGGCAACAAGTATTTCTTCAATTGTCCGGTTGGCTATAACTATGTTGTTTTCAATAACAACAATGACCAGCAATCGGTTGACCTCAACTGGTCGGAGGCAAAGAAATCCTTCGTGCTCAGCGCTGAGAAAGATGGAGAGGGTCACTACAAAGAGAAAGACTCTGCTACTGCTCTCGGCAATATCGACGTGACGATCGAAGCCGTTAAGGCGCTTGAGAACGGCCAACTCATCATCATCAAGAATGGTGTGAAGTACAACGTTCAAGGAGCTGTTGTACGTTAAACAATCCATCAGCCATATGGCTGATTATCAGAGGGACGCTCTTAGCGCCCCTCTTTTTTTATACCCTCTGCATAGAGGCTTATCAGACCTAAACCACACCTTTGTCCTATGTTTATCGTATCGTCAACTTTTTTCTCCCTTGAAAAAATCTATTTTTGCTATTTTTATGATGATTGATAATCTCTATTTTTGGAATTTTTTTTGACATTTTTCTCTAAACTTTTTTGATTACATTAAATGAGTTAGAAGAAATTTTATCTTGTTTTATTTTCTTTATTAATTAATAAAAATAATTTTTTTTGAAAAAAAGATTTGCATATTCAAAAAAATATTCGTAACTTTGCAGCCGAATTTGTATTATATTAGATATACTATATATATTACAATATATAATTAACTTATTTATTAACTAAAACATCTATTATCATGAAAAGAATTCTTTCTTTATTGATGACGGTATTATTTGCCGGGACGATGATGGCTGCCGTAGGCAATGTGTATTACACATTTGCGACTGCCAAAAATAGCAGTAATACTAATTACGCGGCCAATTATGATGTGACCATTGCCGGAATGAAATGGTCGGTTCCCGGTAACCAAAACAATGACGGCTTTGTTCGCATTGGAGGTGGTAAGAATACCGGTTTGGACAAAGTAGATCGCATCATTACAGGTCAAACGCCTATGGGCGATGCGATTGCAAAAATTGTGATTAGTCATAAAGGTATTTCCAGTGACAAAATCACATTAAATCAAGTTACTGTTATTACGGCAAGTGATGCCGATTTTTCAACAGACGTTGTTAGTACGGGAGTAGTCCCTGATGCGCTTAAAAAAAGCACACCTGGAACGATTGAAATTGCCCCTGAGGCAGGTGCTTGGCCCAAGGACAGTTATTATAAAATCGTACTGAATATCTCAAACACTAGCACGAGCAATGCTGGTGTTGATGTGGCAACAATCGAATTCTATTCCTTCCAAGACGATGCTGCGCCGGCTATTACGGCTGCTAAGGTGGATTTTGGGATGTTGACTTCAACAACGTTGCCCATCGAGAAATCTGCTGAATTGGAGGTGATAGGTGCGAATTTGTCATCCGTTATTACGTATTCGATTATTGGAAGTAATGTGACGGCTACCGGTTCTCTTAGCAAGACAGGTGGTACGCTGAATGTAAAACTCACGGCTGACGCTGAAGGAGTAATTTCTGACACGATTGTTCTTACTTCCGGCTCTGTAGTAACGAAAGTTGCGGTAGAGGCTAATGTGGTTAAGACCGTAGGTGATGGTTCAAAAGATAATCCATTTACCACGGCGGATGTTATCAAACTAAACAATGGAATTGGTAACGATAAGTATTGGGTAATAGGTTATATTGTTGGCTGCGCTGCTAATAATGGAGTATTAGGAAGTGAAACGAATTCTAACCTTGCCATAGGTGAAGCAACAGACCAAGACGAAAACCTGGTTCCTGTAGAGTTGCCGAATGCTGTTCGTTCGGATTTGAATATTGTCGACAATCCGGATAATAAGGGCAAAAAGGTTAAAGTGCATGGACAATTAATTGCTTACTTCCTAACTACAGGTGTTAAGTCAGTGGATGACTTCGAACTTCTTGAAGACGAACCTCCGACACCGAGTGGAGATGTAACGTTGTATATTATTGGTTCAATTGTAAATGCGGAAATTCCGTATGCATACGTATATAAGACAGGTTCATCTTACAAAGTTTATCCGGGTGAGCAGATGACCGCAACAGGTCAATCTGCCGAGACCAATCCGGGTAATTATCTCCCGATATATTCATACACTTTCCCATCGGAATATGATTATATCCGTTTTAATAATGGCAAGACAGGCGATGATTTGTATATAACCGTTTGCTATCACTGGACAGAATATTTTGCTGAAGGGAAAATATATTTCTGGTATAATGGAGGAACTAACATAGTTGGTGCGTTAGATAATTGCTACGGACTTTCCGGATCATGGAAGGCTGCGGATGAGATTAACTTCACTGTTCCTTCGACCTTAGAAGTTGGTTACTATCTTGTGGGAAGTATGAACAATTGGGCTGTTGATGCAGCATTCAAGTTTGAAGAAAATGATAAGACAACCAACGAATATGTTCTGAAAGGTGTTGAGTTGGCTACAACGGATCAATTTAAGGTAGTTTATTCAGCAGACGGAACGGCATTGACGAAGTGGTATCCGGATGGCATGGATAACAACTACGGTCAGAATGGTGAGATCGTCGCTGATGGAACATATGACATCTACTTCCGTCCGGATGCTAACGGCAATGACGATTGGTTCTATAAAGTGATCTACGCAGCTAAGGTTGAAACTCCGACTCCGGGTACTATCTCTACTTGTGCAGAGGCAGCAGCTGCGGCTCTGACTGTTTCGGGGAATAACGTGTTGTACAACGATGGTGCAGAATATACCATTACAGGTTATGTGACCGAGATAGTTACGGAGTACAATTCAAACTTTAATAACATAAGCTTCTGGATGGCGGACACCAAAGATGGAGGTAAAGTGCTGGAGGCTTACCAGTGTGTTGTTCCCAGCGCGGACGCTGTTCCTGTTGTAGGCGACAAGGTGGCAGTGACCGGTAATCTGACGAAGTATAAAGATACTCCTGAGTTTGCAAAAGGCTGTACATTCGTACTGGTTCAGGCGGCTCCGGTGGCTGACGGCTTCTATCTCGTTGGAAAGATGAACAACTGGACTCCGGCTAAGGGTTACCAACTCTTTCTCAATCAGGGCAATACCGACAATACAGAGTATTTCCTCGAAACGACCTTGGCTGAGGGTGACATGTTCAAAGTAGGTTACTCTGTGGACGGCAATGTGGCAACATGGTTCCCAGCAAGCGATGAAACAAGTGACTATAACTATATAGTTGACGCCGCTCATGCAGGTGAAGTAACCGTTTACTTCCGTCCGAACTACGATGGTAATGATGACTGGCACAAGCAATGTATCTACGTTTACGTACCGAAGGCTCCGGAGAACCTCGGACCCAAAACCATTGCTGAGTTCCTGAGCCTCAAGAACGAAATCGACACCTGTGTGCTGACCGGCGTTGTGGCTAATATCAAGATGGACGGAGACCAGTACAATAAGTACGGAAACTTCGATCTCGTGGACGCTAACGATCCGACAGTAAGCGTTTATATCTACGGCTTGCTTACCGCAGACGGTGAATCTGAGAAATTCCAGGACATGGGCATTGACGAGAAAGATACGCTGACCTTAAAAGCCGTTTATCATGAGTACAACGGCAAACCGGAAGCTCAAAACGCGGTCTTTGTAGAAGTAAAGAAATACGATCCGACTACTCCTCCGACTCCGACAAGCGAGTGGGACGAAATCGTATTCACTGCTGTAACAGCAGCCGGCGAATTACCGGCAGACTCGCTCTTCACGCTTGCGAACAGTGAGTTCTCAATGAAGGTCTCGAATAACGGTAAGATGGCTATTGATGCCAACAACTGTTCGTTCGGAGAAGACTTTACTAAATATGAGTATCGTCTGAAGGCAGGATCTAATGAGAACTTTTTGACGCTCAATATTCCGGCTGATGGAAATCTTCGTATAGCAGTTCGTTCTAGTAGCAGTACCGCTACAACTCGTACGCTTGTTATCAAGCAAGGCGACGAAGAACTATATAACAAGGTAGTTCAAGATGCAGACAAAGTGGTTACAGAAGAAGGAACCTATTATCCGTACATCACTGTAGCGGTTAAGAAGGGAACAGTAACCCTGACCTTTGCCGCCGGTGCTTTGAACTTCTACGCCCTCGCATTCAAAGAGGAAGCCGCTCCGACTCCTTCAACGGATGTCACGATTTACTTCGTGAATACGCTGGGCTGGGATAAGGTAGGTGCTTACATTTGGTCGGAAACAGACATTCCTGTCGAATGGCCGGGAAAGATACTGACGGCAACTACTAAGGTGAACGGCTACGATGTGTATGAATATACATTCTCGCAGGAGTACGTAAATATTATCTTTAATAATACATCCGGAATTCAAACTGGCGACATGGCTTGGGACGCTACGAAAAAACTCGTATTCGTTCCGGGCGAGAGCGCTACCAGCGAGGGTAAGTGGTACGCTTCCCTCAATGACATTCCGGCTGATGTATATACTGTAGCTGGAAATTCTGCCGCTGCTTTTGGCGAGACATGGAATCCGGAATTTACAGCCAATGACATGGTTTTAGACGCTACCGGCCTCTATGTTTGGTCGAAGACTGGTGTGACTCTGGGAGCTGGTGATCAGATTACGTTCAAAGTATGTAAAGATCATGCTTGGGATATTGCTTATCCGTCTAGCGACTATGTATGGACTATAGATGAGGCTGGCACATATGATTTGACCATTTCCTTCAATCCGGTGACCAAGGAGATTACTCCGAAGGCTGACAAGCAAGGTGACACTCCGACTCCGGGCGGTGACAATTATGCTTACGTAAAGGTTACCAAAGAGCTTTCCGACTGGTCAGGTGAGTTCCTGATTGTTTACGAGGGTGAAGGCGTGGCATTCAACAGTAGTCTGGCCAATACAACAACTGCATATACGGGTATTGGAGGCCAATTCAATAATTTCATTGTGCCAATTATCAATGATACAATTGCTTATCATGATACCATTGCTGCCAAACAGTTCGTTATTGCCGCTATTGAGGATAAGGATACTTATTCTATCAAAGGTACCAATGGCCTTTATATAGGAAGAAAGAGCACGAGTAACGGATTGGATAAGAGTTCTTCTGAAGAATATGAGAATGCAATCTCATATAACGCGACAGATGAATGTATAGATATCGTTTCTTCTGCAGGCTTGTATATGCGTTTCAATTCGGCTGTGAACGAGAAGCGTTTCCGCTACTTCAAGGCAGATACATATGCAAAACAGCAGGCAATTCAACTGTATAAGAAAGTTAAAGTGGAGAGCACAACTCCCGCTCAGCCGGATGCAGTAATGTACATAGCCGGATCCTGGGATGTAGCGAACGAGTCGTGGGTAAAGCATGCGTTGTTGAAGTCCGCTGATGAGCTGACTGCAACGTATGAGGTAGAGTTGATCGGAGGCGAGTATGAGTTTGTTCTGTTCGAAGGCAATACAGTCCGTAAGATATCGAATAATG
>Ga0310696_10011251_pt1 | contig 10212 bp, 5 predicted proteins | sample AusTroGonzalo_MG_4_FD_203885 | JGI IMG/M metagenome (GOLD analysis project Ga0310696, IMG submission 203885) | Bovine rumen microbial communities from tropical cattle in Woodstock, Queensland, Australia - Gonzalo_02 (v2) (version 2) | ecosystem: Host-associated > Mammals > Digestive system >... | reverse complement strand
GATACACACACCTATCCCATCGGTTCGAATGTGAGTTATTGGGAGATAGACTATAATTACATTTATAATGAGCAGATGCCCAACCTCCTGAGAGTGTGCGCTATGTGGTCCGCACAGGATCTGTCTTTAAAAATGACGGTCTTAGGCAATTTCTTCTCTTCGTTCTTCCTGCCGATCCACCTGGATCTGATACATTCGTGTATAGAGTATTGGACTTTCTCATATGCCTTGAAACAGATATATACCCAGTCCGTAGATCAAAAATCATTTGTATCTTGTATTTCCGGAATTGATTTAGTGCTGGATAGCGACTTTAAGATAAGCCCACATCCCGAAACCATGAGCTTTGTAGATACTATATTGCGGAATTATAATACCGAGGACGTATTCGGTTTTTCTACCGATTCAAGCCGGCATGAAGAGATATTAGCCGAGCTGGATGGAAGCCAGCGGGTAGCATATAATGTAGATGTATTGAAATATATGTATAAGGGCGAGTGCTGTCCGGTGAGATTCATAGGGAAAATATACACGGGAGTGGATGAAGATATTAGCATATATAAACAAAGATTGGTGTGGTATAGAGGCAATGGAGAATTTATAAAAGATGATATACCATCTTATTATAATCTTCATTTTTATAAAGACCCAATTACCGGAGAGTATTATGAAATCACCGATTATAACCGGCAATATCTGCTCTTATATACAAATAATCCGAGCGATCCGGCGGGTATTCCCAACGACGGATTCACTTATTCGGATCTTATAAAAGATGAAGTATCATCATATCATGAATATCATTTCTATAAAGATCCGGATACCGGAGGATACTATGAAATCAATGATACTAACCGGCAATATCTGCTCTTATATATAAATGATCCCGATGATCCGGATGGTATTCCGAACGATGGATTCACCTATTCCGGAAACCGCGGGGGTATAGAATCATGCGTAGCAATATATCCGGATGAGGAATATGTATACGATAGCATCCCGGTTTATGAGACCGGACACTATTATAAAGCCGGGGATAGCTGGGAAGAAATTACAAATGAGAATAAAGACTTTCTCGAAAAATCCTTTACTCCGACATACTCCAAGAAAATGGTATTCAACTTAGATTTCTCCGTCGGATTCAAGAAGGAAGGAGAATATATTGTGTATTTGGAATTTTATGATACATGCAACCGGATATATTCTAAAAAGGTGAAATTCAATATTTCGGATATGATGTATAACCGGATAGAGGTAATGAAGATGGTTCCGGCGGACATCGACGAGTGGTCCGATGTGACTCCTCCTATAGATTTATATCAATATGCCGACGTTGATAAGCTGCCGGAGAATTTTACCGATGACGACATTCTTTTACAGAGTCATTTCTTCTGCGCCAATTCCGATGGGGATCCTTATAAAGCCGGACTTAATCACACTATAGCGGCTATAGTGGAGGATGGATATGAATTCGACGGCGATGAGGATTTTGATCCCGAATTGAATGTAACCATATGGTCCGACGGACAAGGGTCCGTAGAAGGAAATAGAGCCGGATCCCCATTTGAGAGCGGCCGCCTGGATGACCTTGTTGCGGATCTGGAAGAAGCATTTCCGGATTACTGGTGGAGCTGGGATAGAATCCAGATATCCAAGAGAGATAATATTATAGTAAAGCCCGATGATATAAACCCGTGGCCGAAAGAATAACAATATAATGATTTATGGCTAATCCAATAGATGTAAATGTACTAGACTGGCAGGGCAACCCGTTCAGCAGCAACAGATACGAATTTGTATATAATGGCACCAATACGGCGTTTGTTCCCCAGATAACCGTAGATGGTCTCAATCAATTAGATCCGAACTGCGGTTTCTGGGTCCGGTATTACTTATTCAACCAGAATAGAGATGCTATCAAGGCGGTAGTTTTAGTGGGACCGGATAATCAGCAGGTCGCATCTCAATATCGCGCCGGAGCTCAAGGCTTGACGGATGCGGTATATAATATTCTCGGATTGGAGAATGTATATGATTCCCCCGATGGAATACGATATATCGGATATGAAATATATCCCGATGATAACGGCCAGATATCGATCCAGGACGGACTAGGCCACTCTACTCGTATGGCGGGAGACGGAAACTATGTATGGGCCGGATACCCGGTAATCAACGAAGGCCTGCTGGTAAATGAAGTACCCGTATTCGGAACTCCGGATCCGGGAGTGTTTACGGTGAACCCATATATATTCAGGGTGAACAAAGCTAGACCTACCGTTACTTTCTTGGGAAACACGGAAGTAACTGAATATGATGGATCGGAGCACACCGTATCCGGATATACTCTGTCGTACACCAACGATCAGGGCAACCGGTTCCGGAATGCCGTTGAAGATAACATAGTCGGAATATCTATTCCGGAAGACACCGTTTCGGGAACGAATGTAGGCATATATTCCACAAATTTCACCCCCGGCGATTTCAGTATCGGAGAGGGAAGCAATGCCGGATCGGATATCAATATGTGGATGAATTTTGATCCGATATTCAATATATCGCGACAGATAAAGCTGATTATAGAAGGTGAGGGAGATGAGCAGAACGGCATAGGAACTCCCGTGTCCGCATCTAAATATTACGACGGGCTGCCGCTGACTCCGGTGGTTAATGCACCCGTAGGAGCTATAGTGTGGTATAGCGAGGATGGCGTAAACTTCAATAGCACCGATCCGATAGGCATAACGGACGCCGGATCTAAATACGTAACGGTTAAAATAGAAAACATACCGGGACAGAACGAACCGCAATATATATATTACAGCCTACAAGTACTGCCTAGATCCATATATATATCTTCCGATTCTAAAACATCGAATTATACCGGGCATCCGCTGACCTGCGATTGGATTACCATTCAAGGCCATGTTGACGAGAGTCAGGCTAGAATGAGAATGACTAATCGATATGGTGAGACAAGCCCGCAATATCGGGCGAGTGATCGGTCTTTAAGAGGTATCCCCCTGCTTGACGGCGGGGATTCCATAGATGTAATATTCCATGGCAGTCAGGTGGCGGTTGGCATTTCCAACAACACTATCGACTACATAATCAATTCTTCTAAACCCAATAATTATGATGTTCGCATCGATGCCGGAACTTTAAAAGTAAATGTAAATGCGGAGGGTTTATACGTATTCATCCGCGGCAACACCAAGGGTACCGGCGATATACATTATGAATCTAATATAGACCGGGTTTGCTATTATGACAACACCGAAAAAATCGTATCCGACTATAAAGTCATAGCCGTCACCACCGGATATTCCGAAATATCGGATCCCGATCATCCCGGATCTAATATAAGAATTCCGGCCGGCGAGGACAGGTCGGATGTATATGGGGTTCATGATATAGACTTTGTCGGAGACCGAGAAGACTGTATGGTATCCGGATTATATATCAATAGCATAACGGACACAAGCCACCCCAAATATTGGGAGTCGGAATTATATGAATCTTCTTTGTCGTCATTGAATTTCCGCAATAACAATCCTAATTTTTCAAGCAATACTATACATTTTGAAGTAACTCCCAACAAGCTTAAGATATCCAAAAGACCTATTACTATAAATATCGAGGGCAATACGGAAACGGAGACGTTCAATATGGTAGATGACGGCACTAATTGGATACCCGAAGAGTTTACCGTATCCGGATACAGGTCTTCCACCGGGGACACCGTGTATAATGATATATATAGCGGTGGAAGATCCGGAAGCGTGATTTATAAGAAAATCGGAGAAACAACCCCATCTATACCGAGCAAAACCGCTTGTGTGTGGAACGAACTGGATGTTGACGGCAAGTGGTATATGGAACTAGGTGATGATATTCATCCGCTAGAATCCGATTATGAAGCCGAATTTGAAGACGGATTTATCAATACGGATAAGAATTTCGAGGTAACCTTTGCACTATCATCGGATGGGTGGTTATTGATTAATCCATTAGATGTAACCGTATATATAAGAGGTACGCGGGATACTATAGAATATGATGGAGATCCGCATCGCATCGAGGGTGAATATCTTCTTCCCGAAATATGGTGGAGATCCGATTGCGAATTTTTCAATTCCGAATCTAAGGAAGAATCTATCGCCGTTATAGAAGATGATGAAGAAGTCACTTATTATCGGGCACTGCATGATAAAGGATATTTTGAATGGTCCAATGATGGAGATACCGGAGCGCACACCGATGCCGGAGAATATCCAATGAATTTATCCATATCCGATTTCCATGAGGATGCGAATTCGGAATTTGATATTCCGGGAGACTTTTCAAAACATATCCATGCAAATTTCAATACGACATTCAAGCGTTCGGAAGACGGGCTCCTGAAAATAGATCCATATTCCGAAGAAGTCTCCGTTCACATAATAGGAAATACCAGATCTACGGAATTCACCGGATTAACGGAATCGGTAGCCGGGTATGCCATAGATATAGAACTCGACATATATTCTTCCGCATATATAGACAAGCCGGCTCAGGCCGACGTATCGGTTAGCGGGGTTGATCCGGGTACCTATATGATGGGGATAAATGAATATGAATTTTCTAACACAAGCGGCAATTTCAACAATGTCCGATTTTACTTCACGGATGGGTGGCTTCTGATAGTCGGCGGTCCTTATCAGGATCCGACCGGTGAGTATTCATATCATAAAGTTTTCGATGACACTTACATAACGGTTGACGATCCGGAAGGCACCGGATTCAATCTGGCTAGATATACCGGTGAGAAAGATCCCGATACCGGGGATATCATTTGGACGGAATCATCTCAACCCATACGTGCGGTTGACTCCGGGACTCTTATATATAAGATGGTAACATCCGATTCTACCGGCAATAATAGCGTGGCCGGAGAGGTTGTCATAGATCCGCTTGAGCTGAATATAAGATCTATGAGCCGGTATTGGATATATGACGGACAATCGCATGATACATCGGCGACATCCGGCAATATATCGGTTGACATAGCTAATACCGGTGATATATCGGATGAGAATATGGCGGATATAAGGAGCTTTATAGGAAATTTTGCTTATTCCCAGTGGGCTACTATTGAAAATCCCGGATCTATAGAGAACTATTTTGAAGTAACGATACCTTTCCAGAATGGGACGGCATGCTATTCTATCAATGGCACCGTATATGGAGAGGGAAGTCCTAATGTGATTATCAATCTAGAATTCGGTGTAATCGGCATATCCGAAGGATTCGACTCGGTGACCATCCGGGGAAAACAAAAAACCATAATATATGACGGTGAAAAACATACCCTTACGGGATATTATGTAGAGCCCCCTTTGGATATCCCCATAAAATCCGAATTTATATATGAAAACACCGTTGATGTATGGGAGGTATCCGACGAACCATATTACATGGGGTTAGACGTCAATTCATTCAACTGGCCGGACGGTGTTCCGGAAGAAGGGCGCATAGTCGAGGATGGTTGGATCAAAATCGATAAGAGAAATATCTTATTCCGAACCGGATCGGATACGGGAAGGTGGAGCGACGATGATCCGGCTCCGGTTGCATCTAATAACCATTACACCACAACGGGTTTAGCCGGAACCGATCACATAGAGATCTCCGGAGACTGGCTTACCCAAGACGAGGTCGGAAGCATCGACAATGAGATTGATTATGTCATCATGCACGGAGAAGGCGGAGGAGCTATAGATGTCACCGAATTCTATGAAATTGAAAATGAGTGGGGCAAGCTTACTATATATGAAGCATCCGATGCCAATATGTATTATCGGATATTGGGAATCCGGAAGAGCATTTCCGGTCCGGATACAGAGAAAGTGCATATTTCGGGCCTAAAACGGATAGATGGAGTGCTCCGGATCATAGACGAAGACAGATTTTACCCGATACTGCACAAGCTCGTACCCATTCCGGAAGACGGCACCGTAGAATTCGATGATGTGATATGTGTTATTCCGTTGTTCAAGCATGGCAAGAAGATAGAGGATGTCACCTGGGTATTTGAAAATAGGAGTACCGGCAAGAAGATATTCTCTAAGCTACACCAACGCCCGATATTCCCGGATGGCAACTATGGCAAGTATGCATATCCCTATTCGGGTTTCGGCGGCCTGGCCGACACGCCCGTGCTGAATATAACACCGCGCGAGATGGATCCCGGCTATTACGACGTGGTAATCAATTATAAGATGGGCGGCGCGGTTTATTCGCAAAGATTTTCTAGTATTTTTATGATCAAAAAGAAATCATGATATACGTGATGAACATATTGACATCCACCCGATTGGGAGACGCATATGACATGGTAGCCATCAACAAGTTCCCGATAATATATAAAACCGGAAAATCTCCGGATGATTTCTTGAAAGACTCCCGTATAATCAATCATATAAACGAATTGATCAAGAATGAAGCCACACGGGAACACGCCATATTATATGTAAGAGGCATAGATGACAATATGGAGTTTACGGATACAAAATATTCTATTAAAAAAATTTTAAATCAAGATGAAATCCAAGAATAACGACAATTATACACCAAAAGACCTTATGGAGGGATTGTTCGGCGATGGAGGCCTGCCCGTAGATGGAATGGAGGATGTCTATACTATAGACACCGATCTTATTGCCAATGAAAGCAATATTATGGCCACCTCCTTGATATCCTCCGTATTGCGCCTCTATAATAACAAGGATTTTGTGGATGAGCATCCGGATTTTAAAAAGCGCATAGATACCGAGATAGAATCTTTGAAGCGGATGTATAAGATGATCAAGACCGACGAGATAGTCCATGATCATCTGGTGCAGGCTATCTCTAAGAATCCCGGCAATGCTTCCTTATATATGTCCATGACCAAGCTCCAGGAGAAAATCTCATCTCTGGATGGGGATATCAAACGCATATTAGACGGACTGAACAAGATATGCAATAACTACCAGATGGAGCTTAACTTCGAGCAGACCCGGAAGGCTTCGGAAAACGAAAATTCTTATGACGAGACCGGGGTGGTGACTCGCGGGAACAAGGCGTTTATAGATATGATGAACGATGATATGGATGATACGCCCGGCGATCCGGAAGATTTAGAAGAATCAGATCCATGTCTATAAATTTTTAACAAAAACATTAAAGTATTTTATTTTGGATTATATATGATAGAGATACATTATATGTGTATGGAAGATAATGAAGAAATAAAAGAACCGGAATGGTTTGATGATGACAGCTTCAATATTTAATTTTAATATGAAGATCTATTATATAATTTCAAAATCATATATTTATGCGAATTAGAAAACAATACAGCATTGAGATGGGGCACCTGGTAAGAAACTGCTCCTCCGAAAGATGTGCATTCTCCCAGCACGGACATTCCGCTATCATAGAGGTGATCCTGGGTGCGGGTTCCCTGGATAACGCCGGAATGGTCTACGACTTCGGCCTGATGAAGGGTACCATCAAGCAATTTATCGATTCATTTGATCACTGTTATGTCTTCTGGAACAAGGAATCGGAAGACTTCAAAGAAGCTATCAAGAAAATGAATCGCCGCTGGATAGAGGTAGACTTCAATCCTACCGCCGAGAATCTGGCTCTGTTCTTCCACGGCTGGATCGAATATATCCTTTCTAAAACCAGGATGAACAACAACGAGAGCCCTAATCTGCATGTGGCTTCCGTTATCTATCATGAGACAGCTACCGGATATGCCCAGACGGAGTATGATGATGTGGATCTGATTTATAAAAATCAAGACGGTGAGGAGATTGATCCAAAACTGAAAACAACAGGAATTTCGTCTTATGTGTATAAGGACTGGTCCGAGGATCTCAAAAAGATCATTTCCTATACGGAAGAAGTAGAAAATCCAATCCCGTTCCATCAAATTGAAAATTAAAAAAAAATGTTAAATTAAAAATTTATAAAATATGAGTAATTACATGAACAATCCGTTATTTAAAAGCGTATGTGAACTGCTTGGCATCACCGATGATGATATTAAGAAATATCTAGAAAACCCCATGCCTAACATGACACGCGATATGGTATGTGATGCCGAAAAAGAAGCTCCGAAAGAATCTCCGGCAATCGATCACGCCGACCTGCCGAATCGCATGAACCCGGAAGGCAAGTCCGACAATCAGCTTAAAGCGGAAGGCTGGAATTTAGTGGAAAATTTTGAAAAGCGCGATGATGGAGCTTATGTCTGCAAGAGAGTCTGGACTAAATCCGAGGGTTCCGGACGTTGCGGATGCCAAAAAGAAGATACCGCCGCGGCGGACTCACGAAAGGAATCGGATTTGTGTACCACGGATGCCTGGATGAATAAACTAGATAATTACTTGCTTAGCAACTGGTCTGCTATGAGAGACGACATGTATCGGCATTTTCCGAAATCCAAAGACGAGATTGATTCTATCCTGGAATTTATCAAGTTCTCGCTTGATTCTCACGAGGGCTTGGAAGAAAACGGATACCCCGTAAGCAAGCTATGGGAGAGTCTTCCATTGAAAAACGCATACGCTATGGCCGAGGCTCTGGACCGTATCATCGGCCAAATTCTAAATTCCACGGAGAATATGTCAAATCTTATGGTCACCGAGATGGGCAAGCTCCATCCGGAAGCCAGAGACGTACTTGTAAACCGCTTGGTCAATTATGTAGGTGTCTTGAAGTGGGAGATTGAAACCGTTACAAATTCCATGGATATAATCGAACCGGAATTCCACCACATGAATATTTTGCGACCTTATTTCGAATCTCCGACGTATTCCATGATCTGTCTTTGGTATTCTCTCCTCACGGAATATCTGGCGGACATGATCGAGATTATAAATAAGATCATTTCGGCTAACAAGGTCCTTTAAGGACCTTTTTTTATCTATTAAAGATTCCGGGAAATCTTATATATAATTCTATAAAAACTTATAAAATATGAAAAATAACATCCAATTCGACAAACAAGCGGTAATCAGTTTTTCCGGAGGTATGGACAGCACTTGCCTGATGATGCATCTACTCTCCAAAGGCTACAAAGTCAACGCCTATAGCTTCGATTACGGCCAGGCACACTCCGTAGAGCTCAGGCTCGCCAAGAAGAACATCAAGTACCTACAAAAGCTAGGCTTGCCGGTAGAGCATCAAGTCATAAATCTCCGGGATGTGTTCTCGGGAGATACCAGCACGCTGGTAAGACATGAGAAATCTCCGGAAGGGGATTACCGGGAAGAATCTATGAAACAGACTTGCGTAAATAATCGTAACTGCATATTTAGCGCTATTATTTTTGCTAAAGCTTTATCTCTAGCACGCCCAACTCACACAAACGTATTGATTTCACTAGGCGTTCACGCGGGAGATCATGCAATTTATCCGGATTGTCGTGAAGAATCCGTTAATATGGCTCGTGAATTGTTTCGTATTTCTAATTGGGATTCAGAGCTAGTGGAGTATAATACTCCATTTGTAAGCTACACAAAATCCGAAGTTCTTGGAAAGGGTTTAGAAGCTATGAATAATTTAGGCATGTCTAAGTCTCAAATCAATAAAGTACTTAAAAACACGATGTCTTGCTATAATGCTACTCCGGATGGGAAAGCCTGCGGTAAATGCGGAACTTGTATAGAAGAGAATCAGCGGGTGCTGATGGCGGATAATACATATAAGCCTATTAAAGATATTAAAATTGGAGATAAGGTGTGGTCCGTAGATGAAGTAACTAAAAAAATTAAGATAGCGGAAGTTACCGATGTATTAGAGCAAGGCATACAAGATGTATATGATATGAATGGGTTGTTATTAACGAGTAATCATAAAGTATATGCATCTAATTCTAAACTCCGGCCAAAATTTCGGGAATATAAGAATATGAAAAGAAAAGATGCAAACTATCTTGTTAAAACTTGGCCTATTGAGTATATAAGACCCGATGAAGAAGTGGATGACATAAAATTTGCATATGGATATCTGAGAGGTTTTGTTGATGGAGATGGACATATAGATAGGGGGGTTTTTGTATGTCAGAAACAACGCGATATTTTGGAGGAATTCTGGAATATTTATAAGCAGTTTGTCAATCCGGATACCAATGTTAATATTAGATTTGACGAATCTAGACAAGTACATATCGCTGGT
>Ga0310696_10011250_pt1 | contig 10212 bp, 9 predicted proteins | sample AusTroGonzalo_MG_4_FD_203885 | JGI IMG/M metagenome (GOLD analysis project Ga0310696, IMG submission 203885) | Bovine rumen microbial communities from tropical cattle in Woodstock, Queensland, Australia - Gonzalo_02 (v2) (version 2) | ecosystem: Host-associated > Mammals > Digestive system >... | reverse complement strand
TCCACAAGATCAACAAGGAGCAGAACGTGACCATCATCATGGTCACCCACAACCCGCAGTTCGAGCCGCATTACGACAAGGTGATCCGGCTCCGCGACGGCCGCATCGTGCAGACGAAGCCGACCGATTCCGTCGACGAGCTCACCGGGCCGTTGTCAGGCTTCGGCGAGCTCCCGCAGGATAAGCTGGCCGCCGAGGCGAAGGCGTCGCTCGACGTGGGCCAGAACACGGACGGGGAGGGCGCGAAATCATGATGCGCTTCACCGACATCGTCTCGCTGTCGTTCCTGAACCTGCGGCTGCACAAGACGCGTTCCATGCTGACCTCGCTCGGCGTGATCTTCGGCGTGGGGAGCGTGATCTCCATGATGGCGATCTCGAAAGGGGCCGAACGCTCCGCCCTGTCCCAGATCGAGTCCATGGGCATCGACAAGATCATCATCCACACGAAGAAACCGCATTTCGACTCCGCGGCCGGGAGTTCGTCCGGGCGCAACTCCACGAGCTCGGTCGAGGATTACGGCCTCGATTCGCGCGACTACCAGTTCATCAGGACGATGGAGAACGTGGACCACATCACGACCGTCCGCAATACACGCCAGCCCATCACGAAGGGGCAGACCCGCCTGGACCTGAAGCTCTGCGGCGTCTCCATCGGGTTCATGAAGGATTCCTCCAGCCACCTCACGGCCGGCCGCTGGTTCACCGAGATCGACTTCCGCACGCCGTCCACCATCTGCGTGATCGGGCAGAACGTGAAGCACAAGCTCTTCCCGCTCGGCGCGAACGACGTGGTCGGGTCGAACATCCGCACGCCGCACGCGTCCTACCGCATCGTCGGCGTCATCGCGAACGACAACGGCACGAGCCTGCCCGAGGTCGGCAGCCCGAACGACATGATCCTGATCCCCGCGAACACCGACATGGCGATCTACGGCAACTACGCCAGCGAGAGCCTGGGGCGGAACAGCAACAAGGCGATCCTCGTGGACTACGACGTGCTGATGGTGAACGTGGCCAACCTCGAATACATCGACAACACCTCGAAACGCCTCCAGAACTACCTGGAGAAGGCCCACTCGAAGAACAAGGACTGGGACATGATCGTGCCGCTGGACCTGCTCAAACAGCGCGAACGCACCCAGAAGATCTTCACCATCGTCATGGGCGCCATCGCCAGCATCTCCCTGCTCGTCGGCGGCATCGGAATCATGAACATCATGCTCGCGAGCGTGTCGGAACGCAAGAAAGAGATCGGCACCCGCCGCGCCCTGGGCGCGCAGAAACTTGACATCCTGTTCCAGTTCCTCATCGAGACCGTGATCCTGACCACGCTCGGCGGCTGCATGGGCATCGGCCTCGGCCTCGGTCTGTCCGAGATCGTGACGCGTTACGCCGACATGCCCACGATCTCGTCCATGACGAACATCATCGGCTCGCTGCTCATCTCGTCGTTCGTCGGCGTCGTCTTCGGCACCTATCCGGCGTGGCGCGCGGCGCAGCAGAACCCGATCGACGTGCTCCGGTCGGAGTGACCCCGCGTTCGGTGGTCCCGCCCTTTGCCAGAGCGTTTCGTGTCCCGGTCCCGGAAAAATGCCCGAAAAATGCCGGGCATCCTTGAAATAACGGCGTTTTCGTGCTACATTAACCCAACGATTGTTACCCGATTCGACGGAGACGAAAACGATGAACACTGTCCATGTCGCCCTGGCGACCGACCGCAATTATCTGAATTACGCCCTGACGGCCTGCGCGTCGATGCTGCACTACACGTCCCGCGAGGTCGTCCTGCATCTGCTTCACGAGGCGCTTTCGCAGGAGGATATCGCACGGTTCGAGGCGCTGCCGCATTACGGCAAGTTCACCGTGCGGCCACATAAGATCGAGGCCGCCTTTTTCAAGGACTGGCCGCCCATGCGCTGGAGCGTCAGCGCGTATTACCGGCTGATCCTGCCGGAGATCGTGCCCGAGCTTGACAAGATCCTCTACATGGACTGTGATCTGCTGGTCGTCGACGACATCGGGAAACTTTTCGACTTCGACCTCGGCGGAAGGACCTGCGCCGCGGTCGCCGTGCGGCTCCGCCGGAAGCATTACGACGCCATCGGCCTTGCTCCCGAACGCCCCTACTTCAATTCCGGCGTCATGCTCTTCGATCCCTCGAAAATGCGCCGGGAAAACCATGTGGCGCGATTCATTTCGCTGTTTGAGGAGCTGGGCGACCGGATCAAGTACCCGGACCAGGACATCCTCAACCTCGCTTACCTGGACGACTGCCTGAAACTGCCTCTGCGCTGGAACCTGAACTCCTCGGTCTACCGGAATTCTCCGCTGGAGCCGCACTATTCCTGCGAAGACACGATCGCGGCCCTGAAGGATCCCGCCATCGTCCATTTCACAGGGCGACACAAGCCGTGGCTGTTCTTTGCCACCACGCGCCATCCCTACGCCTGCTTCTATCCGCGGTTCGCGGCCATGGCGGGGTGGCCGCCGCTCGATTTGCTGAAATTGAAACTCAAGTTCCACTGGTTCACCGGGATCCTGAAGAAGCCCGATGAAGAATTGCCATGGGGGCCGGAAATCCTGAAAAAGCGCCCGGACCCGTCGGAAGCGGCAAAATCCTGACCGCGTCCCGCCGCACGAGGTGACAACTGCGCGCCGACGCGACCGTCGACGTCGTCCGGCCCGCCGGGAAACCGCGCATCCGCGGGAAAAAACGGAGTTTTTCCGGAAAACCGCTGGTAAAATCAGCGATTTGGAGTATTTTTAAAGGGAACCCCCTGCGACATGCGTCATGCGCGCGAGCTTTGCTGGCGTGCGCGTATCCGGGATGCGGGCAGGGAAAGAGCCGGAGGACGAGGTGAATCTTCTTAAATTTTCGAAAATGAACGGAGCGGGAAACGATTTCGTGGTCGTGAACCGCGCCGTCGCGCCTTATGTCTTCACGGAGGAGAGCATCCGCGGGCTTTGCGACCGGCGTCGCGGGATCGGCGCGGACGGCCTCATCCTGCTGTCCGCCTCGCGGGTGCCCGGCTGCGCCCAGGTCGTCATGGAGTTCTTTAACTGCGACGGCTCCCCGGCGGAACTCTGCGGCAACGGCCTCCGCTGCGCCGCGCTCTTCGCGCATGCCCACCGCCTCGCGGAAGGCCCCCGGATCACGTTCACGACCGGCGGGGGCGAACTCTCCGCCGAGGTGCTGTCCGCCGACCAGGTCCGCATCGAACTCCCCCTCACGGAGGACTTCGAGGCCTGCGGCGACGTCTGCGGCTTCGCCGTGTTCAAAGGCGTGGTCGGCGTCCCTCACGCGGTCGTCCGCATGGACGGTCTCGCCCGGCGCGACGACGTGGTGCGGCTGGGGCGCGAACTCCGCCGCCACGAGGCGTTCGCTCCGGCGGGCGTCAACGTCGATTTCATCGAATTCGGGCAGGATTTCCGCGATCCGGTGGTCATCCGCACCTACGAACGCGGCGTGGAGGACGAGACTCTGGCCTGCGGGACTGGCGTGGCCTCCTCCGCGCGCGTCCTCGCCAAATTCTTCCACGCGCCCGCCGAACTCGCGTTCCTCACGCGCTCCGGCGACATCCTGCGGACGCGCATCCCCGACGGCGACGCCCGGAAGATCATCCTGACCGGACCCGCGGTGGAAGTCTGCCGCGGCACCGCCCCCGCCGAACGATTCGAACTGGCCGTCGCTGAGGCGGCCAATGCCACATACTCCAAGGAAAAGGATTCCAAATCATGAAAATGCAAGGCCTCTACACCGCGCTCGTTACTCCGTTTCACAACGGCGCCGTCGATTACGATAAGCTGACCCGGCTGGTCGAAATGCAGATCGCCGGCGGCGTCGACGGCATTTCCCCGGTCGGCACGACCGGCGAATCCCCCACGCTCAGCTTCGAGGAGCACGAACGCGTGATCGCGACCGTGGTCCAGCTGGTGAACGGACGCTGCAAGGTCCTGGCCGGAAGCGGCGCGAATTCGACCGCCGAGGCGCTTCACCTGACCCGCCACGCCAAGGCCGACGGCGCGGATTTCTCGCTCCAGGTCGCGCCGTACTACAACAAGCCCACGCAGGAAGGCCTCTACCGGCATTTCGCCACGATCGCCGATTCCTGCGACATCCCGATCGTGATCTACAACGTGCCGGGACGTTCCGGCGTGTCCGTCTCCGCAGAGACCATCGCGCGGCTCGTGAAGAACTGCAACATCGCCGGCGTGAAGGAAGCATCCGGCTCCGTCGACCGCGTGTCCGAGATTCTCGACCTCTGCGACGTGCCGGTCCTGAGCGGCGACGACGCCCTGACCGTGCCGATGATGTCGGTCGGAGCCGTGGGCGTGGTCAGCGTGGCGTCGAACGTGATTCCGAAGGAGATGAAGTGTCTCGTGGACGTCTGCCTCGCCGGGAACTATGCCGAAGCCGCGGTCATGCAGCGCAAGCTCTACAAGTTCTTCAAGGCCATGTTCGTGGAGACCAACCCGATCCCCGTCAAGGCCGCGCTCGCCCTGCGCGGACTCGTCGACGAGGAATACCGCCTGCCGCTGTGTCCGCCGTCCGACAAGAACCGCGAGTTCCTGCGCCAGATCCTCGCGGACGTCCCGGAAGCCTGATCCGTCCGCGTCGATCCGATCCCCCGAACGTTCCACAGAGATCGAGAGAAAACTACGATGACCTGTATCCGGTTTTGCCTCATGACGGCGGCCTGCCTCCTGACCGCCGCGCCGTTTGTCGCCGCACAGAATGTCGACGACGGAAAGCCGCGCGTGCTGACCGCGGCCGAACAGCCCGCGAGCGAGAAAGCGAAGCCCGCCGAAGTCAAGAAGCCCGCCGAAGTCAAGAAGCCCGCCGAAGTCAAGACACCCGCCGAAGTCAAGACGCCCCCCGTCGCCGAAACGACGACGGACTACCGGTTCTCGCAGATACCGGATGGGGCCGCGGTCGTTCTGAAACTCAACCTCAACAAGCTGTATTCCAGCCCGACGTTCAAGGCCGTCGCGGAGTCCGGCGACGTGCTCGCTATCCGCAACGGCCTGAAGCAGATCCCCTGGACCAAAGACGGTGCGCTTCCCGACCCGATCATCCTCTACGCGCCCTGCATGGGCTCGAGTTACGCCATGCTGGTCGGGATCGACCGTTCCGCAGGCGAGATCCGGGACCTGCTCGCCGCGCAGTACGGGAACAAGAAGAAAGTCGCGTCCGAGAAGACCGGCCTCGGCGAAAAGATCACGGTGACCTACGACAAGGTCGACCGCAAGACGAAGAAGACCTACGAGAGGACCGAGGCGGAAATCCTCTGTCTGACCCCTCACGTGGCGGCGTTCGGACGCAAGAACTCTCCGCTCGACCTCGGTTTCTTCGCGACAGACACTCTCCCGAAGGAGGAGTTCGCGAAGCTTCAGGACCTGTCGGACAATGTGGTCGCGGCGGGCCTCATGCGGAGTTTCCCCGTGGCCGCCACCGAAGACCCGACCGGTTTGGCCTCTCTCGTGAACTCGGGCGAACTCACGGTCACGGAGTACGCACCCGGCGCGGTGTCGCTGGTGCTGGATCTGAACTGCAAAAACGCGAAGGACGCCGAGCTGGCCGCGCGCAGGATGAAAAGCTTCCTCCGCATCACGCTCGTGTCGCTCTTCGCCGCCGACAAGACGTTGTTCCAGGAGCTCAATAAATCGTGTTCGACCAGCTCCAGCGGGAACACCGCGCGGCTCGAAGCGAAGCTCACGAAGAACACCATGGACCGCGTCCGGGCGTTCTATCTGCTTGAAAAGACCGTCGTCTCCGCGGCCGCCGACGTGGCCTCGGCCGTCGTGAAAAGCGTGACCGGAGGGAAGAAGTGACCATGAAACCGAAAACGAAGAAAACGCTCGTCATCCTCGGGTCCGTCCTCGGGGCGCTCGTCCTGCTCCTCGTCGTGCTGGCGCTGCTGGTCGTCACGCCGCCCGCGAACTACGTGTACATGCCGGACCAGGCCGAAGCCGATTCCCTGCTCGTGGCCGAGATCGTCGACATGATCTCCGATTCGGTCGTGGACGACGAGGGCAACATCCCGGAGATCGCCGAAGTCACGATCCCCGCGGAACACGTCCGGGCGCTGCTGCGTCAGGTCGCGTATCACATCAACCTCAAAATGAAAGACGAGGGCATCGCGTGTTCCCTCGACTGGCGGAACGGCGCGCTGGAGGCGGAGTGTTCGTACCCGCTGTCGGAATCGAAGGCCGTCATCCTGCGCGGAGCGGCCGTCCCGACCCTCAAATTCGGCATCTTCACCCTCAAAACGCTGCGCCTGAGCGCAGGATATCTGCCGCTTCCGTCCTCCATCCGCATCATCCCGGACGGCATCTCGGAGGAGAGTTTCAAAGATGAGGAGGCGCGGCAGGCCTTCGCGACCATTCACCACCTCGAGCCCGCCGAAGACGGAGGACTCCGCATCGGAGTCTCCCCCGAGCGCATCAGCAGTCTGATCCGCCTGCTGGCGTCCGGCGACTGATCCGCCGTCCGGTTTCAACCCGCAACCCCAGGAGCCTGCAAGCACGATGAAATCCGAACCGGACGCGACCCCCAGGGGATACCGTTTCAAGACCTTCTCCGGCGTTTTCCTGCCGTCGATCCTGACGATCCTCGGCGTGGTGATGTTCATGCGTCTCGGCACGATCGTGGGCGACCTCGGCGTGTTCGGGGCGTTCGGCATCCTGCTCTTCGCGGAGAGCATCGCCGTGGCTACCGGCCTCTCGATCTCCGCCATCTCCACGAATACGCCCGTCAGGAGCGGCGGCCCGTATTTTCTGATTTCGCGTTCGCTGGGGCCGGGGTTCGGCGCGTCCATCGGGCTGACCTACTACGTGTCGCAGTCGCTGTCCGTGCCGTTCTACGTGATCGGCTTCACGGAAGCCTTCGTGACGGTGTTTCCGTCGTTCTCCGGGGCGGTGCTGTGGGTCGGGATCGTCCCGCTCGCGATCCTCTTCGGCATCGCCATGATCGGGGCGGACTGGGCCATCCGCACGCAGTTCGCGATCATGGTGATCCTCGCGCTGTCGATCGTCGCGATCGCCGGCGGCGCCATCGGGGCGGGCCCCGAACTCGGGAGGCTGCAATCCGCATTGCGCGCCACCGACGGACGCGAGCTCAACATCCTGGTCCTCGCGACGAGTTTCGCCGTGTTCTTCCCCGCCGTGACCGGATTCCTCGCCGGAGTCAACATGTCCGGCGACCTGGAGGACGCCCGCAAATCCATCCCGCGCGGCACGATGCTGGCCATCGGCGTCGGGTTCCTGATCTACGCCAGCGAGATCCTGCTCTTCGCGTCCGCCTGGGACCGCAAACTCCTGATCGAAAATACCTACGGCACGCTCGTGAAGAGCGCGGTCTTCCATACCGGATTCATGGTCTTCGCGGGCATGGCGGCGGCCACGCTGTCGAGCGCGCTCGGCACCCTGATCGGAGCGCCGCGCATCCTGCAGGCGTTTGCGGCCGACGGCATTTTCAAGCCGCTGAACTGCTTCGCGAAGGGACGCGGCCGGACCAACGACCCGATCCTCGCGATGTGCCTCACGCTCGCGATCTCCGTGGTCATCCTCCTTTGGGGCAGCCGTCAGAGCGGCGGCACGGCCCTGAACGCCGTGGCGGAGCTCGTCACGATGTTCACGCTGTGCACCTATGCCATCATCAACATCGCGGCCGCGGTGGAACACTTCGCCGCGAATCCGTCGTTCCGCCCGAAATTCCGTTTCTTCCACTGGATCGTGGGGTGCTACGGCGCGATCGCGTGCTTCGTGGCGGCCGTGTTCATCAACGCCCTGCTGCTGCTCGTAGCGTTCGCGATCGTCGGCACGCTCTTCCTGATCGCACGCCGCAGATCGCTCGAGAGCACGTTCGGCGACGCCCGGCGCGGGTACTATTTCGAGCGCATCCGCCGGAACCTGATCCAGCTGGCCTCCATGCCCTCGGACGCGAAAAACTGGCGGCCGCAGATCCTGATCCTCGCCGGGCCGGACAAAAAACACCTGCCGCTCATCGAATACGGTTCGCTCCTGAACAACGGCCGCGGCATCATGTCCGTGGCGCGGTTCCTGGCCGCCGGAAACGACCGGGCGGAGGCCGAACAGCGCCGCCGTCAGGAGGAGGAACAGCTTCGCGCGCTCTCGCGGGAATCCGATACGCCGTTCTTCCCGGTCGTGGTCGCGACGGAGGACGACCAGGACTTCGACTCCGCGCTGAACATCTTCCTGCAGTCGCATTCGCTGGGGCCGCTCGCGCCGAACATCGTGCTGTCGGGCTGGCCGGTCAAGCGCGAACGCGTGGAGGCGTTCTTCCAGCGTCTGCTCACGATCCGTACGCTCCGCATGAACGCCCTGCTGCTCATCAATCCCGAGCGGGCCGCGATCGACCCCGGGACCGGCCCGATCGACATCTGGTGGCGCGGCCGCCGCAACGGCTCGCTGATGCTGATCCTGGCGCATCTGCTCACGTGTAACCGCCAGTGGCACAAGACCCCGATCCGGCTGCTTCGCCTGGCCTCGCCCGAGGACCGCGTGGACGCGGAGAGCGAACTCTCCCGGCTGGCGGAGGATTCCCGCATCGAGGTGCAGCATATCGTGCTGTCGCAGGAGGCGAACTTCGCCGCGGCGTTCCGTGCGTATTCCTCGAGCGCCTCGCTGATCTTCCTCGGGTTCATCCCGCCCCGGCGCGAGGAGTTCATGTCGTTCTACGAACGCATCACCGCCCAGCTCGAAGGCATGCCGGCGACGTTCCTGGCGGCCTCGGCGGGCGACACCGATCTGGATTCCTGATTCGGGCTGAAAAAAAGGCGGGAGTTCGTTACTCGGACAAGACCGGCAGATTGAGGCGCATTTGCGCGTCCTCGAGTCCGCCGTAATTCGAGACGTTTTCGTACCCGATGGCTTTCAGGGCGTTCAGCGCGGTGTCGGCGCGGCGTCCGCTCCGGCAGTATAGAATGATCCGCGCGGATTTGTCCGCCGCGACGGCCCCGATTTCCTCCGCGATCCGGTCGTGCGGGATATTGACCGCCCCTTGCAGATGGCCGGACGCGAATTCTTCGGCGGAACGCACGTCGATCAGGACGAACGAATCTGGAGCGACTTGAGCGTTCGCGGGAGCGTCGGAGACGGCGGACCCGGGATTGCCGCAGCCGCACAGCACGGCGGAGCAGCCGCAGAGGAGGATGTGTCGCAGAAACTTCATGATGGGACTCCTTTCCCCGGGATGCGCCGGGCGTGATTAAGCGTGGACGGGGAGGGCGGAAAAACGCCTCGCCACGATCGCGCGGATGCGTTCATCCGGGAAACGGCGGGGCAGGGAGCCGCCGACGGTGAGCACGGTGTGACGGAACGCCGCGAAGGCTTCGTCCTGCGTCTTCGCCACGGGCGGGATTGCCATGCAGCGATCCAGCGCCTGCACGATCTGACGCGCCAGCGAGGCCGTGGCGGATGCGAATTCCCGACCGCGCGTTTCCTTCATGGCGGAAAAAAGGACCGTTTCGGTCGCGGGGTAACCGGAGCACATCAGGTTCCACGGGTCGGGGCAGGTCTCCGGGTCGTTGGCGTTGCGGAAATCGGTCCGGAGCAGGACAGTCGGGAGGCCGAGGAACTTCGCGAAGCAGAACTCCGCGACCGTGCCGGAGTCGAGGTCGGGACCGTCGAAATTCGCGATCAGCGCGTCGGACGCGAACAGGTTCTCCAGGTCGTCGTCGCGGATGGTGTCCGCGCGGTCGCCGTTGGAATCCTGTTCCTGCGGCAAATGCGCTTTCCAGCGGCCGCCGGCCTCGCGCTCGAACGCGTCGGCGAGCACGCGGTTTCCGATCAGGTCCTTCAGGTCGAAGAGGCCGCCGGCCCAGTATGCTTGTTTCGGTTCCATGCTTTCTCCGGCTGCTTTACGGCTTCGAATTGCGGTTTTTCTGCTTCAGCGGGTACTCTTTGAGCAGGACGTTCTTCCAATCGGCGGCGGTCTTCGCCTTGTCCTTCTCCATCATCGCGCGCACTTTGCGGAACCCGTCGCCGTAGACCGGATCGGTGCGGCGTTCGGTGTACTCCATGGCGCGTTTGGAGCCTTCTTCGCGCGAGAACGACCACGCGACGAACTCGGCGAATCCCTCGCGGATCTCCGGCTTGTCCATCAGGTGGGGGAGTTCCTCGTGCATCCAGTCGTGCGCGAGCTCGTGCGCCGCGACCATGCGGAAGACGTCGAGCGGGAGACCTTTCA
>Ga0310696_10011249_pt1 | contig 10213 bp, 5 predicted proteins | sample AusTroGonzalo_MG_4_FD_203885 | JGI IMG/M metagenome (GOLD analysis project Ga0310696, IMG submission 203885) | Bovine rumen microbial communities from tropical cattle in Woodstock, Queensland, Australia - Gonzalo_02 (v2) (version 2) | ecosystem: Host-associated > Mammals > Digestive system >... | reverse complement strand
CGCCCTCTCCTTGAAGGCATATCCGTCCGGTGGCGTTGACATCACCGACCCGTCCGCCACGGACTTCTCCAGCGCGGACCAGATTTTCACCCTTGAGGGTACTTTCAACCTCACCGCTGACGACCCGACCTCCAACGATATTCGTATCGACCAGCACCAAGAGGTTATCAATACCCAACTCGAAAAGGGCGGCAACTGGCAGATGACGGGTAACATCCCTTCCATCGCCACCGCCGTTCTCGACTACTTCTACACCGCGAAGGCATCCATCGCCGCCGGAACCGCTTCTTCCCCGACCGCCGTGAAGGGCGCGGAAGGCACCTCCTACACGGGCAAGGGCTACCTTGCTACCCCGAACGAGGTTGAGGTCTCCGTCCTCATCGAGTCCGAGTCCAAGAACACCGCCATCCTCTGCCCTCATGTGAAGATGATTGTGTCCAAGCCGAAGAAGGACGATAACAACAACCCGGCGTACCTGTCGTTCATCGGTTACATCCTCCCGAACCCGAAACAGAAGAACAGCGACTATGTGGGCGACTTCGCCGTCCTCAAGGCCGTTGCTTCCGTGTAAGACGGGAACTAAACCTAAACCAATGGGGCGGGGTGATAAAAGCCCTGCCCCTTTTTAATCATTATTCCCATGAAACAGCCCACCCTTGAACAAAGGAAAGAGTACATGGACATCGTGAACGATTCGGTGTCGATAGTACCGATTAAAGGCACAAAGAGGAAAGTCCGCTTGCGTTGGATGAAGCCGTACACGATGGAGCGGATAACACAAGTTTGGATTGAGCGCGAACTCGCATCGGCGGAAATCAAAGAGGGCGAGGATGTGTTGAAAGACCTATGTAAAGAGCCGTATTTCGCGTTCAAGGAAGCAGCCTTGATGATTCTTAACAACGACATCAAGATAAGGCTTTTCTACGGCATTTATTGGCGCTGGTTGGCCCATAAGTACAACGAGACGCAAATCGTGGATGTCGTCGTCGCTGGTAAAAAAAAACTTCCGCTTATGGCACACTACGAGACTATGGCGTACTCGCTGGATATGAGGACGGACATTCGCAAGATGACGAGGAAGGAAGCCGAGCAATACCGAGCCGAACTTCTCTTGGAAGCGAATCGGCTTTCGTCAAAGACTTCCCCGAGTACGGAAGGCCCCGTTGGAGGCTCGGACGATGGGAGCGTAACTTCGGATACCGGTGCGTCTTGACTTGCGCCCAAATAGAATTGATGCAAAGCGACCTCCCCCACACGCTTTATTTGCACGATAGGAAAAATAAGAGAGGGAAGGTTAATAGTAACTACACTTATAACCCCGACGACCCGGCCGTTAAGAAACAGATGGAGGCTATTCGGAAGAAAAAGGAGCGGTTGGAGGCCGAGGGTGAAAAGGTTGAATACACAATGGACGAATTGTTCAATAGGAGTTAAAAGAATATGGCAACACCAATCGACCAATTGAATTTCAAGGTCATTCTCAACGATACGGATTTCAAAACAAGGATAAATGAGGATATTGCGTTGGCGGGACGGTTGAACACTTCCTTGTCGAAGGTTATTCAAATCAAGACTCGACAAATCGTTTCCAGCGCAGGTGTGAAGAACGCGCAACAAATGTCGCAATACCTTACGGAAATCTCCAACAAGATTCGGACGATGCCGAAGGGAAACTTCCTTGTTGGGGACGCGGATAGGCTTAACGCGACGCTCGCGGAGACCAACAAGAGGCTCGACCAAATTATCTCCAAGAGCCAAAAGGCGGGACAAGGGATGGGCGTTACGGGAAAGAACCTCACACGCACATGGATTCGATTCTCGTCAACGCTTTGGAGCGTCATTGGTGCGATTCGGTTGGTTACAAGCACTTTCGGTGCCGCCATCAAGAACATTTCCAATTTCCAACAAGCGAACGCAAACCTTGCTACAATCATGCAAGTTTCGCGGAAAGAGATAGAGACGCTAACCAATGATGCGCTCATGCTTGGCCGCACTACGGAGTGGACAGCCTCGCAAGTCACGGAGTTGCAAACCGCGTTGGCGAAACTCGGTTATGACATCCCGCAAATCCGTAACATGCAAGCGAGCGTGCTGCAATTCGCGACCGCCGTAGGCGCGAAACTCCCTGATGCCGCGAACCTTGCCGGTGCGTCGCTCCGCATGTTCGGGATGCACTCTACCGAGATGCAAAAGGCTTTGGAAATCCTTGCCGCATCCACGAACAAAACCGCGCTCGACTTCGAGAAATTGAAGGTGTCCCTCCCGTATGTCGGCGCAATCGCGCACTCTATCGGATTCGACATCGCTCAAACCGCGTCACTCCTTGGTGTCCTTACTAACGCTGGTCTTGAATCGTCCCGTGCCGGTACTGGACTCCGGCAAGTCCTTCTCGAGTTGTCCAAGACGAACGGTAAACTCCAAACCGCAATGGGCGGAAATGTAAAGTCGTTTGACGACTTTGTGAACGGCCTACAAGCGATGCGCGACCGTGGCTTACAAGCGGGAGAGGCTACAAAACTCGTTTCGACACGCGCAAGTTCCGCGCTGCTTATTCTCGCAAACGGAGTAGATACTATCAAGAAACTCAACAACGAGGTCCGGGATACGGATGGATTGTTGAAGGACATCCAACAAGAAAGGCTCGATACTTTGCATGGTAGCACCCTCCTTTTGAAATCCGCGTGGGAGGGCCTTATCCAGACATTCCGCGATACCGCCGGTCCAGTGAAGGACCTCGTGCTATGGTTCAGGGATGTCATAAACGCCATGTCTCTTTTATCAAGCCGGGCCAACCGTGTTGCACAAGGCACGAAGGATGTATTCGGTAGCGACACTCTGGTTCAATTCTTCAAACAAAGATACGACCAACTGATTGAAGGTGGTTCTTCTCCAGAAGTCGCCGCAAAGGTTATCCAGGAGGCTATGGATGAAAAGATGCGTGAGTTCAGAAGAAAGTTTGGTCTCAAAGATGGCGAGGAGCCGAATAATGTTGAGGACACATGGCTATATAAAAACACGGGCACAATCCCGTTGACCAGGTGGATTCGGAATGCCATTACGAAAAAAGACCGCGTTGCAAGTACGCAGATAGACGCGATGAAAAGTGCGGAAGGTGCGATGCACGACTACATGGAAAGCAACGCAAAAGAAAACGCCGAGATTTCCGCACACGCATACCTTGAGCAATGGAAAGCCATCTTCGACGCAGAAGGAGAGAAAGCCGCCCGTTCCGCTATGAGCAAGGTCGGTGGTAGCGAACTCATCGACAAGATGAAACAACAGATGGAGGCGTATATCGCCAACGGTGGAGCGGCTGGCGCTCAAGAACGGGGTAAGGGAAAGACCAAAAAGGAAATAAACCAAGAGTTAATCAACGACTTCAAGGCGGAAGCGAATTACATTCGCAAACTCTATGATGATTACATGAAACTTGTACCGCTTCTTGGAGAAGAAGGCGCGGCCAAGAAGATGTCCGAAATCTTGGACGGCGGAGATTACTCGAAAGAAAGTCTTGAACAAGGCATCCTCGATATTACTGACGCTCTCAAGAAATTGGGCGATGAGGGTGAAGATGCGGCAAGGGAAATTCTACGGAGTTGGGGGCTTGATGAGTTCTCGAGAGTGTTAAAGCAACTCCAAAATGAAAAGAAAGCGGCGGAGGATGCGCAAAAGGCGCTTGACAAGTATCTTGATGCGTTGGAGGATTGGGCTGGTAAGAACCAAGAACTTTCCGGAACCGGCGTTACCTTTAATGTCAGCAAGGCAATAGCAACTTATCGCAAGGCGCTCGCCGATGCCGATAAGAAAAGCAAGTCGATGCTCGGCTCGCTCTTGTATGGTACAACCAATAACGAAGAACGTTTGCTTGGATATTCCAATATAAATGAACAATGGGCGAAATCCAATGCAAACGCGCTTGTCACGCTCCGTAATTCCATCACCAATATGGCGGATGACATCATCAAGGAGCAATTGGAGAAGGGCGGTTTCGACCTAACGAATTTCAACGACAAGACGCTTGCTCAACTCAACGACTTAAAGGCCGCGATTGAGACTATTGAATTGCCGGATGAGGTTAAGGTGTTGCTTAAAGACTACCCGGCGCTCCTCAAGGCTCTTGAAGATGAGATAGCAAATCTCAAGCAAGCGAAGATTGACAAGACTATTGACCCGGAAAGGTGGAAGAAGATTGCGAAGCAAGCGAAGTACATCGCGGAACGATTCCTTTCCGTAGCGGAATCGTTGAAAGCATACGCCGATGCCACGGGTAACACGAACTTGAGTATCGCCGCAGACGCGGTAGGTAGAATCGCACAAAACCTCAAGGCGGCAGAGGAAGGCTACAAGGCGTTCGGAGGTTGGTGGGGCGCTGTCATCGGAGGCGGCTCCGACCTCATTACGCAAGTTCTCGACGGGATTACCGAGTCGGAGAAGGAAGCCGCCGCGCTTCGCGATACTTTACGTGAAGTCGCTACCGATTCGGCAATCAAGCAATTCTCGGAAAGCATCAAGAAGGCTGGCGAGAGCATCTTCGGAGATAGTGCGCTTTCGTCCATGAACGGCGCAATTAGTAAATTAAAGCAATATGAGAGCATCCTCGCTAACATCGGCGGATTGAGCAACGGGGAAAGGCGCGGTAGCGTCTTGACTGCACAAGGTACATATAACGGAGTTGAGTTCACGCGGAAAGCCGAGACTCTTTTCAAACTCGCAGAGCATTGGGGACTTGAAAGGATTTCGGCAGAGACCGGAAAGAAGATTCTCAACGACTACGGCTCGTTCAATGTCGAACTCCTCAATTGGATTAAAGATGCCGGTTGGGACTTGACGGACGCCGAAAAGGAGTGGCTTGACGAGGCAATAGAAGCATCCACCAACTATTCCGAGGCAATGAAAACCATCGAGGACACCGCGAAATCGCTCCTCGACAACACGCTCTCCGATGTCGCCGACAAGATGGTTGATTCTTGGTGGGAAGCCGGTGAAGCAGCACTCGATTATGCCGACATCCTTGGCGATGTGGCAAAGTCGTATGCGAAACTCATCGTTCAAGATATGCTGATGAAAGCCGCGTTTGATGACGATAGACAACAAGCGTTTATTCAAGCGTTGAAAGACGGTGACGCTGGTAAAGCCATGAGCATTGTCGAGGGCGCAATGCAAGCCGCAGTTGATATGCTCCCGGAGGTCAACGAGGCCCTTCAAGTCTTGGAACCGTATAGGTTGATGGCATCGGAAGGGGGTGATTCTAATTCGGTCGGGAACGGATTCAAGTCAATAACCGAGGACCAAGCGGGTCTATTGGCATCCTACCTCAATGCTATACGGGCCGATGTGTCCGTGACGCGCGGACTACAAGAAAAAGGATGGAGTGCGCTCTCAACCTCAATCCCCACCTTAAACGACTACTTGAACCAAATCGCCGGGAACACCTTCGATACGGCACAATCCACGCGAGCCATCCTTTCCGAGTTGCAATCGGTCATAGGTTCGCCCGGGACAAGCGGCATGGTAGTCCGCGTGGAGTACGCATAGGCGGAATTTAGCGGAATAAATTTTCCAAACAATCACCATTGCGTTGCTATAATTGCAACGCAATGCCTTACATTCCAGCCATACGAGACTACAAGCCGTTCTATATCCAAGCGAACGGTGACGTTACCGCGTGGGACACGACCGACTACGGGTTGGTCGCCCAGACGCAACCGTTCCCGTGCAATTTCGAGGTAAAAGAGCCGTACAAGAACACTTGGTTCGACGAACACGGCGACGAGGAGTATATTGGCGCGACGATGTACTTGAAGGGGTTTGAGTACACGGTCAAGTTCTTCGTCAAGACCCTCGCAACTGTCGGCTCGTCACCGATTGAGAAGTTGAACTCCCAAATTGACTCGTTCATGGGGAAGTTGCTTCAAGGGGAGTTCAAGATTTGGGATTCGTGGCAGGAGAGGGGATACCAAAGTGTCCGCTATGTCAAGCAGAGCATCGAGGATAGGGATGTGACCGACGAATATGCGTGGATGTTGTTCTCCGTAACGATGAAGGTGAACGACCCGGCCACCGAGGTATCCTACAACTCGACGAACCACACGATAACAGCGACCGCATAGCGCCATGTCAAAGTTCACGATATATTCCGCTTCCGGCACTCCGCTTTACGAGGGGACTCCGACCTATACGGGGTCTTACCGCAAGCCGGGGATGCTGGAGTTCCGGGAAATCAACTCCCCGGAATATATCGACTTTGCGCCCGGATGCTATGTGGATTACACCCGCGTCCACGACGAGGTGAACGATGTCGAAGTCCCTCGCCGGTTCAAAATATACTCCGTTCCGCAAGTCAAGAAACAAGCGCGGAACTACACCTACGGCGGTGCGTTCGTGTACCAATCCGTACAACTCTACGATGCCTCCAAGGAACTTGAGTTATGTCCATTCCGCGACCTTGTGAAAGGCGACAATCGGGTGCATTTTTCCACGCAACCGTCCATTACCACCTTCGAGGGTGTAGATGGTCTTGCAAGGCGTTTCCAAGCGTGTCTTGAGGACATGTACCCAAACGAGAGGTGGGTTGTTAGGACGGCTACGGAAAATGATGGAGCATCCGCCGACCTCGTTGCTCTCATGAATGAGGCCCGCGAGTTCTCCGTCTCCGGCGTGAACCTTCTCGAAGCGCTTGACAAGGTGTTCGAGATTTGGCCTGATGTCGGATGGGTCTATCGCTACGAAGTTCCGGAGAACGAGGACTACCCCGCCAACACTATCATCATCGGCGGTGGCGGTCTCAACCCCAACCAAGGCACTTATGCCTACGGAAAGGGCAACGGCCTCAAGTCCATCACCCGGACGGTCGCCAATGCGGACGAACTCGCCACGCGCATCTTCGCCTACGGCTCGTCCCGGAACATGTTGCCGAGGTGGTACAACGACCAGAACATCAAGGACGCGGATTCGGTTGACATCCAGAACCTGATGATTCCCGTCTCCGAGTGGGGAACGACCACGGTGGGCGGTGTTGACCTCCCAGATGCGGCGAAGGCGTATCTCGACGCTGACTCCGCGACGATGACGCGCCTCGGTCTCCGTCCCAAGACCTACTACTTCGACGGGACGGGAGACCTCCCGGAAATCTACCCGACCATCCGCGAGATGACAATTGCGGCGGTCCGCGCAACGAAGTCGAGTTCAAGCGACCCGTATTATCCAAGCACGAGCGTATATACAAGCGGTAGCGCCCGTGTTGACAAGGTGCTTTCCGTGGGGACGGTCTTTGACTCCGGTCTCGCCGGTGAGAACGGAAAGAGTTCCGTGTCGAACGATTCGACCGTAGTGTCGCAGGTCGGTACGATGACGATGCCCGCCGGGGAAAGCATGAAGCAATTCGACTTCCTCACCCGTACATACACCATCGGCGAGTCGGGTAGCATGGTGCTTTCCGTGAATGCCGATTTAGGCGGCACGGTCGTTTGCGACTTCGCACGGGCGATGAACCTCCTCATCATCACATCGGCGGATATGGGTACGCCAACGACTTATGAGTTGGAACAAGATGCCCTCGGCAATTGGCTCATCGGTTCGTACAACATACCTTCGCTCCCGTTCACGGGCACATCCGGGCAGACGGTCACGGTGAAAATAGCCCTCGTCGTTTACACGACTTCCGGCGACTCCGCGAGGACTTTCACCACCAACATAACAGGCGACTTTACTTCCGAGGTGACGAGGAAACGGGCGACCACCTTCAAGATTGGAATCCGTCAAATCGGTTTCGACATCAACGCGCAAGCCGCCCTCGGAGACAACAAGACGATTGCCTTCCGCTCCGGCAAATGCGCCGGACGCTCGTTCGCCATCAAGACTTGCACCTATGTCCAAGCCACGGATTCGTGGTCTCTTGAGGTAATCCGCTCCCAAGACGACTCGCTCTCCCAATGGTTCCCGAACACCGACTACCCCGTCCGTGGCGTTGAGACGAACTACGGCGGTGACGAGTTCGTGCTTCTCGACATCGCCATGCCGGACGAGTATGTGCTTGCGGCCGAGATGAAACTCCTCAACGCCGCCCAAGAACTCCTTGATGATGCCTCCGTGGAGCGTTGGCAATACAACCCGGAGATTGACGCGAAGTTCATGGTCGAGAACGACCGTGAAATCCTCCCCGGCGAGTCGATGACACTCATGGACGGTCAAATCGTTGACGGTTCTTCTGACAACGCAATCCACCTTCTCCAACACGGAGGCGGTTATGTCTTGACGAGCCAAGAGCAAAGGATTCTCCTTTCCAGTAGCGGCTATATCACATCCGCACTCGTCGATACGGTCGTCATCTCCGAGGGCGAGGCCGCTATCCCTACTTACAAGGTGACACTCCTCGACCGCAAGAGGAAGTCCTTCTCCGAGGCAAAGGGTGCGGACAGCATCTCATCTACTCCCGTCACGAAGTTGTCAAGCACGACAACGAACACCGCGACCGCAACGAAAGGCGACACCTATTTCACTCTTGATGAAAATGGGAATGTGACCTTGAAGGAGCAATACCAGAACCTCTGGGTATCCGGGTGGATGGCCGCTGGGGGCGTTGGAACGGGCGGTGGAGGCGGTGGCGGTGCGTCTTATCTGAACGACCTAAACGATGTTAACGCACCGTCCCCTTCCAACGGTCAAGCACTCGTTTACAGGAGCGGGGAATGGGTTAACGAAACGATTCAAGTAAGTGGAAATTACATTCCGCTTTCTGGTAGCACGGCAATCACGGGAACGCTCGGAGCGTCTGGTTGGAGCATCACTACCGGGGGTGCGGCATCTCTATCCTCGATAACGAGGAGCGGTGCGATTCTCTATATAGGCAACACTAACAACCAAGGGTATGTCTGGCTCCGTGAGGATACCTACATAGGCGGCGCGATGCTCATGGGTGGCACTTCCACATCATCTGCGAACGCTCTCTGGAGCATCACATCTGCGGGCGCGGCCACCTTCGCATCTGTCGCCGTCAACGGCGGTACTTCCTCCGGATTCCTCAAGGCCGATGGCTCTGTCGATACGACCACATACCTCACCTCGCATCAATCCGTTACCCTCGCCACGGGAACGAATAGCGGTACGATGAAACTCACGACCGCAGCCGGTACTACGGACAACATCGCCGTGAAGAACTGCGTCACTACCGACGGTACGCAAACTATCTCTGGGACAAAGACCTTTTCGGCTACTACTACCGCCGCAAACATCATTCCCGGAGGGACTAACGACCTCGGCTCATCTTCTTCGCGTTGGTCGAATATCTACGGTTCCAATGCAAACCTCACCGGGAATCTTTCGATGGCGCAAGCATCCACTATTACCATTGGCCCTATTACAATCTCCTACGATTCTGTCAACAAAGCGCTACACATAAGCGGAACCGATAACGGAACTACAATCGGCCTCTATTGTGACGGATTTGTTTCCGCAGGAGGCGTTCAATCAAACAGTTAGGCTATGTCATACGCAGACGGAATCATATCAATTACTACTTCTGGCGGAGTAACCTACGGCGTGAGCGTGTACGATGTGCAACGCGCCATCGGTCGCGGCACGGGCGATGTGGGCCTCTTGTGTTCCGACCAAGAATGGCATAACAATGCCCTCCGCCGGGTGAACAAGATTAACAAATGGGCGAAGTACAAGCCGCTCCGCTCGTCCAAACGCGGAATCCTTACGGATGCGGAACGGGTTGAACTCAACCACGGGATTACGATGACGAAGTACACCAACCCGGCGGCTTTGGTGTCTGGTTATACGAATGACTATACCTATCAACCACCAAGGGGTAAAACAACCTATGACGAATGGTTCCGTCTCCTTGACTTCAATGGATATAACCATAATGCAGAAGGTCCGGTGTCAAGTTTCTCTTGTCCTTCCGGGGAGGTTACGCAAGGGCAAGACCTTATCGTCCGCCTCTACCTAAACCCTTCAAGCCAAGTGCCTACGGGGAGTCTCCTTTGGTCTGATTTCGACCCAGAGGATGACCATCTTATGTCGGAATACTATTTCGGGGTTATCATCCGCACGGGGACCTCATCCACCTACCGCGTCCTTACGATGGGGACGGCAATAGGGACGGGTTATCCTATTCAAGAATTGGCATTGACGCTCCCGTCAAGCCTTTTCTCGGTGAGTAATTCCTACACCATATACCCCATCCTATCATACACTCCATATACCACCG
>Ga0310696_10011248_pt1 | contig 10214 bp, 7 predicted proteins | sample AusTroGonzalo_MG_4_FD_203885 | JGI IMG/M metagenome (GOLD analysis project Ga0310696, IMG submission 203885) | Bovine rumen microbial communities from tropical cattle in Woodstock, Queensland, Australia - Gonzalo_02 (v2) (version 2) | ecosystem: Host-associated > Mammals > Digestive system >... | reverse complement strand
ATTCCAGGCAGGTCCGTGATTTCTTCTTCCGGCGCATTCATCAGTTCATCGGCATTCACAAAGACCGGATATTTGTTTTTGGCCCGCAACCTGTCAATGGATTTGTGTATGCAGGTTGTCCTTAGCCATGCCGCCGCCTGAGCCTCGCTTCCGATTCTGACACCGCCCTGGAGGTATTTCAGGAGAGTGTCCTGCATAACCTCGGCTGCATCGGCCTCGTTTCCAAGGATGCGCAGCGCCGTATTGAAAACGGCTCTGCTGTGTATCCTGTAGAACGTTGTTGCCTCTTGACGTGTCATTTTTGTTTGCCTCTACCTAATAAACGCAGAAATTTACGAATTGTTGCAATATTGGTCAAAAATATTTCACTCTTTTGACGCGCCATACCGCAAAAAAAGGCAAAAATGCGGGATGGTAGGTTGTCACGACGCGCCATCCCACAAAAATGGGCAAAAATGCGGGATACGGCGTCTATTCTGGCTAAAAGGAGGCAGAGGCCGGGGCAATAAGACATAATTTCAGGCGGCTGGCGTGTTCTTCTGAGAGCACGCCGGCTTTTTGCAGGGCGTCAAGCGTACAGTCTTCGGGCTTGTTGTGATTCCGGTAGATGACTATGCCGTGTGCTTCGGCTTTGTTAATGTGGGGATGACGGACTAAATCGGCCTCCGGGAGCGTCCAGAGGGCAAGAGGCTGCGGATTAGAACAAGTTATGAGGTCCTGCAGGCCGTCGAATTTTTCCTTGTCAAAATGATAGATTTCCATCAGCTGCTCTTTGCAAGAATAGCCGCCTAACATACTTCTATACTGCACAACCTTTCCGGCAAAATAGGGGCCGATACCGGGCAGCTCCAGAAGCGCTACGCTGTCGGCCTTGTTGATGTCCAGTTTAGGGATGTCAATATAGGGTCTGAGCCTTTCATACACGGAATCGGCCACCACATAGCTTTTTGCAAAGTCCGAAGGCCGGCGGAACCGGCCGCCCTTTTGCCGATAATTGTCAATTGCCTGCGCCTGTTTCTCAGAGAAACCCAGACGCTGAAGTTCCTCCAGCGACACCGTGTTAGGATTAAACTTGAAACTTTCCACCTTCCGCGGCGACACCTTTTCCTTCACTGCCTTTGCCTCGGGAGTATGATTGGCGTATCTTCTGACAACGGTGATATCATTATTGCCATGTGTGTTTTTGCCGTTCGAGTATACCCCCTTCGTAGCATCGGCCTTATTTTTAGCGGAGAAGGGGGTATACCCGACGGCAGCATCCCCGACTGCATCCACAGAGAGCAGCTCTGCTGCCAGTTTTGGATCAATAACGTACACTGTGTCCGGATGGTCCTGGTTGGCAACTATGCGAAGTGCTGCTGCCTTGTGTACGAACAGGGCAACCTGATAACCTATGATTAAGAAAACAAGGGCTATTGCGCCCGTTATGAAGCTTGCACTAAGGCCTTTACTCTTGTTCCGATTCTTCTTCCCCTCTTCCATAACGCTTCTTCTTTTCGGATTTGATTTGTGGCGCTCCGGCCACTACTATCACAATTTCCCCCTTGGGCTCGTGCTCCTTGAACCAGGCAGCAACTTCTTCAAGTGTGCCCCTGCGGTGTTCTTCGTGAATTTTTGAGATTTCGCGGGCCACCGAGCAAAGGCGCTCCCCGCCAAAGAACTGGGCGAACTGCTCCAGCGTTTTAACCAGCCTGTAAGGCGATTCATAGAACACCATGGTGCGCGTTTCTGTGGCCAGCGCCTGGAGGTGGGTCTGGCGGCCCTTCTTTTGCGGAAGGAAGCCTTCAAATGCAAAGCGGTCGCAAGGGAGGCCGCTGGAAACAAGTGCGGGAATGCATGCAGTGGCACCCGGAAGCGTTTGAACTTCAATGCCTTCCTCTGCGCATGTTCTGGCCAGCAAGAAGCCGGGATCTGAAATGCCGGGCGTTCCGGCATCCGACACAAGTGCAACGTTTAAACCGCTAAGAATGCGGTCCTTTACCATTTGCACAGTCTGATGTTCATTGAACTTATGATGGCTCTGAAGCGGGCGGTGAATATCGTAGTGCTTTAACAGCACCGATGAGGTGCGGGTATCTTCGGCCAGAATAAGATCGGCCTCTTTAAGCACCTGGACGGCACGTATTGTCATGTCGTCCAAATTGCCCACCGGGGTGGGGACTATATACAGTTTGCCAGCCATGCAAAGCTTTTGGTTTTATTATGCCGACTTTTGGGATATTTTGCTATCTTTGTAAAGTCAACCTAACAAAGTTACGGAAATGTTTTTGGAAAATGCAAAAAAATCGGGCTGCATTGAGGTAATTTGCGGTTCCATGTTCTCCGGCAAAACGGAAGAGTTAATCAGAAGACTTAAAAGGGCACAGTTCGCCAAACAAAAAATAGCAACTTTCAAGCCCACCATAGACAAACGCTACTCAGACCTGGATGTAGTCTCGCACGACTCCCACAGCATTTCCTGCACCCCCATCAAATCGCCTTCCCGCATGCTTCAAATCGATGAAGACGTGCAGGTAGTGGGCATCGATGAGGCCCAGTTCTTTGACGAGAGCATTATCGAAGTTTGCCAGCAGCTGGCCGCACGCGGCGTTCGCGTAATCATCGCCGGCCTGGATACGGATTATCTTGGCAAACCCTTCGGCCCCATGCCCGGACTAATGGCAATTGCCGAAGACGTTCAGAAGGTTCATGCCATCTGCGTACGCTGCGGTGCCCTGGCCAACCACTCCCACCGCCTTTCGGCCTCCAAGAAACTCGTTGTTCTTGGCGAAAAAGACACCTACGAGCCCCTGTGCCGCGAGTGCTACCAAAAAGCCCTTAAAGAAGACGCCGAATAGCAAATCTTAGTCAAGATCAAAAACACAGCCCCGGGGAAAACGGGGCTGTAATAATTTAGTCTTGTACCTGGGCCAGGGCTTCGCGGATTTTGGATTCGATTTCCTCGGCCAGTTCCGGGTTGTCCAGGATCAGTTTTTTCACGGCTTCACGGCCTTGGGCCAGTTTGCTGTCTTTGTAACTGAACCAGGAGCCGGACTTTTGGATAATGCCAAGTTCTACGCCAAGGTCCACGATTTCTCCGCTGCGGGAGATGCCTTCGCCAAAGACTATATCGAATTCGGCCTTTTTGAAAGGCGGGGCCATCTTGTTCTTTACCACCTTTACCTTGACATGATTGCCAAGTGCGTCGTCACCGTCTTTGATTTGGGTGGTGCGGCGGATGTCCAGGCGCACGGAGGCATAGAATTTAAGGGCGTTGCCACCGGTGGTGGTTTCCGGGTTACCGAACATTATGCCGATTTTTTCACGCAGCTGGTTGATGAAGATGCAGCAGGTGCCGGTTTTGGAGATGTTGGCCGTGAGCTTGCGCAGGGCCTGTGACATAAGGCGGGCCTGAAGACCCACTTTATTGTCGCCCATCTCTCCCTCTATTTCTGCACGAGGAGTGAGAGCGGCCACGGAGTCTATCACAACTATGTCCATGGCGCCGGAACGGATGAGATTGTCGGCAATTTCCAGTGCCTGTTCTCCGTTGTCCGGCTGGGAAATAAGAAGCGTATCCAGATCCACGCCAAGGGCCTTTGCATAGCTGCGGTCGAAGGCGTGTTCGGCATCTATTATGGCGGCAATACCACCGGATTTCTGGGCCTGGGCTATTGCATGTATGGCCAGGGTGGTTTTACCGGAGCTTTCCGGACCATATATTTCTATGATGCGGCCTTTGGGGTAACCGCCAATGCCAAGGGCATGGTCCAGGGCAATGGAACCACTGGGTATTACCTGCGATGCATCCCACTGCGGCTGGTCTCCCAGTTTCATGATGGTACCCTTGCCGTAATCCTTTTCAATTTTGTCTATTGTTGCCTGTAGCGCCTTGAGTTTGGCGGCGTTAATCTGGGCGGCGTCTGCTTGATTTGCCATACTTTCTAATTTTTACAAAGATATAAAAAAATTACTAATTTTGCGTTTATGTTTTATCAACTTCTCACACTCCTGCTGCTGCAGATGAATCCGCTGTCCCAGTGGCAGCCCAAGGTGGAGCACATCCAGCAGCGCCGCATGGAAATTGCCTTTGGGCAGTACTCCGGCATCACCAGGATTGGAGAAGACGTTTACGCAGTAGTACACGATAAAGCCAAAGGCGGCGGGCTGTTCATTTTCACCCTGAATATGCTCCCGGACGGCTCCATCGGCACGGTTCATGCCTTCGAAACGGACTCCGGCGGGGCCGATGGCAGGGACAACGAAGACGTTGTTTACGTGAAGGAAACCGGCACGCTTTTCATTGCATCCGAGGCCGAACAAAGCATACGCGAGTACAGCCTTGACGGCAAGGAAACCGGCAGGCAGCTTCGCATCCCGGAAGAACTCACCACAAACGAAGACAATCTGGGCTTCGAAGCCCTTGGCTATGCCGACGGCCTTTTCTGGACCACCACGGAAGCTCCCCTGCCCGGCGAAGACCTCCACCGCCTTCAAAGTTTCCACCTTTCTACGCTGGCCCCGTTCCGTCAGTACAGTTACAAGGCCGACGATCCGACGGTATCGGAGAGCAATCTTTCCCGTGCGCTGGCCCATGTCAGCGGCATATCGGCCATTACTGCCCTTCCCAAAGGAAAACTGCTGGTGCTGGAAAGGGAGGTCTATGTCCCGGGAGGCGACTTCATAGAGAAGATGAGCTCTTCCTTCACGCTCACCAGCATTTACATGGTAGATCCCGCCCACGACAAGTCAAGTCCGCTCAAAAAGACCCTTCTCACCCGCTTTTACACATCGGCCATGAACCTTGCCAACTTTGAGGGTATGTGCCTGGGGCCCAAGCTTCAGGACGGCCGTCAGACTATTCTTCTTATAGCCGATTCCCAAGACGGCAGCAAGGGCCTCACAGGCGAATACATACGCGTAATAGCGGTGTCGGGGCTCTAATTCATTTTTCCGTTTTCCACATACCCGTTGTTAGGACTCACCGGCAGATCCTGCAGGAAATGAAGGACGATGTAACCATGTCCGGCCGAATCTTTTTCGGCCCCGGACGGCGTATAATGCCATCCCGTCAGGCCGGAGCCGGTCCAGCTGGCCGACGTTGCCGAAAATGAGCTTTTATGGGTGCAGAACGGCGTATTCTTCCACCGCGTCCAGGTGAAGGTCCCGTGTTCGGCATTATCGGCCCTGTATGTGCAAATTACTGCATGGCCGATTCCTTTCATGCCGGCATTGCCGTAAACAGAGCCTTCGACCGAGGACCCGTCGTTTTCCAAGAATCCACATGGCTCTACAAGCGCTCCGCCTGAACCGAATCCCTGGCCGTTAGTCTTTGCCGTAGAGAAAAACGCCCCTGAAAGCCCGCCGGACATGCTTTGGAGAAGCTTTGCAGCCCTGCTGTTCAGAACCACGTTGGCGTGATTCAGGAAGCCGCCCCACATCATGCGCACATCAATGTTGTCTCCGGCATCCTCCTTCTTGTATTTATCGCCATAACTGCCTGGAATTGAATTCTGTGCGCCATCTACAAAGGTTGCCCAGGCCACGTGGAAGTAAATACGCACGGTACCGACTCTCTTTGAAAGGCTATACCTTGCCCTGACCCCGCCGGCAGCAAAATCGTACGAGTTGCGTACGTATAAATACAGAGGCTTTGTCCCGGACGGATGCTGCAAATAAGGTTTTCCATATATATAGAACCGAAGCAGACGGGGAGCTCCGGCCATATAAACAACTTGCATGCAATCCGAGACCATACCCATAGTTTCCGTAGTCCCGGCATGCAGATTTGTGGGTGTAGCATAAATACGGGCCGACTCCGGGGACGATGCCGATATCACACTATACGACTGCCTTTCCTTGAAAACATCCTTTTGGGCTTCTGTAAGATGGTTTTCCATGGTGGTAAAATCGTGGAAGGTAAGGTCGCATTCAGTGCGGTCTATCCACTCAAAGGGATCCTGGAAAGAGAAGCCTACATCACTTGTCAGCTGCTCCCCGGCCGGCGTTCTGGCATTTCCGTGCACAATGGTAGCCAGCGAAGACGTGCCGAAGTACGAACTGATGTTTTTGGTAGCACTTTCCTGGATGGTTTTCACGTAAAGCGTCCTGTCGGATAAAATATCAAGATACGGGGCGTATGCCGATGGGACGGAAACAGTGGGAGCCAGGCACTCCTCGTAAAGTGAAGGCGCGAACTTCATACCTGTGCCGGCGGCATCGGAATCGGCCACGGACATAAGCGTAGTTCCGTCCTGGGCCATGTAGTCAAATACGGTGTCGCTTGGCGTACCGTCCACCCAAACCCGGAAAGAATCCTGATTCTTCCTTACCAGAGGACTTGCAACCGTTATCTGCGCCTCCCCTTCCTGCCCGTTGGATGCGGTCATCTTTACCGTTGCCGATCCGGGCCGCAGTGTCTGGACTTTCACGCTGTTTCCGGACGTTCCCTTCAGGCGGACCACATCGGCCCCTTCCGTCACGCTGAACGAATATGTAAGGTTGTTTCCCACGCCGTCCAAGGCCGATAAGGTTCCCTGCTGGGCGATGTAGGCCGGAACGGCATTCCATGACGCCCTGAGCGGATGTATCACGTCAAAGCTTACGGCGTTGGATTCCAGCTGCCCGTCAACCGATTTTACCTGGATTATGTGCGTTGAACCTGGTTCCGACGCAGCACCGGGCCTTATGGCCAGTATGTCGCCGGAAGGCGATGCCGTATAGGTCCAGTCGATATTACCGGCCGATGTTCCGGAATCCGTACTCTCCTGCTTCACGCCGTCTATGTACAGTTCCCAGCCGTAAGGCCACTGGTCCAGGTCTTTTGCATCGGCCACCCAGCTTTCCCCTTCGTCGCGCGAAAAATTCACGTAAACGTTGCTCCAGGCGTCCATTTTCAGCTGTCCGAGGCTGTTCACACCTGATAGCGAAGCCTGGCTGGCCGACAGAACAAGACGCCGGCTGTCCACTATTTCATCGGCGTCGATACGCCAGGTTGAGCCCTCAAAAAGACCGTCCCAGCTAAGACTCAGCCTGGCGCTGTAAATGGTGCTGCGCCTTACGGAAAAGTCGTTGGTGGTGTTGCCGCCAAGGTAGCACCGGTAAGTGAGGCCGCCGGATACGCCGTCATCCTCGCCCTTCTTTTCGGCCGTAAATTCTATATAGGTACACAGGGCCGATACTTCGCCGTCCATATAATCGGCCGATTTAAGCCACTGCATATTGGTGGAAAGAAGCTGGCCCTGACAGTTTTCCGGGACGTAGAAGACAAGCGTCTCCGACTCGTTGTCCATGCTCTTTGACGACGAGAATGTACCCCAGTCGGTAACTCCGGAAAAGATTTCCCCGGCAGATTTTGCCTTCCTGTGGTTCGCCTGGGCAAACGGTCTTATGGTATTTGCAACGCCACGCATATAAACGGCTGTGTTTGAAATGCCTACGCCGTCCTGGCCGCCGGTGATGCCGCTGTGGTTCACGGTAACGGCAACCTTGGCCATGAGCGATGTCACGTAAAGAGTAAGGTTCGTAACGGTATTGGCGTTTACAGTTACGGAGCAATTCCCCACCATTGGAAAACCGGCCGATGACAACTGTGAATAGCCCGGAATGCGGTACGCGAATTCGTCCCAGTTCAGGCTGCCGTCGCTGCCACGGGGAATGTCGGACAGTGGGTTTCCCATGTTAACAAGGGCGTGCAAGGTGTAAGTGCAGCCACCCATCAGGGGCATTTCCACATTCTTGCCGCCACTTATATACGTGCTTGTCCACTGTGATCTGTCATCTTCCTTTTCAAAGACAAGAAGGACAGTTTTGATCTCAGTTTCCTTGGACTGGTCCAGAATGCTCTTTACGGGCGGAGAAACAGATACGGATACAACTGAGGGAGTAAGTTTTTCCTCATTCATTGCAAACGCCGGTTCAAGCGCAGGCGGATCGCACGAGGAGTGAAAAGTGGCGAGGGCAAGCATGGCCGACGCCAAAACAGGTCTGGTTTTCTTGTTCATAACATTGCGGTTTTTGGGACAAACTTATCCCAAGTCCGCGGCTATGTCAAGAAATTACCGGATGGAGACGCAGATTTTCATGTTTCTTACGATTTTTATGCTGTTTCGCTATAAAAATCGGTAGAAAAATGTGATACAACAAAAAAAATCTATATGCTTTTTAGCCTATTTCGGAGAGTTGCAGCCAGCGCATTTCGGCCGAATCCAGCTCCTGCTGAAGCTGGCCGTAGCGGCTGGAGGCGGCTTGAAGCTCCTGGGCGTTCAAATTGCCGCCGGAGAGCTTTTCTTCAAGACCGGCCTTCTCGGCCTCCAGCTTTGGAAGCAGCTCTTCCAGGGCTTTGAGCTCCTGCTGCTCTTTCCAGGTGAGCTTACGCTTAGATGCCCGGTCAGAGCCGGGCATGACGGACTTGCCTTTTCCTTTGTCATGTCCGGCTTGACCGGACATCTCTTTCTTTTGGGCCGCCTCGTAATCCTTGATGAAGGTCCTGTACTCTGTGTAGTTGCCCACGAAGTCCTTTACCACGCCGTCGCCGCAGAAGACGAAGAGGTGATCTACCAGGCGGTCAAGGAAATGACGGTCGTGACTAACTACCAGAAGCGAGCCTTTGAACTCCATCAGGTACTCTTCCAGGATTTCCAGGGTTACTATATCAAGGTCGTTGGTGGGCTCGTCCAGAATGAGGAAGTTGGGCTGCTTCATGAGGATGGTCAGGAGGTACAGCCTGCGGCGCTCCCCTCCGGAAAGGCGCTCCACAGGGTTCTGGAGCATGTCGTGCGGAAACAGGAAGCGGTTAAGTAGGTGAAGGTCGCCAACTGTTTCCAGTACGGTCTGACCAGGCTTGAAATGCATTCCCTCCTGATGATAATAGCCGATTCTCAGGGATTCGCCACGGTCTATCACGCCTTCAAGCGTGCCGCCCCATTCGGGCCGGTATCCGCCTGTGAGAAGGTTCAGGAAGGTGGTTTTGCCGCTGGCGTTCCTGCCCACTACTCCAACTCGTTCATACCGTTGGAAATTGTATGTGAAATGGCTCAGGTAGCACTTCTGTTCCCACCAGAAACTTACGTCCCTGCAGTTGATGACTTTGTTGCCAAGGTAGGTGCTCTTGGCCTGGGTTTCGCTAAGATCCACTTTGCGCTGGATGTAGCTGTCATCGGCCCTTTCCTTTATTTCCCAGAAAGCCTGCTTGCGGTATTTGGCCTTGCCGGTTCGGGCGCATGGGCTGGCGTGCATCCATTCCAGTTCTCGTCTGTAAAGGTTACGGACCTTTTCGGTCTCGGCGTTGTAATTGTCTATCCTTTCCTGGCGCTTTTCCAGGAAGTTCATGTAGTCGCCTTTGTAGATATAAATGCTGCCGCGGTCCATCTCCATAACCGTATTGCACACGCGGTCCAGGAAATAGCGGTCGTGCGTTACCATGAAAAGGGTGCAGCGGCTGTGCTTCAGGCGGGCCTCCAGAAACTCTATGGCATCAATGTCCAGGTGGTTGGTGGGCTCGTCCATTATATAGAAATCGGCCTCCGAGGCCAGCATTTCCGTTATGGCCACACGCTTTATTTCCCCGCCGGAAAGACTTTTCATGGGGCGCTCATGGTCCGGCAGATTAAACTGGGTAAGCAGCTGCTTTACCCTGTTCTCGTACTGCCAGAGGTGGTCCTGGTCCAGCTGGGAGGTCCATTGCACGGAAATGTCCATTATTTGCCGGAAGATGGATTTCTCCGGGTCAAAACTGTAGTCCTGCTCCAGGAAAGCAATACGTATATCCTTGAGGAACAGCACCTTCCCGCCGCTGTCGGACGAGTCCTTCCCCGCCAGAATTTTCAGCAGCGATGTCTTTCCCGTGCCGTTTGGTGCAATAAGCGCCACCTTGTCGCCTTCGTTAATGTTGAAGTCGATGTTCCGGAACAGCACCTTAGGGCCGTAGCTCTTGGAAATGTTCTCTATTTGCAGGTAGCTGGGCATTGCAGTGCAAAGATAGGCAAAAAAAGTGATTGCGCCAGTGTATTTGGTGGCCCGGGTGCACTGGAGGCCGATTTTGCACCTGGACCACCGTTTACAGGCCACCCCGGGTGCACTGGAGGCCGATTTTGCACCTGGGCCACCGTTTACAGGCCACCCCGGGTGCACTGGAGGCCGATTTTGCACCTGGACCACCGTTTACAGGCCACCCCGGGTGCACTGGAGGCCGTTTTTGCACCTGGACCACCGTTTACAGGCCACCCCGGGTGCAA
>Ga0310696_10011247_pt1 | contig 10214 bp, 10 predicted proteins | sample AusTroGonzalo_MG_4_FD_203885 | JGI IMG/M metagenome (GOLD analysis project Ga0310696, IMG submission 203885) | Bovine rumen microbial communities from tropical cattle in Woodstock, Queensland, Australia - Gonzalo_02 (v2) (version 2) | ecosystem: Host-associated > Mammals > Digestive system >... | reverse complement strand
CATATTTCCCCTTATGGTCCTTTATGTATCTGGACAGAGCCAGATACTCCATGAGCCAATATCCACTCTTCAATTCGTACCAATAGAATAGCGTACGTGCAACACGCCCGTTACCATCTTCGAACGGATGTATGAATGCAATCGCATAATGCAAGATTATTCCTTTAATGATCGGATGCAAGAATTCGCTTTCATCATTGATAAAATCGCAAAGCTGCTGAATTGCCGAGTCTATCTGATCCCTCGGTATGGGCTGATGGAATACTTCTCCTGAAAGAGAATCCTGGACAACGATATCGTCATTGTCACGGAATTTACCCATATATCTTTCTTCTAAAGTGCCCTCCGTCACAATCTTGTGTATATCTTTGATGAATTCAGGCGAAAGCTGTTGATTATTATGATCCTTGATGAATAGCATCGCTCTGTAATTATTCACAATCATCCTTTCCGATTTGTCCTTCGGGCGGATGTTCTTGCGCAGCATCTCCTTGGCTTTCTTGGTTGTGGTAACCGCACCTTCCATCTGACTTGAAGCGATGGATTCCTCCATCAGCGAACTGACTGAATAATAGACCTTCCTATATGAATCGATAGTATCAGGGAACAGACCTACCGTTGCCCTCATATCGAACTCGTGCAACATCTTCATAATCCTGTCTGATATGTAATAATGATAACGTGTTTTTCCGAAAATGACGGTCGTACTGTTATCCATGCGTACCAGTTTCATTCTGGCCCAAACTATATCCGGATCGAAAGATCCGGTATCTCTTAAACGTACCTCCGACCAGTGAAGATATTTCTTATTGAATTCTTTTGCATATTCCTTGATTTCTTCAGACAGTATATCCTTTGATTTCTGTTCGTTTGATAAAATCGATTCGATTTTTGGAGGATTTCTTGGAAGATGCATGAAAGGTCATAGTAGAATAGTTATATATACCCTACCAAACTGGTAAGGTAATGGTAGGGTATTGGTAGGGTGAATAAACTATTCCATCAATTGGAATTGTTTTTACTCCTGTTGCGGATGACCTCTTCCCTCAGGGCCTTGTCCTTCTCGTATTGCTCCCTTGCCTTGACCAGGAGCTCCTCGGGATCCACCGTATCCGGATCATAATTCTCGATGTAGTCCTGCTCGTACTTCTGTAATCTCTCCCTGATCTCGTCGCCCTCGAAATCCAATCCATGATACTTCTTCGTGACCTTCTTCAGAGTAGCTTCTCCGCCGGTGACATCCCAATAGATCTCATCCATCCCTTTCTCGAGGTTCAGCAGCTTTGCGAGCTCCATAGGTATGGTAATTCTTCCGTTCCCATCGAATTTGATTGTTTTTCCAATTTGTACCATATTACCATTAGTTCCATTAATTCCAAATTATTAAATACTTCTCTACCATTAATACCAATAGTACCATAAATGGTACATGGAGAATAAGATGACGAAATATCCGTTCGAAGAGAAAGCAAACGAATTTCTGGCCTTCAGAAAGGGAATCCTCTCCGAGGCCAGCTACAAGGAACTTGACCGCAGGCTTAGAAGGATCAACCGCGAGATGATCATGCTCAAGGACAAAGGCGAGATCTCTACGCTCTCCCCAGCCAAGATGACAGCGGATGACATCAAGGCATACTTCCTGTACCGCAAGTCCAGGAAGGTCAGCGCATCGGATATCGAGCATGACTTCGGCACACTCGACCAGCTCCTGTCTTTCAACGACAACGCTGCGGTCAGGACATGCGAGCAGAGGAATCCCGGTCTCAAACCCAAGAGGGACAGGACTCAGAGGCTCGACCCCCTTCCGGAGGAGACCTACCGCAGGATCCTCGCCATGAGCAAGGAGATCGATTACGGGGATTTCTCCCAGGTCCGCGCGTACGCGATGGTATTGATTTACATCTGTACCGGGGCGAGGAACAAGGAGCTCCGCTTCTGTAAGGTCTCCGATGTCAACACCGCCGATTGGATCATCCACTTCCAACATGTGAAGGGCGAGGACACCTATGGAATGCCCAGGAACGTCCCCATACCGGAGCCCATCAGGCCGATAGTATCCGAGTACCTCTTCCACAGGGCTGTGTTCCTCACGGCCCACGGAGCCAACTCTGATGCCCTGTTCTTCAAACTCGGCGGCGACTTCGGTCACCTGTCCTCGAACTCCATCAGGGGGATCAAGGACAGGGTCGCGAAGGCCGTGGGCACAACCTTCGAGCTCAGGGACTGCAGGAGGATGTTCGGGCAGCACTACAAGGACAACCACATGGAGATGGAGAAGATCTCGAGGCTCATGGGCCACAAGAGCACCCGCACCACCGAGCTCTACTACTGCAGGGTTAGCGAGAGGGAGGCAATAGATGACGCAAGGGACAGGTGGTGAGATGCCTCCCTCCTCCCTCTCCGCAAGGGGATTCGCATCACCCGCATTGCACCAAAACCGCTTCAAAGGATCAGGGGTTCCGGCCCCTTTTCCGACCGTCAAAAGTACCTTTTCTAAATTGCCAGATTGCCTCTTTTCTAGGGCATCTTCTGACTCTCTTTCCATGAGTTTTTCGCTTCGTCATCCGAACGATTTTGAGGTCGTTTCCGGTGCTGTCGCTTGTGCAACGAGCGCATTGCACCAAAAATGATGTCTGGCTAGTGAAAAATTGGTGCAAGGGAAGGGATTTGAACCCTCGAACTCCTACGAGAATAGGCCCTGAACCTATCTCCTTTGGCCAGGCTCGGATACCCTTGCACTTCAGGCCAATAACGGTGATTATATCATTCTATAAAAAGTGAAAGGTACCGCCCGTCACCGGACGGCATTATCCATGATCAGAAAAAGCAAACCCGGATCAAGACTTCATTATCTTCATCCATCCACCGGACTCGTAGATGGCAAGCTTCCTCTCTTTGAGGATCTTCTCGAACTCTGCCCACTCGATGACGTCCAATCTGTTGTTCTGTCCCTTTGTGAATTGAATTCCGCTTGTTCCCTTAACCTTACCAGGTTTCAATCCCTTGTTCTTGGCTATTACTTTTGCTTTCTCTAGGTCAATGCGTTCCATTACCAATAGAATGCCCCCGAAAAAGTATCCAGTTCGTTACTATTTATAGGTTATTTACAAAAATTAATGTCTGGCTAGTATTATCTGACCTATCATCCATCCAATATGCATCCACCCTCTCGAAATCTTAGATGATGGATTCAATGACCAATGGAGCCATACAATACGGCGGTGGTAACAGATTCCTAGGTCTCAGTGAGCGCGTCTGCTCAGTGCCCTCTTGATTAGATAGAGCATCAACCTATACGTAAGATAAGCTAGCAGAACGTCCAAAATCGCCGACACGATTATACCTATTCCATCTAGCAGCTCCAAAGGTGCGTCTATGTTGTCAAAGACGACGAACTTGATGAAGAACATCACTGCCATATAGAAGGTGTACATCCATGGAAGGAGAGACCTTCCCATGAACTCCAACGGTCTGCATCTCAATCTGTTCTCAGGCACACGGTACGTAAGGATGAAGAACGGTACCGCCAGGATCGCAGATCCGATATACAGGCTCGAATAGGATATGCCGGTGAGCTCCTCGAAGTTGAGGACCTCCCATACCGATAGAGCTGCTCCGAAAACAACAATAGCCAGCAGCACCCATGTCGGTATCTTTTCCATCTTTGATGAATGCTTGTGCAAATAATATCCCAGAGGGAAGAAGAAGAACGCGATGGTACAATACAGGAACTGTCCCGCCTGGAAGGAGCTCCATTCGAGGAACCTCTCTATCCCAGCCCATGCACAGATATCTGCCGTGTATATCTCAAGGGCTAGAAATACGAGTCCCAGCATCATGGCGTACTTGAAATCGATATGCAGCTTGTAGAAGGCCCAATGCAGAAGATACACTGCGAATAAGAAGTAGATGAACCATATATGTTTGGAGGACCAGTTGAATGTGATCAACCCCTCCATGAAAACGTCCTGATCTATCACACCCGTTCCAAGATAGATCAGGTCCAGCACCGTGTACAGAACTTTCATGATTATCGCAAGATACAGGATACGGAGCGTCTTCCTCTTCAGATCCCTCTCGGAGTGACCGTCATCGGAATAGAGGTAGTATCCGGATATCATGAAGAAGACCGGCATGGCGAATCTTCCCACACCTATGACGAAATCATAGGCGTTCATCCCGAACAGCTGATAGCAGGGCTCGTAATGAACGAATATTATGCAAAATATTATCAAAGCACAGAATGACCTGAGGATGTAGTTCTCCTTCTTATCAGCCATATCAGACTCCGACATGTGACTCTGTAAGACACATCCCCATTTATTTCTTGGTAGGCCGTGAACAAAATGAATTTATCATCGGTCATACACTCTAGGTTGCATGGAGCAGACGGAGAAGCTTTTGCTCAGGTCATCGCCCTCAGCGGACGTCACCCCGGAGATGGGAATCAGATTGGGTCATGCCTTAGCCGAGGATTACAAAAAAGTCGTCGTTGGAATGGATCTGATCAAGAGCAGTCCCATGATGAAACAGGCCCTGATATCAGGATTGATATCATCCGGAGCCGACGTCATCGATATCGGCATAGTCTCCGCGCCTGTGGCCGCCAATGCGGCCAAGATGGGAGATTGTTGCGTTTATGTAACAGAATTCCGTCAGCTCGACCTCGTCAGCGGTTATCTTCTCATAAACTCGGACGGGGGCCTATTCGGGATGGAACAGATCAGGCATCTCGAGATTAAGAACCCAAAGGGTTCCAATATGCCAGACTACAAGAATCTCGGTACCGTGAAGGAGTACTACACAGCACTGAACGATTACAACGCCAATCTTCTGAACAATATCACGAACTACACAGGTGGCACCGTAGTGCTGGACTGCAACTGCGGTATGGCGACAGATTCCGCGCCCCAGGTGCTGAACCACATCGGTACGGACACGATATCACTGAACGCGCAGAAGGACAGGAACTTCGTCTCCAAGTCGTTGTCGATAAAGGAAGCGGACACCTACCACATCAGAGACCTGGTAGCTTCCGATGCGGGATCCATAGGAATTTCGATAAACCGTGTAGGGACACTGATGAGGGTATTCAACGAGATAGGCGAACCGATAACTGACGAGGATGTACTGAAGATCCTCATGCTGTTCAAGAAGCCTGCGAAGATCGTGGTTCCGATGAACATCTCCTGTTCCATAACTGACCTGTTCGACAAGGTGTACAAGATAGCCGTCAACAGCCCCTACGCCGAACCGGAACCGGACAAGATGGAAATCATCCTGACACATCCGGACGCGGGAAGTATACATAAGGCAATGATGGACAACAATGCGGACCTCGGTTACTACGACGGAGGATTCATCTTCAGCGACGTGTGCCAAATGCCCGATGCGATACATGCATCTGTGCTGCTGTCCCAGTTCTCCAGCAACAACAGCGTCGCCGAGACCGTGAAGAAATTCCCGGAGTACTACTCGGACAACAAGAGCTACAAATACTCCTGCAGCACACCGGACTTCATACGTTCGATAAAGGCCAACATCCCCGATATCAACCCCAAGAGGGTCTACGAGGACAAGTGCTGGAGGGTCGGGATGGACGGCGGCATATTCTTCATCGAGTTCGAAGAGGGTAGCAAGGACACGGTCAGCATCACGGCGGAATCCAATGACAGGCTGTACCTGATAAGTCTGATGGAAGTAATCGATGGATTGATGGCCAACTGCGTGAACGGTCAGTAAAAGACTTCCAGTTCTATCGGTTCACCGCGGGAGTCGTATGCCTGCCAACTGTTACGGTCATATGGCTGGCATGTTATGAAATGGACGCCTCCGGTGTTACTGAAGAAGTCCTTGTCCGCTTCCGAAGGTTGATTGGAGAATCCCGGATGTGAATGGGCGGAACCAGCTATGGAATAATCTATAGGTTCCATCCACTGGTTGAGGAAGCTATGCTCGTCCCCGAACACCGTGCCCGGGAGCATCACCATCTCCGATATTATGCCGTCGATCTCCCTATGCATGCACAGGAACTCGTCCGGATAGGTGGATTTGGCGGATTCGTTGAATCCGTCGATGAAATCTATGCTGACGCCTCTGATTTTATTCATAGCGCATTCACCAGTTTCTCGCGAACCCTGGAGAAGAAGTCCATGTCGAACCTGATGAACTTCGCCTTCTTCTCCGAGAGCATGAAATCGACCTTGGTGCGACCTTCCATCGGGATCTCCTCCTGACCATCTAGGACTATCACGCAGTCCTTGTCCAATACTGATTCAACAGTAATCTTGCTGGTAGCAGGTACGACGAATGCCCTGGATGTTGATTTGTATGCTGCCATAGGCACGACCATCAGAGCATCGACGTGAGGATCCATGTACGGAGCTCCGAGACTCATTGCATAACAGGTGGATCCAGTGGGGGTCGAGATTATGACTCCGTCGGAACGCATCTCGCATGCCAGAACATCGTCGACATAGATCTTGTAATGACGTATCTTAGCGACCGACGAGGTGTGTATCAATGCCTCGTTGACGGAATCCTTCAGATATCCGCCGTTATACCATGTCCTGAGCTTGAAACGTGATTCGATGGTGTAATCCTCTCTCAACAGACGATCGATCCCATCCTTGATGTGATCCTTATCTATCTCTGCAAGGAATCCCACACTTCCGCCGTTGATACCGATGACCATGGCATCGGTCTGCTGTAACACCCTCAGCAGGGTACCGTCGCCTCCAACGACTATCACGATATCTACATCCATATCCTTCAGAGGAACGCCTTTTATCCCCATGATGTCGGCAATCTGCTTGTCCACGGTATATTCATGCCCTTTGAGGGCGTCGATGACCTCTTGGGTGTATTCCACGGCCTTAGACAAGGAAGTGTTGGCGTAGATGCCATATCTGTGGTTCTTGACGGGATCCTTTCCCTTGATGAGATAATCGAATACCCTCCTGTCGCCTACAGCTACGGTATTGCTCCTGTGCTCGAGATCGAACGGCATATCCAAGACGTTACCTTCAAGATCGTAGATCTCTCCGCCTGCCTCTCTCAGGATGAGGACAGATGCTGCGATATCGATGACCCTCTCGCATCTTACGTAACTCTCTGAATTGACACAGAACGCGTCGGCCTCGCCTTCGGCTACCATCACGAGTTCCAAAGATGAACATCCGAGATTACGGCTAGTGGAGACTTTCTTGGAGATTGCGAACGCGTCGGGACTGGCGTATTTCCCGGAATAGTTCATAATGAACAATTCTCTGAAATTTGGCTCGCGAACCTTGATTGGCTTTCCGTTCTTGAACGCACCCTTGCCCTTCTCGGCCCAGTAACTGTCGCCGTTGACTAGATTCCTGAGGTATCCCAATCTCATCCCCGAAAGGGAATCCTTACCAACACCCAATGATACCGTATAGAACGGCAGACCAGCGACTGCGTTGTTGGATCCGTCTATAGGGTCCAGCACCAAAGTCTCCTCCCCGTCCCTGTCCACGAATCCAATCTCTTCGCTCAGAACGTTCAGCGGGATGTTCTCCCTCTCCAAGAACATGAGTACGGCGTTCTCGGCCATCTTGTCGATACGGGATGTAGGTGTTCCGTCCGCGCCGATGCATATCTCATCCCCTCTGCATCTGGTATCGGGGATCTTCGCTATCTCCGCTTGGACGGCATCCGCTATGGCCGCTAGGGTGTCGATCGTGATCATGCGTTGTCGATTGACAGGATTTTATAAAGAATATACTATGGAAGAGGTGATGGAAGCGTTAGGTTTCACTGACAGGGTGTTCGAGGACCATAACAGATTATACACGATATCGATGTGCCCTGGAAAGAGGATCTATGGAGAGAGGTTGTTCTCTAAAAGTGGAATTGAATACCGTGAATGGGATCCGAGAAGAAGCAAACTATCAGCATATCTTACGGTAGAAGGGAGATCGTTCCCTTTCGGGGAAAATTCGAAGGTTCTGTACCTGGGAGCTTCCAGCGGTACGACACCATCACATATAGCCGATATCTGTTCATCCGGGAAGATCTATTGCGTGGAGTTCGCGCAGAGGATGTTCAGGGAACTGGTAGGGACTTGCGAGACAAGACCCAACATGATGCCCATACTGGGAGATGCGACCAAGCCTGAGGATTATTCCATGTTCACCGATTCAGTGGATATCGTGTATCAGGATGTGGCACAGAAGGGACAGGCTAAGATACTCTGTGACAACATGGATGCCTTTTCGGCTAATTTCGGAATGGTGGCCGTAAAAGCCCGTTCGGAGGACGTGACTGCCTCTCCTGATTCGATCTTTGAAGATTCGAAAGATTACATCCGTTCGAGAGGATTCAAGATACTTGACTCTAGACGTTTGGGCCCTTATGAGAAGGACCATGCGATGATAATCGTGGAGAGATCCTGATGAGAACCGCATACGCGATTGCGTTCAACGGCGATAAATTTCTGATGGTCTGGCACAACGGCAGAAACGGATGGGAGATGCCTGGCGGACACGTTGAGGAGGGGGAGACTTCCGAAGAAGCTGCCAAGAGGGAATTCCTAGAGGAAGCGGGTTATGAGATCAACATCATAGCCACGAGAGATATCGGTTATTGCGATGTGTGTGCAGCGATTCTTGGTAAAAAGGTAAAGGAGGATTGTGAGATGAAATCGGAACTTTTCTCTGTGCTACCTGATCAGTTATCATTCGAACGCGAGGAGTATTTGGATACCGTACCTTGGGCGATGAAGATGATTAACACAGTTAGTAACATGATTTTGTAATTCGTGTTACCAATCAATCTTTCATCCGGTACCTAGCGACTTTGTAATCACCGATCTTCTCCACCCTTCCTTCGGACACCAATCTCTTGACCACAGCATCTATCGTGTGAATACTGACATCCGGCAACGCTTTGGCAATCTGTCTCTTCGACATAGGTGCCAGGCTCTCCTCCAGTATCCTCTCGATCCTCTCCGATTTGTTCATGGATTTTGAGCCTACCATGGCGAATCTGGTATCGAGATCCATATAGCATTCCAGAAGCATTCTCAGGAAATATCTAGTGAAGTACAACGGATCGTTGTCACCATCCTCCCAATGAAGTGACGATTTATTCAGTGATTCATAGTATTCGCCCCTCGTCATCGCTATATGCTCATCCAACGAAACGTATCTGCAGATATCGAACCCATGGGCATACAGCAGATGATACGTCAGCAGACGCGATGTCCTTCCGTTACCGTCCATGAAGGGATGTATGCACAGGTAATCCAATATCACACACGGAATCAGCAGCAACGGTTCCATCCCTTCGGAATCTGCTATCAGGTAGGAATCGAAAAGATCCTCCATCGCAGCTTCGGTGAGATCATGGGGTACCGTTCTCAAGATCACCCTCTTGTTCCCGTGTCTATCTATCTCTGCGATAACATTGTCACGTTTCTTGTACTGTCCCCTGTCCTCAGGCAATCCTGCCCTGATCATGGCGTGCAGCAACTGTACCGAGCGTCTATTCATCCCGATGGAGTTGTTGTCTGTATGAATGAGGTTAAGAGCCTCTCCGTAACCTGCTATCTCCTCCTCGGAATGGGTCTTCGGACGTCCACCTCTCATGACCAGCTCGGCGATGCGTTCATCTGTGGATACGATGTTCTCTATCGCATTAGAATACTTAACGGAGGCCAGCATCGCTATGTCAGTTATCTCATCATACTCCTTCCAATACGCTCCTTTGCGATAGACATCCTTTGTCTTGGCAACATAGATGTCCCTGATGAGCTGAGCTACGTCTGCAGGGATCTCGTCCATAGATGTGTATTCAAAAGGCCTCATAGAATATATTAGGTATTTTTTAATATTTAATACCTGATAAATCCATAATTACCTAGTATAAATTTATTAAAAATACCTGATAAGACTCAAAAATTCAACAAACTATTTGAGCTTGGATAAAGACTGCCTACATGCGATCGATCTGGCAAGAGCCCGCACTCTACTTTATATACTCCTTCTATAATCGCATGCGTAGCCTCGCCGCCTAGAAATGATTCGGAGGATCAGACTATGGCAAGAATGCACACAAGAAGAAAGGGAAAATCCTGTTCAAAGCACCCTATGGTTTCCGAGAATCCCGCATGGGTTCCTCTCAACGCCACCGAAATTGAGGACCTCATCGTGAAACTCGCGAAAGACGGTATCATCTCCGCTCAGATC
>Ga0310696_10011246_pt1 | contig 10215 bp, 9 predicted proteins | sample AusTroGonzalo_MG_4_FD_203885 | JGI IMG/M metagenome (GOLD analysis project Ga0310696, IMG submission 203885) | Bovine rumen microbial communities from tropical cattle in Woodstock, Queensland, Australia - Gonzalo_02 (v2) (version 2) | ecosystem: Host-associated > Mammals > Digestive system >... | reverse complement strand
TAAGATATATATATTCAGCTATAATAATTATGTTGCCTTTGTCGCTCATGGCTCAGAAGATCACATTGGGTTCTTGTACCACGAAAGATGGCGGAGAGTTTCAGGGTGAGATGGTTCAGGGCAAGCCTCATGGCAAAGGGAAAACTGTCTATAAGAACGGCAACTGGTATGAGGGCGAATACGACAAGGGCAAGCGTCAGGGCTTTGGCACCTATACTTTCTTCGACGGTGAGAAATACGAAGGCGAATGGTTCCAAGACCAGCAGCACGGTAAGGGCGTGTATTATTTCTCGAACAACAACCGCTATGAAGGTCTCTGGTTCCGTGACTATCAACATGGTCACGGTGTGATGTACTATTTCAATGGCGACAAGTACGATGGCAGCTGGTATATGGACAAGCGTTCGGGTAAGGGTGTCTATACCTTTGCCAACGGTGCCTATTACAAAGGAGAGTGGAAGGATGACCAGAAGAACGGTCAGGGCTATTTCAACTGGGGCGACGGTTCTTCTTATGAGGGACAGTGGGTGAACAATGTATGTCAGGGCAAGGGCACCTTCAATTATGCTTCGGGCGATGTGTATATCGGCCAGTGGAAGAATAACATGCAGAATGGACGCGGCATCTATAAGTTCCAGAATGGTGACGTCTATGAAGGCGACTATGTTGATGGCGAGCGTACGGGTTCAGGTATATCGAAGTATGCTAATGGCGACAAATACACGGGTCAGTTCTATGAAGGCGATAAGCAAGGTCAGGGCACGATGGTATGGAAAAACGGCGACCAGTACGTGGGCCTATGGAAGGCTGATAAGCCCAATGGTAAAGGCAAACTGACCACGAAGGCCGGTGATGTGTTCGAAGGCCAGTTCAAGGATGGCAAGATCGACGGCGAGGGCGTGGCCCGCTATGCCGACGGCTCTAAGTTCAAGGGCACTTTTAAGAATGGTAAGCGAAATGGTGCTGCCATTGAGGAAGACAAGGATGGCAAACGTTTTGAAGGCTATTATCTCGACGATTTGCGTGACGGCAAGTTCGTGGAGAAAGATCGCAACGGTAAAATCATTGCCAGCGGCACATACACCCGTGGCCATCGTCAGTTAGATTAATAAACAACAACTTACAAATATAATCCTTATGATTATTGACACAATTGACAATCTCGGCAAATACGTGGCATTGAACCCGTTTTTTGCTGATGTAGTGGAGTTTCTTAAGAACCACGACCTCCAGACCTTGGAAGTTGGTAAGTATCCAATAAAGGAGAAAGACCTTTTCCTGAACCTTCAGATGGCTCAGGGCCGCAGTCAGGAAGCTGCTGTCTTGGAAACACATATCAAGATGATTGACATCCAGATTCCTCTCTCTGGCGAGGAGACTTTCGGCTATACCCCGCTGGTCGACCTGCCTGAATTTGAGTACAATGCCGAAAAGGACATCACAAAATATGGCGAGACTAAGGCACAGACTTATGTCACCCTAAAACCCATGCAGATGGCCATCTTCTTCCCGCAGGATGGTCATGCTCCCTGCATTTCCGATGCCCCGGAGATTAAGAAAGCGATTTTTAAAGTAAAAGCATAAACAGATATGGCAAAGAAAGAAATTACCGCTAAAAAGCCTGCTGCAAAGAAAGCAGCGCCAGCCAGGAAGGCTGTTACTAAGAAGACAACTGAGAAGAAATCTACACCTAAGAAAGTCGTTGACCAGAAAGAGCCCGAGCACATTGGTCTGGTGAGAAATGACTCATGGCTGGAGCCGTTCGAGGCTGCCATCCGTGGGCGTCATGACCACGCCGTGTGGAAGATTAGCCAGCTGACGAAGAATGGCAAGAAGAAGCTCTCCGATTTCGCCATTTGTATTTCGGACTGCACAAGCTTGCCAAGGGCTGGGTGTTCCGTGAGTGGGCTCCGAACGCTACAGACATCTATCTGATTGGTGATTTCAATAATTGGACTGAGACCGATAAATATCGTTGTAAGCGTATCCCAGGCACTGGGAACTGGGAGCTAAATCTTTCAGAAAAAGCCCTCAAGCATGGTCAGCTCTATAAAATGAAGGTGAAATGGAATGGGGGCGAAGGCGAGCGCATCCCTGCTTGGTGCCAGCGCGTTGTACAGGACGAAAACACCAAGATTTTCTCTGCGCAGGTGTGGAACCCTGAGAAACCATATGAATGGAAGCGTAAAACCTTCAAGCCGAAGAAGAGCCCGCTGCTTATTTACGAATGCCACGTGGGAATGGGACAGGATGCTGAGAAAGTGGGTACTTATACCGAGTTCAAGGACAACGTGCTGCCCCGCGTGATCAAGGACGGCTATAACTGCATCCAGGTGATGGCTATTCAGGAGCATCCTTACTATGGCTCCTTCGGCTATCATGTCAGCAGCTTCTTCGCACCGAGCTCCCGTTTCGGTACACCCGAGGAACTGAAGGCGCTCATCGACACCGCCCATAAGAATGGCATTGCTGTGATTATGGATATCGTCCACTCCCACGCCGTGAAGAATGAGGTCGAGGGCCTAGGCAACCTTGCTGGGGATCCCAATCAGTTCTTCTATCCTGGTGATCGCCACGAGCATCCTGCTTGGGATTCGCTTTGCTTCGATTACGGCAAGGACGATGTGCTTCATTTCCTGCTTTCCAATTGTAAGTACTGGCTCGAGGAGTTCCATTTTGACGGTTTCCGTTTCGACGGCGTGACTTCGATGCTTTATTACTCACACGGACTGGGCGAGGCCTTCGGTGGTTACGGAGATTATTTCAACGGCCATGAAGACGACAACGCCATTTGCTATCTCACGCTTGCCAACAAACTCATCCACGAGGTGAACCCCAATGCCATCACTATCGCCGAGGAAGTCAGCGGCATGCCTGGTCTCGCCGCGAAATTCGAGGACGGCGGCTATGGCTTCGACTACCGCATGGCGATGAACATTCCTGACTATTGGATTAAGACTATCAAGGAAGTGCGCGATGAAGACATCAATGTCTGCTCCATATTCTGGGAAGTGAAGAACCGCCGCCCCGACGAAAAGACCATTTCTTATTGCGAATCGCACGATCAGGCGCTGGTAGGCGACAAAACCATCATTTTCCGCCTTATTGATGCCGATATGTACTGGCATTTCGCTAAGAAGGATGTCAACGATATGGCGCAGCGCGGCATAGCCCTGCATAAGATGATCCGACTGGTGACGGCGGGTGCCATCAATGGCGGTTACCTCAATTTCATGGGCAATGAGTTCGGCCATCCCGAATGGATTGATTTCCCGCGCGAGGGCAATGGCTGGTCGTACAAATATGCACGTCGTCAGTGGAGTCTCGTCGACAACAAGGACCTCTGCTATCACTGGCTGGGCGACTTCGACCGCGAAATGCTGAAAGTGATTAAGTCCCAGAAGAATTTCCAGGACACCCCTGTTCAAGAGATATGGCACGACGACGGTGACCAGGTCCTCTGCTTTATGCGCGGCGACCTCGTGTTTGTGTTTAACTTTTCGCCTACGCGCAGCTACACCGACTACGGTTTCCTTGTGCCAACGGGTTCTTACGATGTGGTGCTCAACACTGACTCGAAGGAATTTGGCGGCAATGGCTTCGCCGACGACTCGATGACACACACCACGAACTACGATCCCCTCTACGTGAATGATAAGAAGGAGTGGCTGAAGCTATACATCCCCGCTCGCTCCGCTGTGGTACTACGAAAGAACTGAAAATGAGCGCTCGTATTCCAACCCGTAACAATAGCACAGTCCGATGGGCTTGTGCTATTGTTTTCATCCTTTTTTCCTTCCTCTGGCTCTATCGTTTCCAAGCCGACGTTCTATCAGCCTTTCAGCATGTGATGAGCGATGGTCGTACGCGGTATTTTCCACTTCTTGGTGCCGTGCTCATCACCGCCATTCTCCAGTTGCTGCAGGTGCTCGTCTTCCTCGTCTTCCGCCTGACAAATCGCGGCCATGCGCTGACCTATTTCCCTTCGATGCTGTGTCTGGCTCTCATTTCTGCCGTCAATACCGATATCGCCTCATCTTTCAGTTGGGGATTCTGGTGGATTCTCGTGCCGTTGGCGCTTGCCGTCTGGGCGGGCGCTTGTACGATGGTGAGATATATCCAGAATGTTGAGCCCGACAAGAACCTGAAGGTTGTCTTCTCGCGCCCCATGTGGATCAACATGCTCACGATGGCCATCATGATGTTGTGCGTGGCTTGGGCTGGCAACACGAATGCCGTGTTCCACTTCCGAATGCAAGCCGAGACTTGCCTGCTCCGCGGTGACTTCGAAGGCGCGCTTGATGCCGGTTGGGAATCGCTCGAGAGCGATGACGACCTGCAGATGATTCGTATGTACGCCATGGCGCGTCGCGGTGAGCTCGGCGAGCGTCTCTTCCATTATCCCATCGTTGGCAGTAGCAGTGTTATGCTCCCCACCGGCGGCGCCACGCGTTTCGTACGTTATCCACTTGACAGTCTCTACCGAGCTTTCGGTGCCCGTCCTGCCAGGCCCATGCTTCCCATGACTTACCTCAATCTTCTTTCTGGAAAGTCCAGACTCTCCGGATTATCTGGTTCTTCTAATGATTCCTGCCTTTCTCATGCGATGGCCCGCGACTATGAGCTCTGCGGTCTGCTCATCGACCGCCGACTCGACGATTTTGTCGACCGCCTGAATACCACTGCAGCCGGGAGTGATTCGCTCGACACGTCTGGCCTGCCCCTGCATTACCGCGAGGCCCTTACGCTCTATAATCACCTCCGCCGCCACCCAATAATCATCTATCGCAACCCGGTGATGGAGGAAGACTACCGTAATCTCCGCGAATTAGAACATAAATACCCCGACGCTACTGAGCGCCGGGGCAAGGTAGAGGATTGGTACGGCCGTACCTATTGGTATTACTATATTTACTGCAATTAATTTTTGTCGAGGTCGTCGGGGCTGGGGCCCTTCGGACAGTGAGAATAATATGATCTGCATATTCATATAGTGTTGATAGTTCTTTGCAGTTCTTCTAAGAACCGTGCAGCGTGCGAGCCGTCCATCTGGGCGTGATGGAATTGGAAGGAAATGGGTAAGGTCGTCTTCAGCCAGCCCTTGCGGTAACGGCCCCAGGCAAGGAAGGGATTGTTGTAGATGCCGCTGTACTGGTTGACGATACCGTCGAGTTCCGTCCCGGTCACTGCCGATGTGCCGACTATCACGGCTTCATCGTCTAATATGTCCTGACAGGTCTGGCTGATGGTCTCTGTCAGATGCAGGTAGTTGGCATTAAACGCCTCAAGATCGTCGCTGACTGCAACGTCGCAGAAACTCAGTCCACCTTTCACGTTATCTACTATCATGTTGATGGCCATACGGTCATATTTGTACAGTTTCCCGTTTTGTGGCAACATGTAAAACTCCTCTATCCCTGATGCAGCCTTGCCGATGCACCAGCATAGCAGCATGTTGAATTTCATACCGCGTTGCCGGCTCACCTTGCAGAGCCGCGTTACATCGAAGGTCTTGATGAGTGTCACCATCGGCATAGGCGACTTAGTCCACAGCTCGAATGCGATGGCTCTATTTGTGTCCTTGGGATCGATTTCCTGTTTCATCTTACTACAATTTCATACCTTTGTTTTAGACGCTGCAAAGATACACATAGTTTCGGTATCTACCAAATTTCTGGGATAAGTTTTCAGAGTCTGTTTCTTTCTTCGTTACCTGCACCAGTTCCCTTATATTTCGAATTGCTGACGTTGAAGTTATAACTGAGGGTCAGTCCCACACATTGCGAATAGGTATAAATATCCTGAGCCGTCTGGCCGATGGTTTGACCGTCACTTGCTGCGTCTTGCAGGGAATCACGAAGTCGTCGTTCTTACCCCGGACGTAAAAAGATACGAAAAGTTGTAACTAAATCCACGTCAGTTTTCTCCAGATACCTTCTAACGGTCCGCGAGGATGACTGCTGAACCAATAGCGGGCGAAGAGATACTGGCAGATGACCATTCCGCATCCAACAATCACGGCGTAAGTGATGCCTAAATGGTGATAACAGGCCAGACCGTAACCGCAGAAGATAAAACAGCCGATGATGGACTGGAGTAGATAATTGGTAAGACTCATGCGACCGAAGATGCAGAGATGGTGGAGCACCCGGCGTACGCCCTCGAAGGCATACCAGACAGAAACAATGGCCGAGACAATCATCAGCAGGATGATGAGGTTGTAGATGGGCTTGAGCCATGATTCCAGCTCGCCGAAATCTGCAAAACTCAGCGAAATGACGCCGAGGGTCGAGCTGAGGAGTATTATATGCCATATCTGCAAGTTGCGCCCCTCGTTATAGAAAAGTCGCTGACGTCCTAACTGCATACCGAGGATAAAGAGGCAGAGCAGTTGCGTCAGGCGCCCGCTGAAGATATTGAACCGGAAGTTCACCTCAAAGCCGTATCGCAGGTTGGTAATAGCATTCTCCAGGAACGTACCGTGTTCATGTGTGCTGTTAATGATGCCATATAATTGCCACATGGTGTTATGATCGAGGGTGGTGCCCGTCAGCAGATAGAACAATTCCACGGGCTGGATGGCCAGCAGGACGATGATGGCCCACACCCACTTCGACGGCAGATAGCTGATGGGGATGAGCAGCAGGCCGTAGCACGCATAAAGCATCAGAATGTCGCCATCGTAGAAGGTTACGTTGATGATGCCGAACATGAACAGCAGGCACATGCGCCAGGCAAAGCGGCCCGAGAAGTTCTTGCCTTTCTGCTGCTGGTTGTCGTTCATGATGAAGAAACTCAGTCCGAAGAGCATGGCGAAGATGCCGTACATCTTGCCTGAGAGCAGCCAGGCCAGCACGTCGGCCACCGTCTGATCGCTCGCCAACGTATAGGTTATCGGCTCCTGAGTGAAGATATTGAAGTGCTCTACGGAGTGATACAATATGATGCCGGCCACAGCGATACCTCTCAGGGCATCAGCCACATCGATTCGCGTGTTGGGTAAATTGCGGGTCTTATACATAATCTTTATTCCATTTTTGGCGTTATTCTTTGTTTCCTAATTCAAAATGGAATGACTTACTGAAATGACGGCGGGAATAATAAGTGACAGAGGGATGCGATAGATCCATCACCATCGTCCAGGCCGTTCCGAGGAATCCCTCGCGCTGAGGTTGACCTTCGGTCTTCCTCTGTCGCGACTCGGCAGAGCCGATGCGAGCATCGCTCTGTTCTCGCTGCTCCATCGGTTGCGACACGATCGCGATGGCTTCGGTCAACTGCTTCTTACTCATCACACCGTGCGTCTGGTCGTACCGCTGGCAAAGTATGTCATAACGGTCATCGCCTTCTTCGAGTCCTACATTCAGCTTCTGCTCACACAAATAGTGATTGGCTACGGCAGGCGATTCTATTACCACCATTTTGTTGTCAACATACTCCACAACCACACTTCTGCCTGAAACATCAGCCATAGCATAATGATGGGCCGAGCCGATATCTGAGTGCATATCGATACCTTCAAGCAGTTTGAGTGCCTCGTCTACATTAGCAGCATTCTTCAGCATATAGGAGATGGCGGCCGTCGTTGTCAGGTCGGGTTTGCTGGTGCGCTGGTGCGTCTCTATCGTATCGCCAGCCATCAGGTCGGCAATGGCCAAGCCCTTTTCGTTGATACCGTCGAGGGCGACAAACAGTCCCGTCAGGCACAAATATTGGTTCTTGAATCCCTCAGGTTTAAAATCCTCTCCGAATCCGTAGAACTCCACATTAAAGGTCGTAATCGTTTCGTAACCCTTATCAGGGATGCAATGCATGATCACACCAATGGCCGACGGGAAGTCGAAGTTGCGCCCCATCAGCACGTCGCCTTCGGGTGTGCGCACCGTAAGTGCCGAGCATCCAAAACCTTCCTTCTTTGTCTTCACCTCAGGCTTATAGTGCCCCTTCGACAGGAACTCGATGGCATAGCCTGCCAACTGATCGGCAGATTCAATTCCGCCCTTCGCCATCAGTCCGTCGAAGCCGTCGTCGCCCCGATACTCCATGTAGTAGAGTCCGTTGTCGAGTTTCACACATGAATTAGCGCCCTTCACCAGTGGACTAAACTCCATCCACATCAACACACCTACGACTATCACCAGTCCCAACACGCTCAGCAGCGCAATCTTTAATGCTTTTTTCATATCGTTCTTTTAAATAATCATCCTGTTTAGCATGGTTTACTCTATCACCTCAATATAGAAACTGAATGGACGGAAGCCGTCGTTACAGCTAATCATCGCGCTCATCGGATTCTTCATCCATCCGTCGTAAAAGTTGCCCTCACCTCGGGCCAGCGACTCCACGAACTCACGCATGGAATACCATGCTGACGGACACATCCCTTCAGGCTTCTGGCCGTCGATGGAAATCCACTGTTGGCCCTCCCTGACATCGCAGGTATGCTCAATCGGGTTCTCGTATTTCGCCATCAAGTCCTCATAGACTGTCTGGCGAATGGCTGTGATTCTTACTTTGTTCATATCACAATTCTTATTAAATCAGAGTACAAAGGTACTCATTTTTATTTTATTATTCGTATCTTTGCATCCAACTTTACATATTATTAAGATGGACAACTGAAAGAAATATCGTTAAATATGGTACAACAGATAGAAATAACCCTGAAGCCGAAACGTCGTGGCTTCCACTTGGTGACGAGCGAGATAGTGAGCCAGTTGCCGAAGCTGCCGAAAACGGGCATCGTGAATATCTTCACAAAGCACACCAGTTGCGGACTGAGCATCAACGAGAATTGCGACCCGGATGTTCGCGTGGATATGGAAACCATCTTCAACCGCCTGGTTCCCGAGAATCGTCCTGAGTATGAGCATACGCTGGAAGGTGCCGATGATATGCCTGCCCATGCCAAGTCCACGCTGAGCGGTGTCAGTATTACCATTCCCATCACCGATGGCCGATTAAACCTCGGCACTTGGCAGGGAATCTACTTCTGCGAGTTCCGCAACTATGGCGGTTCCAGAGAGTTGGTAGTAACAGTTGTTGGAGAATAGCTCCACAATATAAACCACATGCGGCAATCGGCAGCTGAGTCATTCTTCATGACACTAAAACTCCACGCGGTAGGCGATATTCGGGAACGTCAGCGAGGTGAACTTATCCACAATTTCGTGGGTGCGGAGGTCGAAAGTCTGACCTTGGAAGGTCTTCATCTGCAGATACTCCAGGATGAAGTGGTGCGAGGTGTGGCGTTTGTTGATAGTGTACTTCACCGAGAAGGCATAGCCCACGTTCATGTCCCAAAGCGTCTCCCAGTCGCTCACGTCGGGCACTTCGTTCTCGTAGTTGTCCACAAGCCCTGTGAACCACACGGCGAAGGTGCCTGCCTTCTGCGTCGGCATGTTCAGCTTGAAACTCAGGTCCTGATAGTCGAGCGTCTCTTTCTCCATATTGATGGCGTGCAGTTTCTTGGCTATTTCGAGGAAACTGTAGCGGTAGTTCACGAGATACGAGGCCTTCGAACCCTTGCCGAGCGGCCCCTCTGAGGCGAAGTCGACGCCCAGTGTGCCCACCTGCATGGCGTGCTCGTATTTGGTGTTGTTGCCCACACGCATCTTCATATCGAAGGCACCGCTCAGTGCGTTGCCGAACTCAGCAGGCATGGCTCCCGTGAGGAAATCGCTGTTGGCCAGCACCGTACCGTTGAGCGAGGTGAAGATACCGCCGCCCAGACCGGTGATGTCGGCGAAGTGATTGGGGTTCGGCACCTCAACACCTTCGACGCGCCACTGCAGCATCTGGGGCGAGTTGCCGTGAATGCTGATGCCATTGGCCACACCACCAGAGGCCACACCTGCAAACATCGAGGCTGTGCGGGCAGGGTCAGCCATACCGCCGGCATAGCGCGTAGCCTCTTCCACACTGAACATACGGGCACCCACCTGTGCCATCTCGTTCAGCGGTAGCTGCTTGTTCACACGAGGCTTGATGACCACTTCGCCGAGTTCAGAAATGCTTTCACGCATACGCAGCGTCAGCACAAGTTCCTTACCCGATGACACTAATTGCTCCTTCAACAGCACGGCTTCGTAGCCGATATATGTTGCGCGGACAGAGTGACGTCCTACGGGTACATTATTAATAACGAAGTTCCCGTCGGCATCCGAAACAGCTCCCATCGATATTCCATTTTCAACGGTAACTGTCACACCAATC
>Ga0310696_10011243_pt1 | contig 10215 bp, 8 predicted proteins | sample AusTroGonzalo_MG_4_FD_203885 | JGI IMG/M metagenome (GOLD analysis project Ga0310696, IMG submission 203885) | Bovine rumen microbial communities from tropical cattle in Woodstock, Queensland, Australia - Gonzalo_02 (v2) (version 2) | ecosystem: Host-associated > Mammals > Digestive system >... | reverse complement strand
CAGTCCTTTCAGCGATGAAGGATTCGTGAGCGCCGATATAGCTCAGTTGGCCAGAGCACGTGATTTGTAATCTCGGGGTCGTGGGTTCGAATCCCTCTATCGGCTCGAAAGAGCTTTGAAATATTGAAGCAACTTTTTGGGAGGTTCGCATAGTGGCAATTGCGGCGGACTGTAAATCCGCTCCCTCAGGGTTCGGTGGTTCGAGTCCACCACCTCCCACAAACTTTTCCAAGCGGAAGTAGCTCAGTTGGTAGAGCATCAGCCTTCCAAGCTGAGGGTCGCGAGTTCGAACCTCGTTTTCCGCTCCAAATAAGATTTAAGCCGGTGTAGCTCAGGGGTAGAGCGCATCCTTGGTAAGGATGAGGTCATGAGTTCAATTCCCATCACCGGCTCTTTTTTTGGGTTTCGGCCCTGACAAAAGCAACAATTGTTTAAACAATAATAAAACTATGGCAAAAGAAACATTCCAGAGAACCAAACCGCATGTCAACATCGGTACTATCGGCCACGTTGACCACGGTAAGACCACCCTCACCGCCGCCATCACCAAGGTGCTTGCCGAGCGCGTCGCCGGTAACGCCGACAAGGTGAAGTCCTTCGACCAGATCGACAACGCTCCCGAAGAGAAAGAGCGCGGTATCACCATCAACACCGCCCACGTTGAGTACGAAACGGCTTCCCGCCACTACGCTCACGTTGACTGCCCTGGCCACGCCGACTATGTGAAGAACATGGTTACCGGTGCTGCCCAGATGGATGGTGCTATCCTCGTGGTGGCCTCCACCGACGGTCCTATGCCTCAGACCCGTGAGCACATCCTGCTCGCCCGTCAGGTTAACGTGCCTAAGATCCTCGTCTTCATGAACAAGGTGGACCTTGTGGACGACGAAGAAATGCTCGACCTCGTAGAAATGGAGATCCGCGACCTCCTCGCTTTCTACAAGTTCGATGAGGATTGCCCGATCATCCGTGGCTCCGCTCTTGGTGCTCTGAACGGTGAGAAGGTTTGGGAAGACAAGGTCATGGAGCTCATGGACGCTGTGGATGAGTACATCCCGCTGCCCGAGCGTCTCGTTGACAAGGACTTCCTGATGCCTATCGAGGACATCTTCTCCATCACCGGCCGTGGTACCGTAGTTACCGGCCGTATCGAATCCGGCACCATTCACGTGAACGATCCCGTGGAACTCGTCGGTTTCGGCGATGAGCCTCGCACCTCCGTTGTTACCGGTGTGGAAATGTTCCGCAAGCTCCTCCCTCAGGGTGAGGCTGGTGACAATGTCGGTCTGCTGCTCCGTGGTGTGGACAAGAAGGAAGTCAAGCGTGGTGAAGTTGTCGCCAAGCCCAAGTCCATCACTCCTCACACCGAGTTCAAGGCTCAGATCTATGTTCTGAAGAAGGAAGAAGGTGGTCGTCACACCCCGTTCCACAATCACTATCGTCCTCAGTTCTTCATCCGCACCCTGGATGTGACTGGTGAAATCCAGCTCCCTGACGGTGTCGAGATGGTGATGCCTGGCGATAACGTGGAAATCACCGTGAAGCTCATCACTCCGGTTGCTATGAACGCCGGTCTCCAGTTCGCTATCCGCGAAGGTGGTCGTACCGTCGGTGCCGGTCAGGTGATCGCTATCGTCGAGTAATTTCTCGAAGCCATTAAAAGTGAGCGTCCAGACGTGGACGCTCACTCCCACAGGGGAATAGAACAAGGGTAGTTCAGCGGTCTCCAAAACCGTCGATGTGGGTTCGAATCCTGCTTCCCCTGCCAAATATCAAAGGTTACGATTTGGTAAATGTTTAACGTTGACATCGGATTCCCGCTTCCAATTTTCCGGTGTCTATTGTAAGCAAAGATGAGAAAGTTCATTAACTATCTGAAGGAGTCCGCACAGGAACTCACCAAGAAGGTTACCTGGCCCACCTGGGAGAAGCTGCAGAGTTCTGCACTGCTCGTTCTGGTCGCTACGGTGATCCTCGCGGTCGTTGTGTTCGCGATGGACTTTGCCTTCCAGAAACTGATGGAATTTATTTACGCACTGTAACTGATTCAAATCCTTTATGGCTGACAAGAAATGGTACGTACTGCGTACCGCGGGAACCAAGGAAAAGAAAGCCGCCGACTACCTGGTCAAAGAAATTGAAAGACACGCCGATCTACAAGCAGTTGTGGATCAGGTTCTCGTGCCTGTCAAGAAAGAAATCGTCACGAAGAACGGCAAGCGGAAAGAAGTCGAGAGACTCCTTTATCCGGGTTATGTCCTCATTCATGCCGAGCTCAATCCGGACCTGGAATTTGTCATCCGCAACGGCATTCCCGGCATGTCCGGTTTCCTGACCGAGAAGACCGGTAACGGTTCCATGGAACGTGTCCCCGTCCCCATCCGTGAAGAGGAAGCCCAGCGCATCCTCGGCATCCAGGACGAGAACGCCGTCAGCGCAGCCGAAACGGAGGTGAATTACACCGTGGGCGAAAGTGTCCGCATCACGGACGGTCCGTTCAGTGGTTTCAACGGTACAGTGGAAGAGATCCTTCAGGAAAGAAGCAAACTCAAGGTAGTGGTTGTGATCTTCGGAAGGAAGACCCTTCTGGAACTCAGCTTTACACAAGTAACTAAAGAGTAATTTACAACTATGGCAAAAGAAGTTACCGGATTCATTAAGCTCCAGATCAAAGGCGGAGCAGCGAATCCTGCGCCCCCGGTAGGACCGGCACTCGGTTCCAAGGGCCTCAACATCATGGACTTCTGCAAGCAGTTCAACGCCCGCACCCAGGATCAGGCCGGTAAGGTCCTCCCTGTTGTGATCACGGTGTTCTCTGACAAGTCCTTCTCGTTCGAGGTCAAGCAGCCGCCGGTGGCTGTCTCGCTCAAGGAAGCTGCCAAGATCAGCAAGGCTTCCGGCGAACCCAACAGAAAGAAAGTCGCAACTGTGACCTGGGACCAGGTCAAGGAAATCGCGCAGTCCAAGATGCCCGACCTCAACGCTTTCACGCTGAAGAGCGCCATGAGCATGGTCGCCGGCACCGCCCGTTCCATGGGTATCAAGGTGGAAGGCGCTTTCCCCGAGAACCTTTAAAATTGCGTGAGTTATGAGTAAGTTGACCAAGAATCAAAAAGCAGTTCTTGCCAAATTTGACAAGACCCAGGTTTACTCCCTCCAGGACGCTTGCGCTCTTTTGAAGGAGATCACCTACACCAAGTTCGACGCTTCCGTGGAGATCACCACCAACCTGGGTGTGGATCCCCGTAAGGCCAACCAGATGATCCGTGGCGTTGTCACCCTGCCCAACGGTACCGGTAAGGTTACCCGCGTGCTGGTACTCTGCACCCCGGACAAGGAAAACGAGGCCAAGGAAGCCGGTGCCGACTACGTAGGTCTGGACGACTATATCCAGAAGATTAAGGAAGGCTGGACGGATGTCGATGTCATCATCTGCACCCCGTCCGTGATGGCCAAGGTCGGTCAGATCGGCCGTATCCTCGGTCCCCGTGGCCTGATGCCGAACCCCAAGACCGGCACCGTGACCATGGAAATCGGCAACGCCGTCAAGGAAGTGAAGGCCGGTAAGATCGACTTCAAGGTGGACAAGACCGGTATTATCCACGCCGCTATCGGCAAGGCTTCCTTCACCGCCGAGCAGATCGCCGAGAATGCCAAGGCTTTCGTCTCCGCCGTTCTCAAGCTCAAGCCGCAGACGCTCAAGGGTACCTATTTCAAGAGCGCTACCCTGTGCACCACCATGAGCCCGGCTATCAAGTTGGACATCAAGGGCTTTACCGCCGAATAATCTGTAGGAGGAATAGCAATGAAAAAGGAATTGAAAGAACAGGTTATTGCGGCCATTAAGGCCAACATGGCTCAGTATCCGAATTTCTATGTCGTTGACATCGCAGGCCTGAACGCTGGCGACACCGCCAAGCTCCGCCGCGACTGCTTCAACGAAGGCATCAAGCTCACCGTCGTGAAGAACACCCTTCTCCACAAGGTGATCAAGGACGCCCAGAATGCGGAACTCGAACAGATCGTCCCCGCCCTCGAAGGCAACACCGCCCTCATGTACACCGAGGCTCCCGCCGTACCGGCCAAGCTCATCAAGAAGTACAACAAGGCCGGCAGTGAAAAGCCCGCCCTCAAGGCCGCTTACGTGCAGGAATGCGCCTTCGTCGGTGCCGACAAGCTCGAAGCCCTTGTCAATATCAAGTCTCGCGAGGAACTCATCGGACAGATCATTGGTATGCTCCAGTCCCCGATGCAGAACGTTATCTCCGCCCTGCAGAACGCCGGCGGTCAGACCATCGCCGGAGTCCTCAAGACCATCGAAGAAAAGAAAAACTAATAATAACATTTTAAAATTTTACAACTATGGCAGACATTAAAGTTCTCGCTGAGGAATTGGTAAACCTCACTGTTAAAGACGTCCAGGAACTCGCTAAGATCCTGAAGGAAGAATATGGTATCGAGCCCGCTGCTGCAGCCGTTGCAGTTGCCGCTCCCGCCGCTGGCGCTGAAGCTGCCGCTCCCGCCGAGCAGACCGAATTCGATGTGATCCTCACCAGCGCTGGCCAGGCTAAGCTCCAGGTCATCAAGGCTGTGAAGGAGAACGCCGGCCTGGGCCTGAAAGAGGCCAAGGAACTGGTCGACAAGGCTCCCGTTGCCGTGAAGGAGAAGATCTCCAAGGCCGAGGCCGAGGCCCTGAAGGCCGCCCTCGAGGAAGCCGGCGCCGAAGTCGAGCTGAAGTAATTCCGCCCGCTCCCCTGGAAGGGAGAACGCTCACAGGTTTAGAGCCCTCAGTAGGCTCTAAACCTTTTTTCCGTCTTTAAATTTTTCCCCATAACGAAGGCAGAACATGTCTAATAAGACTAGCAATCAGCGAATTAATTTTGCAACATCCAAAATTCTGGAATACCCTGACCTTCTGGAGGTTCAGCTGAAGTCGTTCAAGGACTTCTTCCAGCTGGAAACCACGCCCGACAGCCGTCGCGGCGAAGGTCTGTACCAGGTTTTCCAGGAGATTTTCCCGATTGAGGATACGCGGAACAACTACGAACTTACCTTCATCGATTACTTCATCGATCCTCCGCAGTATTCCATCGAGGAATGTCTTGAAAGAGGGCTTACCTACAACGTCCCTCTGAAGGCAAAACTCCGCCTTTCTTGCACGGACCCGGAGCACGAGGACTTTGACACCCGCGTGCAGGACGTTTACCTCGGCAACATCCCCTACATGACCCCTGCCGGTACGTTCATCATCAACGGCTCCGAGAGAATTATCGTTTCGCAGCTTCACCGTTCCCCGGGCGTCTTCTTCGACCAGAGCATGCATGCCAACGGCACCAAGCTCTACTCCGCCCGTATCATCCCCTTCAAGGGTTCCTGGATCGAGTTCGCCACGGACATCAACAACGTGATGTACGCCTACATCGACCGGAAGAAGAAGCTGCCCGTGACCACCCTCCTGCGTGCCATCGGCTATAGCTCCGACAAAGACATCCTGGACCGTTTCGACCTGGCCGACGAAGTTTCCGTCGATGCCGAAACCCTGGAAGCCAACAAGGGCCGCAAGCTGGCCGCCAACGTCCTGAAGACCTGGATCGAGGACTTCGAGGACGAAGATACCGGTGAGGTGATCCCCATCGAGCGTACCAACGCCATCGTCGAGCGCGGCGAGGTCCTGGACGATGACACCATCGCCCGCATCGCCGAAACCGACGTAAAAACCATTCTGCTCCAGAAAGATGAGTCGGTCTCCGCGGAGAACTCCATCATCTACAACACCCTGCAGAAGGACCCGACCAATACGGAAATCGAGGCTGTCAACTTCATCTACAAGCAGCTCCGCAATTCCGAACCGCCGGACGAGGCCACTGCCCGTGACGTCATCGACAAGCTCTTCTTCAGCGAGAAGCGCTATGACCTGGGCCAGGTGGGCCGTTATCGTCTGAACAAGAAGCTGGGCCTGGATACGGACCCGAACCTCCGCGTGCTCACCAACACGGACATCGTCGAAATCATCAAGTACCTGATCCAGCTGATCAACAGCCGCGCCACGGTGGATGATATCGACCACCTGTCCAACCGCCGTGTCCGCACGGTGGGCGAGCAGCTGGCCAACCAGTTCAGCGTGGGTCTGAGCCGTATGGCCCGCACCATCCGTGAGCGGATGAACGTCCGCGACAGCGAGCAGTTCAACCCCATCGACCTGATCAACGCCAAGACCCTGTCTTCCGTCATCAACTCCTTCTTCGGTACCAGCCAGCTGTCCCAGTTCATGGACCAGACCAACCCGCTGGCTGAAATCACCCACAAGCGCCGTCTGAGCGCCCTCGGCCCCGGTGGTCTGTCCCGTGACCGCGCCGGCTTCGAGGTCCGCGACGTGCACTACACCCACTACGGCCGCCTGTGCCCGATCGAGTCTCCGGAAGGTCCGAACATCGGTCTGATCTCCTCCCTCTGCGTCTATGCCCGCATCAACGGCCTCGGTTTCATCGAGACGCCTTACCGCGAGGTACATGACGGTAAGGTGGACCTCAGCGATACCGGCTGGAAGTACATGAGCGCCGAGGAAGAAGAGCGTCAGCACGTGGCCCTGGCCAACGTGAACATGTCCAACCAGGGCGAGCTCCTGGATGAGCGCATCCAGTGCCGCCTGGAGGCCGACTTCCCGCTCGTGACCAAGGAAGAGGTGAACTACATGGACGTGGCCCCGAACCAGATGGCTTCCGTGGCTGCCTCCCTCATCCCGTTCCTGGAGCACGACGACGCCCACCGCGCCCTGATGGGTGCGAACATGATGCGTCAGGCCGTTCCGCTCCTGTCCCCGGAAAGCCCCATCGTGGGTACCGGCCTGGAGGAGCGTGTCTGCCTGGATTCCCGCACCCAGGTGATCGCTGCCCGCGAGGGCACCGTGACCTATGTGGATGCCAATGAGATCCATGTGAAGTACGACCTCACGGAGGACGAAAAGTTTGTCAGCTTCCTCCCGGAGGAAACCGTTTACAAGCTGCCCATCTACCGCCGCACCAACCAGAGTACCACCATCATGCTCAAGCCGCTGGTCCGCAAGGGCGACCGCGTCAAGGGCGGACAGGTGATGACCGAAGGCTACGCCACCCAGAAGGGTGAGCTGGCCCTGGGCCGCAACCTGATGGTGGCCTTCATGCCTTGGAAGGGCTACAACTATGAGGACGCCATCGTCCTCAGCGAGGAAATGGTGAAGTGGGATGTCCTCACTTCCATCCACGTGGACGAGTACCTCACGGAGGTCCGTGAGACCAAACGCGGCATGGAGGAACTCACCTCCGATATCCCGAACGTGAGCGAAGACGCCACCAAGGACCTGGACAAGGACGGTATCGTGCGCATCGGCGCCCATATCGAACCCGGTGACATCATGATCGGTAAGATCACGCCGAAGGGCGAGAGCGATCCTTCCCCGGAAGAGAAGCTCCTGAAGGCCATCTTCGGTGACAAGGCCGGTGACGTGAAGGACGCTTCCCTGAAGGCCAATCCTTCCCTGAGCGGTACGGTCATCAAGACCGCCCTCTATGCCAAGGTGTCCAAGGAAAGCGGCAAGCGCGGCGCCAAGAACGAGCAGAAGACCCGCATCGAGATCAAGCAGCAGGAATTCGAGAAGGCCGCCGAGAAACTCCGCGCCGGCTTCATCGAGAAACTGTGGAGCCTGGTGAGCGGCAAGAAGAGCGCCGGCGTGTCCGACCTCTATGGCGTGGAAATCTTCCCCAAGGGCAAGGAGTTCACCCTCCAGGGCCTGAAGGATGCGGATTACCACAACATCTCCACTGCCAAGTGGTGCTCCGACGCCAAGACGTCCGCCATGGTGCGTTCCCTCATCAGCGGTTACTGCATCGCCCATAAGGAGGCCGAAACCCGTGCCAAGCGTGAGCTGGACAAGATCAAGGTGGGTGACGAACTCCCGAACGGCGTGATGCAGATCGCCAAGGTCTATATCGCCAAGAAGCGCAAGATCACTGTCGGTGACAAGATGGCCGGCCGTCACGGTAACAAGGGTATCGTGGCCAAGATCGTCCGCCGCGAAGACATGCCGTTCCTGGAGGACGGTACGCCGGTGGACATCGTCCTGAACCCGCTGGGCGTGCCTTCCCGTATGAACCTGGGCCAGATCTACGAGACGGTCCTCGGTTGGGCAGGCCGTGAGCTGGGCGTGAAGTTCTCCACCCCCATCTTCGACGGTGCCTCCATCGACGAAATCTGCGACTACACCGACAAAGCCGGCGTGCCCCGCTTCGGCAAGACGCGCCTGCGTGACGGCGGTACCGGCGACTGGTTCGACCAGCCCGCCACCGTGGGTGTCATCTACATGATCAAGCTCGGCCACATGGTGGACGACAAGATGCACGCCCGTTCCATCGGTCCCTACTCCCTCATCACCCAGCAGCCTCTGGGCGGTAAAGCCCAGTTCGGCGGTCAGCGTTTCGGTGAAATGGAAGTGTGGGCCCTGGAGGCCTACGGTGCCGCCAACGCCCTGCAGGAGATCCTCACCGTGAAGTCCGACGACGTGGCCGGCCGTTCCAAGACCTACGAAGCCATCGTCAAGGGCGATCCGATGCCTACTCCGGGCATCCCCGAGTCCCTGAACGTGCTCCTGCACGAACTCCGGGGTCTGGGTCTGAAGGTTACGTTGGACTAATAACAGATATACGAATATGCCTGCTTTTAACAATAAGGAAAACAAGGTAAAGAGCAATTTCTCCCGCATTTCCATCTCGCTCGCTTCCCCGGAGGACATCACCGAGCGTTCCTGCGGCGAGGTCCTGAAGCCGGAAACGGTGAACTACCGGACCTACAAGCCGGAGCGTGAGGGCCTCTTCTGCGAGAAGATCTTCGGTCCCACCAAGGACTACGAGTGCTACTGCGGCAAGTACAAGCGGATCCGCTACCGCGGTATCGTGTGCGACCGCTGCGGTGTGGAAGTGACGGAGAAGAAGGTGCGCCGCGAACGGATGGGTCACATCACCCTTACCGTTCCGGTAGCCCATATCTGGTACTTCAAGAGCGCTCCCAACAAGATCAGCGCCCTCCTGGGCGTACCTTCCAAGAAACTGGAATCCGTGATTTACTACGAGAAATACATCGTGGTGAATCCCGGCGTGCTGGACAGCGACCTGGTGGCTGAGGAGCTCCGCGTCCACAAGATGGACCTCATGTCCGAGGACGAGTACTTCACCGCCATGGACCGCGTGGCCGACATCCGCCGCAAGCAGGAGGAAGAAGGCGTGGTCTGGGAAGACAGCATGAACCTGGTGGCCAAGATGGGTGCCGAAGGCATCTACGACCTCCTGAAGGAGATCGACGTGGAGGAACTGGGCCGCGAACTCCGCCGTGCCATGCACGTGGAGAGCTCCCAGCAGCGCAAGACCGAAATCCTCAAGCGTCTATCCGTGGTGAAGTGGTTCCAGGAGTCCAAGGACGTCAACCGTCCGGAATGGATGATCATGAAGGTGATCCCGGTCACCCCGCCGGACCTCCGTCCGCTGGTTCCGCTGGATGGCGGCCGTTTCGCCACCAGTGACCTCAATGACCTGTACCGCCGCGTCATCATCCGCAACAACCGTCTGAAGAAGCTCATCCAGATCCAGGCTCCGGAAGTGATCCTGCGCAACGAGAAGCGCATGCTCCAGGAAGCCGTGGACAGCCTCTTCGACAACTCCAAGAAGTCTTCCGCCGTCAAGAGCGAGTCCAACCGGGCCCTCAAGTCCCTGTCGGATTCCCTCAAGGGCAAGCAAGGCCGCTTCCGTCAGAACCTCCTCGGTAAGCGTGTGGACTATTCCGCCCGTTCGGTTATCGTCGTGGGTCCGGAACTCAACATGCACGAGTGCGGTCTGCCCAAATTCATGGCCGCCGAGCTCTACAAGCCGTTCGTGATCCGCAAGCTCATCGAGCGCGGTATCGTGAAGACCGTCAAGAGCGCCAAGAAGATCGTGGACCGCAGAGATCCCGTCATCTGGGATATCCTGGAGAATGTGATGAAGGGCCATCCGGTGCTCCTGAACCGTGCACCCACCCTGCACCGTCTGGGTATCCAGGCCTTCCAGCCCCGCATGATCGAAGGCAAGGCCATCCAGCTGCATCCGCTCGCCTGTACGGCTTTCAACGCCGACTTCGACGGTGACCAGATGGCTATCCACCTCCCGCTGGGCAACGCCGCCATCATGGAGGCCCACCTCCTGATGCTGGGCT
>Ga0310696_10011241_pt1 | contig 10218 bp, 5 predicted proteins | sample AusTroGonzalo_MG_4_FD_203885 | JGI IMG/M metagenome (GOLD analysis project Ga0310696, IMG submission 203885) | Bovine rumen microbial communities from tropical cattle in Woodstock, Queensland, Australia - Gonzalo_02 (v2) (version 2) | ecosystem: Host-associated > Mammals > Digestive system >... | reverse complement strand
TGGATACAGAGGACGTAAAGTTCATAAAACTTGCGTTTTGCGATATATTCGGCGTACAGAAGAACATTTCTATCATTTCAACCGAGCTTGAAAGGGCGTTTTCATGCGGAATTTCCTTTGACGCATCGGCAATCTGCGGTTTTGGTGACGAGTCGCATTCCGACCTGTTCCTATTCCCCGACCCTTCGACAATCGAGGTTTTGCCCTGGCGTCCGACTCAAGGCAAGGTCGTAAGGATGCTGTGCGATATTAAAAATCCCGACGGAACACCTTTTTATGCGGACACAAGGAATATTCTCAAAAATGCCGTCGCTTTTGCGAAGAAAAAGGGCATTGAGCTTTCCATGGGCTCGGAATTTGAATTTTACCTTTTTAAAACCGACGACGACGGAAATCCCACCGAGGAAACCTTTGACAACGCCGGATATTTCGACATCGCGCCCTTTGACCGCGGCGAAAATGTGCGCCGTGAAATTTGCCTTACCCTTGAAAATATGGACATTTATCCCGAAAGCTCGCATCACGAGGAGGGTCCCGGTCAAAACGAGATAGATTTCAAGCACTCAGACCCATTGTCAAGCGCCGACAACGCGCTCACCTTCAAATCGGTAACGCAGACAATAGCCGCAAAGCACGGACTTTTCGCAAGCTTTATGCCAAAGCCCCTGAAGGCTTCAAGCGGAAACGGAATGCACATAAACATTTCCCTTACCGACAAATCGAAAACAAACAGCTTCATCGCAGGAATTTTAGAAAACATCTGCGGTATTACCGCATTTTTGAATCCCACAGAGGAATCCTATAAAAGATTGGGCGAAAAGAAAGCGCCGCTCTATGTCACATGGGCTGACGGCAACCGCTCCCAGCTTATCAGAATCCCCGCCGAAACGAACGCGCGGAGCCGTTTTGAGCTGCGTTCGCCCGACCCGACGGCAAATCCATATCTTGCCTATGCGCTTTTGATTTACGCGGGCACCGAGGGCGTCATAAACGGAATGACGCTTCCTGCGTCCTTCAACATAAATCTGTATAACGCCGAAAAGGATATTACAGATGCGCTTCCGCGTCTTCCCAAAACGCTTGACGAGGCGATTTCGCTTGCAAAGGGCAGCACAATAGTTGAAAAATATCTGCCCGCAGAGATTCTGGAGGCTTTTATAAAATCAAAGAATAAATCGGAGTGAAGGTTATGCTTTATGAAAGAGAGGAATTAAGCATACTCGCAGTTTCGGCGTCGGACAAAATCTTTGACATACTTTCCGATTTGCTGAAAGACCGTTTTCATTCCGATATACACCGCGCGTCAAGCATCAACGAAGCAGAACGGCTTATACTTCTGCAAAGCTACGACATTCTTATAATAAACGCGCCGCTGAAGGACGAATCGGGCATAGATTTTGCGGCAAACACCGCAAGTGAAAACTCCTTCGGTGTGCTTCTTCTTATAAATAATGAATATTATGAGCAGGTTTTGGATAAGGTTATGGAATACGGCGTTTTGACGGTGTCAAAGCCGCTTTCCCGTCAAGCCTTGTATGAATCTGTAAATTTGCTTGTCGCAACAAACTACCGCTTAAAAAAGGTTGCAAAAAAGAATGAAAAGCTTACGGCAAAGATGGCGGAGCTAAGAATCGTCAACCGTGCAAAGTGGATTTTGATAGAAAATCTGGGGCTTTCCGAGCTGGAGGCGCACCGGGTTATCGAAAAGCAGGCGATGGACGAGCGGCAGTCAAAACGCGAGGTTGCGGAAACTATAATCCGCACCTACGGAACAGAAAAATAGAGTTTTTTGTGCAATTTTGACAGAAAAAAGAACTGACATTTTTGCAATTTGTCACATTTACCATATTGACATTTTAATCTTACGGTGGTATCATATGCGTGTAAGGCAATGAGGCCTCGAATGAAAATTCGGTCTCATTGTCTTTTTTTGTTTTAATTCAAAAAAGGAGTGAAAATTATGAACAAAGTAACTGAAATGTTTGGAAGTAAGGTATTTAGCAGCGCTACCATGAAGGAACGCCTGCCGAAAGAGGCTTATAAAGCGGTACAGAATGCCATCAAAAACGGAAAAAGGCTCGATAGCGGCGTTGCCGATGTTGTAGCAAATTCCATGAAGGATTGGGCGATAGAAAACGGCGCAACACACTTTACACATTGGTTCCAGCCGATGACGGGCGTTACGGCGGAAAAGCATGACAGCTTTATCTCCCCAACCGATGACGGACATATCATAATGGAGTTCAAGGGAAAAGAGCTTGTTCAGGGCGAGCCGGATGCGTCAAGCTTTCCGTCAGGCGGATTACGCGCGACCTTTGAGGCAAGAGGCTATACAGCTTGGGATCCGACCTCCTTTGCATTTATAAAAGGAAATACACTTTGTATTCCTACCGCCTTCTGTTCTTACGGCGGCGAAGCGCTTGACAAAAAAACACCGCTTCTGCGCTCAATGGAAGCGATAAACAAGCAGGCATTAAGAGTTTTAAAGCTGTTCGGAAGCACCGCAACATCGGTAAAAACAACGGTAGGTCCCGAACAGGAATACTTCCTTATAGACAAAGAAGTTTTTGACAAGCGTCCCGACCTTTTATATACGGGAAGAACACTGTTCGGCGCAAAATCGCCAAAAGGTCAGGAGCTTGACGACCACTATTTCGGCACAATCAAATCAAGAGTTGCGAAATTTATGGAAGAGCTTAACGAAGAGCTCTGGAAGCTCGGCATACTCGCAAAAACCGAGCATAACGAGGTTGCACCGGCTCAGCATGAGCTTGCACCGATATTCACCACAACGAACATCGCAACCGACCATAACCAAATCACAATGGAGCTTATGCAGAGGATCGCAAAAAAGCACGGTATGGTATGTCTTTTGCATGAGAAGCCATTTGCCGGCGTAAACGGCAGCGGCAAGCATAACAACTGGTCGATTTCCACAGCCGATGGCGTAAACCTTTTGGAGCCGGGCGAAACACCGCATGAAAACGCTCAATTCTTGCTGTTCCTATGCGCTGTCATAAAGGCTGTTGACGATTATCAGGATTTGCTCCGAATTTCCGTTGCATCTGCGGGAAATGACCACAGATTAGGCGCAAACGAAGCTCCGCCTGCGGTAGTTTCAATGTTCTTGGGCGAGGAGCTTACCGAAATTCTGGATTCTATCGTGTCCGATTCGGCGTACGATTCAAAGGAAAGAGTACAGATGAAGATCGGCGTACACGTTCTGCCGAGATTCCCGAAAGACACGACCGACAGAAACAGGACAAGCCCGTTTGCATTCACAGGCAACAAGTTCGAGTTCAGAATGCTTGGCTCGTCGGCTTCAGTATCGGGCGCAAACATCGTTTTGAACACCGCGGTTGCGGAAAGCTTAAAGCAGTTTGCCGATGAATTGGAAGGCAAGGAGGACTTTAACGAAGCACTCCACGAGCTTATCAAGCGCGTTATAAAGGATCACAAGCGCATCATCTTCAACGGCAACGGCTATGACGACTCATGGATAAAGGAAGCGGAGTCAAGAGGACTTTTGAATCTCAAATCCACTCCCGACTGCCTGCCCTACTACATTTCCGAAAAGAACGAAAAGCTGTTTACCGAGCATAAGGTGCTGTCACCTCAGGAGCTTAACGCAAGATATGAGATAAAGCTTGAAACCTATTCAAAGATTTTGAATATCGAAGCACTGACAATGGTGGATATGGTAAACAAGGACATTCTGCCGGCGATCTCCGCATTCATAACAAAGCTTTCAAAGGGCATAAACGAGAAAAAATCGGCTGTTGCAGATGCTGACTGCAAGTATGAAGAAAAGACAGTTTCAAGACTTTCCACACTTGCCGGCATGATATATGACAGATGTGAAATTCTCGATAAGGCTCTGATAGGCGCAATGGAGCAGGACGACGCATTAAAGACAGCAACATACTATAAGGATGTAGTTTTCAAGGCGATGAACGAGCTCAGAATAAGCGTTGATGAAGCCGAAGTCATAACCGACAGAAAATATTGGCCATATCCGTCATACGGCGAGCTTTTGTTCAGCGTAAGGTAAGGTATAATGGACAGTATTCACGAAGAATGCGGCGTAATCGGTATATTTGAAAAGGAAAACAACGATATCGCACATTCGGTATATCTCGGGCTTTACGCCCTGCAACACAGAGGTCAGGAAAGCTGCGGAATAGTTGTGTGCGACGACGGTATCCTGACCGAGTCTAAGGGCAAAGGGCTTGTTTCGGAGGTTTTTGACGAAGCAAAGCTTAAGGACGCAGGCTTTGGAAATATTGCCATAGGCCACATAAGATATTCGACAACAGGCGGCAATAATTACAACAACATACAGCCTCTTATGGTTCGCCACACCAAAGGAAATATGGCACTTGCACACAACGGCAACCTTGTGAACAGCTTTGAACTGCGGAACAGCTTTGAGCTTGGCGGCGCGATATTCCGCGGCAGCTCGGACACAGAATCGATCGCATATTCCATCGTTTCAGAAAGGCTAAAAACCGACTCAACAGAGGACGCGATAAAAAATGCGATGCCTAAAATAAAGGGCGCATATTCCTGCGTTGTGATGACGGCGACAAAGCTGATCGCGTTCCGTGACGAAACGGGGTTTCGTCCGCTATGTATAGGCAGAACAAAGTGCGGCGGTTATGTTGTAGCGTCGGAATCCTGTGTTTTAGACACCTTGGATGCGGAATTTGTAAGAGATGTGCTTCCGGGCGAAATTATCGCAATAGACAGCGAGGGTATGCGGTCAATCAAGGATAACTGCAAGGGAAACGGCAAAATATGTGTGTTTGAATACATATATTTTGCCCGTCCCGATTCGGTGATTGACGGACTTTCGGTACATCTTGCAAGGCAAAAGGCAGGCGAGCTTCTTGCAAAAAGACATCCCGTCAGAGCAGATGTTGTGATAGGCGTTCCCGATTCGGGCATAGATGCGGCGATAGGCTATGCAAAGGAAAGCAAAATTCCCTACGGAATAGGCTTTGTCAAGAACAAGTACATAGGGCGCAGCTTTATAAAGCCAAGCAGTGCCGAGAGGCAGGACACCGTGAATATCAAGCTTAATGTATTAAAAAGCGTAATTGAAGGAAAAAGAGTTGTTATGGTTGATGACTCGATCGTGCGAGGCACAACCTGTAATAAAATAGTTGCTCTCTTGCGCAGAGCAGGAGCGAAGGAAGTGCATATGCGGGTTTCAGCACCGCCCTTTAAGTTTCCGTGCTATTTCGGAACGGATATCGATTCGCAGGAAAACCTGATTGCCTGCAAATATGGTACGGTAGAGGAAATTGCAAGAAGAATAGGAGTTGATTCTTTGGGCTACCTCGATGTCAGCGATGTGCACGCTATGGCAGAAGGCGCTTTGTGCGGCGTATGTGACGGATGCTTCAGCGGGAAATATCCAATCGCTCCGCCTGCTTTTCGGGCAAAAAACAAATTTGAGGAAAAAATTCATAAATGACCGGCAGCTTAACCGTTGCCGAAAGGGAAAGGATAGTGCATTTATATGGAACACAAAGATATTATCAGTTTGGTGGACAGTGTAGTAAATAACCAAGTTTTTGCCGTTTGGTTTTTGATCGGTGCGGCGCTTGTATTCTTTATGCAGGCAGGCTTTGCAATGGTCGAAACAGGCTTTACAAGAGCAAAAAACGCCGGCAATATTATAATGAAAAACCTAATGGATTTTTGTATAGGAACGGTTATGTTCGTATTTTTGGGATTTTCGCTTATGATGGCGGAGGATTATGTTTTCGGATTCATCGGAATCCCGAATTTGCAGATTTTCTCAAATTTCGGCGAATTCATCGAGAATAACGCATCAAGCTTCGTATTCAACTTAGTGTTCTGTGCGACTGCGGCGACTATCGTATCAGGTGCTATGGCGGAGCGTACAAAATTCATATCCTACTGTATCTATTCGGGCGTTATTTCACTTGTTATTTATCCCATTGAAGCAGGTTGGGTATGGAATGAGGCAGGCTGGCTTGTTAAATTAGGTTTCCACGATTATGCAGGCTCAGCCGCAATCCACTCGGTCGGCGGTATCGCGGCTTTGATAGGTGCGGCAATACTCGGTCCGCGTATCGGAAAATACAAAAGGGACGCAAGGGGCAAGGTAATCAAGGTAAATGCGATTCCCGGTCACGCAATCACGATCGGAGCGCTCGGCTGTTTCATACTTTGGTTCGGCTGGTACGGCTTCAACGGCGCGGCGGCAAAAAGCATTCCTGAGCTCGGCTCGATATTCTTAACAACAACGATAGCGCCGTCTGTTGCAACCGTGACCTGTATGATTTATACCTGGCTCAAAAATGGCAAGCCTGATGTTTCAATGTGCCTTAACGCATCGCTTGCAGGTCTTGTCGGAATTACGGCAGGCTGTGACGCACTTGACGCCTTCGGCTCGATAGTGGTCGGCATAGTTTCGGGCATTTTGGTTGTAGCAGTTGTAGAATTTTTGGACTTGAAGCTTCACATTGACGATCCCGTCGGCGCTGTCGGCGTTCATATGGCAAACGGCATCTGGGGCACTGTAGCAGTCGGACTTTTGGCAAATCCGGCGGCTCCTGCAGGACTTAACGGCTTGTTCTATACGGGAAGCGCAAGGCTTTTGGGCGTTCAGCTTTTGGGAATTGCATCAATTGGTCTGTGGACAACGGTCACAATGCTTATAACCTTCTATATCATAAAGAAAACCGTCGGCTTAAGAGCGAGCGCCGAGGAAGAAATCATGGGACTTGACCTGACAGAGCACGGACTTCCCAATTCCTATGCGGACTTTGCCGCGGCGACGCACATTGAGTATAATCAGGACGCGCCTACGCAGGTTTTGGGTGATGTGCCTGTAGCAGAGGCGGTCGAAGTTCAGAAAATGCCGACCTTCAATGAAGAAAAGACCGATAAGTTTACCAAAATCGAGATCATCTGTAAGGAAAGAATGCTTGAAAGCCTCAAAAACAGCCTTATCGACATAGGCATAACGGGTATGACGGTATCGCACGTTATGGGTTGCGGAATCCAGAAGGGCAAGCCGGAATACTACCGAGGCGTTGAGGTTGAGCCGAGTCTGATGCCGAAGATCCAAGTGGATATCGTCGTTGCGAAGGTTCCTGTAAGACAGGTTATCGAAACGGCTAAAAAGGTGCTTTACACAGGTCATATCGGTGACGGAAAGATTTTCGTTTACGATGTTGAAAATGTTGTAAAGGTAAGGACAGGCGAAGAAGGCTATGACGCCCTCCAAGATGTTGAGTAATTTATATTATCCCAAGCCGCATTTTGCGGCTTGGGAAGCTAATGTTTAAGGAGATTACGGAATATGTGTTCAATCATGGGTTACTGCGCCGGCGGCGCAGATTTTGATGTTTTTAAGGCAGGACTTATAAAGACGACTTCAAGAGGTCCTGACGATATGAGAATTGTTGATACGGGCGCAGGACTTTTGGGATTTTTGCGGCTTTCCATTATGGGACTTCACCCGCAGGGTATGCAGCCGTTTGAATCGGACGGCAGTTATGTAGTCTGCAACGGCGAAATATACGGCTACCAAAAGACAAAAGCGATGCTGAAAAATAAGGGCTATACCTTCAAAAGTGACTCCGACTGTGAAATTCTGCTCCCATTATATAAGGAATACGGCGTAGAAATGTTCAAGGATCTGGACGCAGAATTTGCCCTTATCATCTATGACGGAAAAACGGGCGAATATATCGCGGCGCGCGACCCGATCGGCATACGCCCGCTGTTTTACGGGTATGACGAAAAGGGCGTTATAGTTTTTGCCAGCGAGCCGAAAAACCTTATGGGCTTATGCAAAAAAATCATGCCCTTCCCGCCCGGACATTACTACAAAAACGGCGAATTTATCTGCTACCGCGATGTTACCGCTGTAAAAAGATATGTTGATGACGACTTGAAAACGATATGCGAAAATATCCGTGAAAAGCTTGTTGCCGGCATCAAAAAAAGGCTTGTTGCCGATGCCAAGGTCGGATTTTTACTAAGCGGCGGACTTGACAGCTCGCTTGTATGCGCAGTTGCCGCCAAAGAAAGCAAAACGCCGATAAAGACCTTTGCCATAGGCATGAGCGAGGACGCTATCGACCTAAAATATGCAAAACAGGTCGCAGACTATATCGGAAGCGACCACAAAGAAGTAATAATAAACAAGGACATAGTCCTTGCAAACCTTGAAAAGGTTATCGAAATACTTGCGACCTACGATATTACCACGATCCGCGCAAGCATGGGAATGTACCTTGTCTGCAAGGCTATTCACGAACAGACCGATATACGCGTGCTTTTAACAGGTGAAATTTCCGACGAGCTGTTCGGCTATAAGTACACCGATTTTGCGCCGAACGCCGAGGAATTTCAAAAAGAGGCGACAAAGCGCATAAAGGAGCTTTACGCATACGATGTTCTGCGTGCGGACAGGTGCATAAGCGTAAATTCCTTAGAAGCAAGAGTGCCCTTCGGCGACCTTGCCTTTGCGGAATATGTCATGAGCATAAACCCTGCAAAGAAAATGAACATTTACGGAAAGGGAAAGTACCTTTTGAGAAAAGCATTTGAGGGCGATTACCTGCCATACGAGATCCTGTGGCGTGAAAAGGCGGCATTTTCCGACGCTGTGGGACATTCCATGGTCGATTATTTGAAGGAATATGCAAACGGTCTTTATACCGACAGCGAATTTGCCGAAAAATCGGCAAAATACACCTTCGCAAAGCCCTTTACAAAGGAATCGCTTTTGTACCGCGAAATTTTCGAGAAATACTATCCCGGTCAAGCGGAGATGGTGCCTGATTTCTGGATGCCGAACAAGAGCTGGGAAGGCTGCGATGTTGACGACCCGTCAGCAAGAGTTTTAAAGAATTACGGCAACAGCGGAATATGATTAAAGGAGACCGACTATGAAAGGTTTATATGACGAAAGATTTGAACACGATGCCTGCGGTATCGGCGCAGTTATAAATATTAAGGGTAAAAAGGAGCATAAGGTCGTTGACGATGCTCTTAAAATCGTGGAAAAATTGGAGCATAGAGCAGGAAAGGACGCAAGCGGCGAAGTCGGCGACGGCGTCGGCATAATGGTGCAGATCTCGCACAGCTTTTTTGCAAAGCACAGCGGCTTTGAGCTTGGCGACGAGCGTGATTACGGCGTCGGTATGTTCTTTTTCCCGCAGGATAAGTTAAAGCGTCTTCAGGCTATGAAGATGTTTGAGCTTATTGCCGAAAAGGAGGGCGTTCCCGCTATCGGCTGGCGTGATGTTCCGACAAATCCCGAGATTTTGGGCAAAAAGGCAAAGGACAGTATGCCATATATTATGCAATGCTTTTTGAAAAGACCTGAAAGCATTGAAAAAGGCTTGGATTTTGACAGAAAGCTCTATGTGATACGCAGAGTTTTTGAACACAGCAACGAGCGCACCTATGTCGCTTCCCTATCCTCAAGGACTATCGTGTATAAGGGTATGTTTTTGGTAGGACAGCTCAGAAAATTCTATTCCGACCTGCAAAGCGAGGACTATAAATCGGCTATAGCGATGGTACATTCGCGCTTTTCCACCAACACAAATCCGAGCTGGGAGCGCGCACATCCGAATAGATTCCTGCTTCATAACGGCGAAATAAACACCATTCGCGGCAACGCCGACAGAATGATTGCCCGCGAGGAAACGATGAGATCCGCAAGTTTAGCGGACGATATGGACAAAATCCTGCCTGCCATAAATGCGGAAGGCTCGGATTCCGCCATGCTCGATAACACCGTTGAATTTATGGTAATGAACGGCATCGATCTGCCGCTTGCCATGATGATAACAATACCGGAGCCTTGGGACAAAATCGAGGATATGTCGCAGGAAAAAAGGGATATGTATAAATACTATTCCACAATGATGGAGGCATGGGACGGCCCTGCTTCAATACTCTTTTCCGACGGCGATATCGTCGGCGCTACCTTGGACAGAAACGGTCTGCGCCCATCCCGGTATTATGTCACAAAGGACAACTATCTTGTACTTTCCTCTGAGGTCGGCGTTTTGGATTTTGCACCGCAGAATATCGTCAAAAAATCGCGTCTTTCACCCGGGAAAATGCTTTTAGTCGATACGCAAAAGGGCGAAATAATCGACGACACCGCCTTAAAGGACTACTACTGCCGCCGTCATCCTTACGGAGAATGGCTTGACA
>Ga0310696_10011239_pt1 | contig 10218 bp, 4 predicted proteins | sample AusTroGonzalo_MG_4_FD_203885 | JGI IMG/M metagenome (GOLD analysis project Ga0310696, IMG submission 203885) | Bovine rumen microbial communities from tropical cattle in Woodstock, Queensland, Australia - Gonzalo_02 (v2) (version 2) | ecosystem: Host-associated > Mammals > Digestive system >... | reverse complement strand
TGGCGAGCGTTCTCGGCACAGTCACCATGAGAGACGGCACGAAAGCCCCGGCATACGCCAAGAAGAAGAACGCGGACGGCTCAACGACTTATCTGTGCAGTACGCCTGTTGTTTCAGCTTCGGAACTGCGTAAAATCGCAAAGGAAATTGGCGTGCACACCTACTGCGACAGCGGCAAGGGAGTCGTTTTCGCCAACAACTCCATGATTTCCTTCCATACGGGAACGCCCGGAGAATACACACTGAAGGCGAAGGGACCTGTGAAATGGACCATGGTCTTTCCTGAAAAGCGCGCTTATCCGGAAACGCAGACTGAACTCACCTTTACCGCTTCTGAACCAAACACTTACATCTTCATGATCGAACCATAAAAAAACGGGAGGGCTGCGCTCCTGCGCGGCCGTTGACAAAACAAAAAAAAGATAAACAACATGGCGAATCTTCACATCTATTCCAAACCCGAAGCAGGACTAGTCTATCTTGAAGCGGATGCTCCACTGTCGTCTCCTGCCATATACACGCTGGATGGCAAACCAGCCCCCGCCGTTCTGCTCCGTGAGGAATCCATATCCGATCACGGCTACCGCTATCTGTTCGCTGCCGATAAATTGCAGCCGTGGTCTCCCGAATCACCAACTCTTTATGAGATTCAAACATCTGATGGCTTGCGCGAACGTTTCGGCGTAAGCGAATTCCGTACCTTATCTAATACGACGCTGTTGCTGAATGGTGCGCCATGCTATCTTCGCGGCTACATCCGCGGCATTGTGGCCCACGACCATCCGAACATGACAGGGGGAACATTGAAGGAAGCCGCTATCAAGAATATTCGCCAAGCTAAAAAGTACGGTTTCAATTTGGTTCGCTTTCACAGCACAATCCCCACGCCAGAATTTGTCGAAGCGGCTGATGAAGAAGGACTTCTGATCCATATGGAAATTGGTTTCGCCTATGAATACGATTCCAAAGGCAATAAAACCGAACTTTCCATGGACAACGCGAAGTGGCGGGAAACAATCATCAAATACCGCAACCACCCATCTATCGCGATCTTCTGCATCGGTAATGAACTCCATAAGGCCGGGCATCATCAGCAAGTTATCGACTTGTACCACGTGGGCAAGGCGCTCGCGCCCGGTAAATTCATCATGGACAATTCCGGCTGGGGGGAATATGACCGAGCCAGCGCCGATGTCTTTGCCCAGCATATCGCTTATTTCTTCCCTAACGGCGTCCATCGGCAGATGTTCCATCTGGAGGATCCATGGCTTATCAACGGCTCCGCTTATGATGAACCACAAGATGCCACAATGGAAACGGCGGCCGTCCACGCGACGACACATCGCGCTGTGACGCCAATCAAACCGACGCTTGCGCATGAGGCCATGCACTATATCGACATCATCGACTATGAGGCGTTGACCGCCAAATTCCGTGCATTCTGCCAGAAAGTGGGTGATGATTATCTTGTCGCCAATGACATCCATGAACCGCGCTACATGACCGAATTGCCCAAGCTCATTGAACGGAAAGGCCTTAAAGAAATAATGCCCGATTACATCAAAGCCTCTCAGAAATTCAAGATGATGGCGATCAAGACGTATGTGGAGCGTTGCCGTCTGTCCAATCTCTGCGGCTTTGAGATGCTTCAGTTTGCTGATTGCCTGAAATACGAAAACAAGAACGGCATTGTCGATTGTTTTGATGATGATAAGTATATCCCCGCCAACTGGATGCGGCAATTCAACGACGATGCGGTCATTCTGGCTGACTATCCGCGTGAAACCTATCGCTATGGTGAAGATATCCGCGCGGATATCTACATCAGCGACTTCCTGCGGCAGCCATATCTGACCAACGGCGACCTCCGACTAACTCTCCGCCATGACGGAATTGAGGAATGTCTTTATGACGGTCATCATATCACTTTGGCCGGCGGTTTGCAGAAAATCGCCACCGTGACTTTTGCACTTCAAGACCACGGCCAAGCCACCGCCCAACAGGTGGAATTCATCGCCGATTTCCAGTCAGCCGACTTGCATTTGACAAATTCATGGCATCTATGGATTTATCCGGCTCCTGCGTTCAAGACCATCCCTGAACTGCGCCTTGCAGACCAAAATCTGCGGTCGTATCTTGAAAAGGCGCATGGTGCTGCTCGAACCAATGGAGCCATCCTGACTGATGTTTTTGATGAACAAGTTTTGGCCGATTTGAAGGCTGGACGCGATGTTATTCTGCTCTATCATCGTGATCGTCCAGGCAATACTTTCTATCTGCCTTGCGCTTTGGAACGTTGCAAGCCATGCATTTGGGATCGCGGTAGCAATTTGGGCGGTATCATCGGACCGCAGTGGTTGCAGGATGCGATGGCTTCGGGAAAATATTTCGATCTTAATTGGTATGGACTGCTGGAGGGGGGCTATAAAGTCTGCCTGGATGATTTCCCATGTAAAGTGGATGAACTGGTCTGCGGTGTCGATAAGCCTGTACGCGATCGCATGCGCGGTCTGTTGCAACACCAAAAGGATTTCGTTGATACTGATACGCTTCGCAATTTCTCCCATCTGTTCTGCCTGCGCGTTGGCAACGGGACGCTGACCGTCTGCACGTTTGAGCTCTCGCGATTGGAAGATCCTTCGGTTTCCTGCTTCCTGGCCGCCTTGCTTGCCGCGCCCCGCCATCCCGTGGCCGAATTGCCACCCGCCGTCTTCAACGACTATCTCCAGGCATGGACGAAACGTCCGCCCATGAAGGAAGATGTCATGAACCATTTCTGGGAAATCGACAACAAGCTTGTAGAAGACACGCTGTTCTGGGAGGAAGTGCATGTTGATCTTTCCAAACTAAAATAGTTGGATGTCTCTTTTCCGCCCTATGATTAAGCATGTATCCATATGCAGGAAGCAACAATGAATACGCAGGAACGAAACCGCAATCCTTATCAAAATATTGATTGGAAGAAGCAGATCAGAGTAACCGGTTGCACTCATGTGCATTGCTCAACTCGGAATGAGTTCATCCATGCAATGGACAGCGGTCTTGAATTCGCGACTTTCGCCAATTACTATCCGTCCGCGCCGTATTACCCTGCGAGTTCCATCCGTGAAAATACATTCAAATTAGGGCAACCCTCTTATGTTCGAAATGGAGAGGTCGTACACGAACGTCTGGACATCCGTAAACTTTTTGAGGAATGGGGGGAAGATCAATCTCAGCTACCGACGTCGGAAGGCGAATTGCTGTTTCCGCCCGCTCCGGCAGGCTTCTTAGAAGCCCCGAATGCGGAACATCATTTCTTCTCGGACTACAATGTCTATCTGCATATCACGTGTCCCGGCAGTTTTTTCGCCAGCGGCAACTACAATCGCAATCGACGCTCCGTATTGGCGCAGCATGGCATTCATGTCGGAACGCAAATGCCTTGGCGAAAAGCCTTTGACGCCATGCTTGAGGCATTGATGATTCCAGACGGCGGCGGTATCGTCATCAATCATCCGCATTGGTCGCATCTGCCTCAACAATTCCTTTGCGAATTACTGGATTACGATCCGCGGGTATTGGGTTTGGAAGTCTTCAATTCGAATTGCGGCAAGGAAGGGACGGCCGCCGCCGAGAGCCAATGGGATGAAGTGCTTGGCACGGGACGCCAATGCTTTGGTTTCTGTGTTCAAGATCATATGAATAGTAATATGAAACTGCAAGGACGCAGCATCTTGCTGCCGGAAGAACGGACGGCGGAATCCTGCCTGCGGGCTTATCGCCAAGGCCGCTTCTATGGAGCACTCAAAGGAGAAGGGCTGGAGTTTGAATCAGTGGAATTCGACGGCCATACCCTACGTGTGCGTTGTGACAAAGAGGCGATCATTCTTTTGCTCAGCCATCGCGGAGTGTTGGTCGAACTTTGGACAGGTAGGGAATTGACATATACCGTTCCAGATTCCGACCGAAGCAAAGATGTTTTCCTCCGTGTGACGGCGTTGGATCAAGCGAGTGGAGAAAAACTCTTTACACAGCCCTTCATGCTGGTTTGATCCATTGCATGTGCAAACCACGCTGTGTTCATAGGATGAATCATACATATGCAACCCAAAGGATTGAAATGAAGAGGCTTATAAACATCTCGATATGTTTGGTCATGTCGTTGACGGCGTCTTTGTTTGCACTTGATGGCACCAAAATCGCATTCAATGCGAAGACAAACAAGCATCCGTTGCAGTATGAAATCAACGAACCGATGGTCTTCACCTTCACGTTGGATTTGAAAGGACAGGAATTGGGTGCGCCGTTGACTGTCGAATGGACGCGCACAGGTGACGACGGCGTGACGGAGGAAGGTTCTGTCGTCTATGATGGCAAGGCTACTGCGACCATGACGACAAAGTTAGGTTGCAACGGTTTCGTCCGCATCTATGCGAAACTCAAGCAGACCGATGGTAAATATCTCAAGAGCAATGGTTGGCGTGATTGGTTTTTCGATGGCGGCGCCGCCGTGCATCCCGAATTGCTGACATCAACGCCTGAACCGACGGATTTCGATGAATTCTGGGCAAAACAGAAGGCACGCCTTGACAAAGTGCCAATCATTGCAGATCTGAAGGAACTCAACAGGAGCGATGTCGCAATGGTATATGTGGCTCGTATTCTATGCGCAGGACCACGTCCTGCAACTGGAATTCTGACCATTCCTTTGGGAGCAGAAGAGGGCAAGAAATATCCTATTCTCATTACGTTGCACGGCTATGGGCCTCCCAAATACAATCCTAATAAGCTTGTTGGCAGAGGGGCTTCGGACAAAATCACCTTCAGCCTGAACTCGCATGGCGTGGAATATCAGCGCGACGAAAAATACTACGTTGCATTCAATGCCATGATCAAGGAGAATGGTGAAAAATATGCGTTCAATAAGGAGGTCAATGAAGATCCCGAAATCACCTATTTCAACGGAATGGCTCTGCGTCTCATGCGCGCGTTGCAATATCTGAAGACGCTCGAGGCGTGGAATGGCAAAGAGTTGCATGCGCAGGGGGGAAGTCAGGGCGGCCTCCAGGCAATCTGGGCGGCTGCGTTGGATTCCGATGTCTCTTTGGTAACAGCGGAGATTCCGTGGTGCTGCGATATCGGCGGGCCTGACAACTACAAACGTCTTAACAGCACGTTCCGTCCCGCCTATACCCGTGCATTGGACTATTACGACTGCATGAACATGGCGAAGCGTGTCCGTTGTCCTGTTAATATTACGCGTGCAGGTCTTGGTGATTACGCCTGCCCGCCATCGGGCGTCGCCATCATGTACAATAATCTAAAGTGCAAAAAGTCCATCGTCTGGCATCAGGGCTCCGAACACAGCTACATTCCTGAAAACTGCGAAACATTCCGTTTGGAAGCTGAAGCCATTCAGGAAAATGTTCCGCAGTAGTTGTTTGTCACATAAACACTTTTATGATAAAACATGAACAGAATGGCTTTAAGCGTGCAAAAACACTCTTTTATGTTCCCATCAAAGGAGACAATCATGCGTAATATCCTGTTGCCTCTATGTTGTGCTACATTCACTCTTTTGGCGGGAATCCGTGAAGAGCTCGCCAATATGCCGGATGAATCGGTCAAAATTGTCTATCAAAGAGGAGCGCCATTTTTCAAAATCGGTAAAACACTCTATCCGCCGATTCTCTATAACTACAGTACGGATGGACACTACGACCATGAGGATTTCACGGCCGCCGTCCGTGGTTTTGTCGATGCGGACATAAAGCTGTTTTCGTTCGGCATTGAGGCCGTTGAGTTTTGGAAAGGTCCAGACCAATACGATTACGACGCGTTGGAAAGGGCGTTGAACAAAGCTTTTACTCTCGCTCCCGAGGGGCGTTTCATTTTTGCGATCACCTTTTGCCATGGCCCTGCATGGTGGCATAAGCTGTATCCGGAAGAACAAATCCAATATGCTGTAGAAGACAAGAATACTCCTTCTGGAGACTGTATCGGCAACTATGTCTGTCATTCCTTCGGCTCCAAACGGTGGCGTAAAGAAGCCAGCGAAACCGTTCGGAAGCTCGTCGAATATATTGAAAGCACACCGTACGCAAAGCATATTTTCGGATACAGAATCGGCGATGGCGTCTATTCGGAATGGGTCCACTTCGGCATGAAGTACGCCATGCCGGATGTCGGTCCCGCCATGACGACCTTCTTCCGCAACTATCTCCGCAAAAAGTACAAAGACGATGTGTCAAAGCTCCGCAAGGCTTGGAATCAGCCTAAAGTCACATTCAAAAACGCCACTCCGCCGCCAGTGGAAGTCCGCCTGCAATATATCGACGGCACCGTGTTGCGCGACCCCAGAAATGCATGGGAAATCGATTTTCTTGAATGCATGCAGCGTTCCATCCGTGATTTGCTTCTGTCGATGAACAAAGCGGCCAAGGAGGCCTGCAACGGCCGCAAATTGGTCGGTAACTACTGCGGCTACTTTTTCGGCCAAAGCTATACTCCTAATGGATGGCAACTTGTAACAGACGAAATCATGGACTCTCCATACGTGGATTTTCTGATTTCCCCCTCATGCTACTCCAGTAATTTCCGGAAAGTGGGCAAGTCACAGCTCGCACGCAGCTTGGTGGCTTCCTATCCTCTTCACAAGAAGTTCTGCATCATCGAGGCGGACACCCGCACGCACCTTTGGGGAACTAAGAAGTCCAAAGACGGCAATCGATACGCTACCAACGCACAGGAAAGCGTTGCATTGCTTGCCCGCGACATGGCGCAGGCCATCAGCAGAGGAAGCGTTTATTGGTACTACGATCTCGCACGGGAATGGTACAATTGCCCTGAAATTCTGGATTTCTTCAAAAAAATCGTTCCAGTGTACGATTCCATCAAGGACTTTTCCTCCAGTGCGGAAATCGCTTTCATCGCAGACTGGGAAAGCGTCTATTATCATGCCGCCCAATACATTAAAAATGATCCGGCATTAAAGTTTCTTCATTATAATGCCGGACGACAAGTCTATTCGGCCATCAACTATGTGGCGAGTGAATTGACCAAGGCCGGATTGGGTTTCGATTCCTATTCTTTCGCGGACATTGGAAACGAAGCGATGGATAAATACAAAATTTACATTTTCCCGCAGCTTTTCTACATGACGCCAGAGAAACTCGCAAAACTGAACACGCTCAAAAAAGCAGGCAAGACGTTGATTTTCATGAATCAGGCCGGATGGCTTACGCCCAAAGGGCCGGATACCGATTCCATTTACAAAACTACTGGCATTCGTGCGGATATTTTGAAACAACCATTCAAAAGCACGGTGAGTCTCAAAAATGGCACCATCATGGATGCAGAAGAATATGGTAATAAAAGTGCGGATTTCACTCCCACGCTGAAGGTTACGGATTCGCAAGCGGTTATTCTGGGCACCGTTCAGTCAGGCTCCACGACGGTGAACACATACGCGAAGAAAGTGGTTACGAATGGTCCGACAATTTACGTCAACGGGTCTCCGTTCTTCACGACTGAGGAGTTGCGACGAATCGCCAAAGAGGCAGGCGTGCACATCTACTGTGACAGCGACAAAGGTGTTGTTTACGCCAACAACTCCATGATTTCCTTCCATACGGCGACGCCCGGAACATATACGCTGAAAGCAAAATCGCCTGTGAAATGGACCATGGTCTATCCAAAGAAAAAGACTTATTCAGATAAGCAAACGGAAATCACATTTACGGTGGACCAGCCGGACACCGTCATGTTTGTGATCAAACCGTGACGGGATTGGTGGTTAGTGATTAGTGGGTAGTGGTTAGTGAACCGCGTGGCGGTGGAAGGAACCCAGCCGTGGGTGCAACCCACGGAACAATCAGCCGTGGGGGTAACCCACGGATAATTCAGCCGTAGTCCATAAAAATTTACGATGTCCATTATAATATCAAAGGAGTAATCTATGCGTAAAGTCCTGTTGCCTCTATGTTGCGCCGCCTTCGGTCTTTGTGCCGGTCCAAAAGCATTGTGGCTCGTTTATCCGGAGCCTCTGAAATATGGCGTTGATCAGGAGCGTTTTCTGAGAACGGAATTCGAAGTTCCCCAAAAAGAAATCAAACAGGCCTTCGTCGGATATATCATCGACGATTACGGCACGGTTCTTCTGAACGGTCAAAATGTCGCCAATGGGCCTCTCCCCAGAACTGAGATTCCCAGTGCCAAAAAATACGACATCACGAAATTGTTGGTTCCCGGACGCAATGTGATCGCCGTCACCGCCGTCAATGCGGGCGGCCCTGGCGGCTTCATTTTGCACATATCCATCACCTTCCAAGATGACAGCGAGATGGAATTCTTCTCGGACACGGCCACATGGAAAGTCTCCAAAGTGAAAACCGACGGGTGGGACAAGATTGGTTTCGTTGCCACCGACGACTGGAAGACGCCAGATTCGCCTGGAGATCGCACCGTGCATCCATGGGCGGATAGGATTGACATGCTTGCTATCTACGCTAATGCTGACGCGGTGGTGGAAGTTGAACGCAGACGCGTGGAAGCGATCAAGGCTGCTGAACGCAGACGCCTGATGGAACAGCGCCTTCAGGAACTCAATGAACAACTCGCTACAGAGTCGCTGGAAGAGGTCAAAATCACCTATAAAAACAATGGGCCGTTCTTTGATATCGGCGGAAAACTCTATCGTCCTGTCCTCTATAACGGTTGGATCAGAGACAGTCAGAATAGCTTCGACAAGATCACCAACTTCGCAGCCGCGGACATGAATCTGTATGCCACGGGCCTCGGGAGTTCTTTCTGGAAAGGCCCTGATCAATATGATTTCGAGAGCGTGGACAAAACGTTGGCCTATGCCATGGCGGTTGCTCCCCAAGGCCGTTTTCTCATTGGTTTAGGATTCTCGCATGGCCCCCAGTGGTGGAATCAACTTCATCCGGAAGAAACCATCAAGTACGGTAGAAAACATGATAAATACTCCAGTCGTGATGGACTTGGCCCATTCTCGGCCCCATCCTACGCGTCGGAACTTTGGCTCAAGGAAGCCTCTGAAGCCGTCCGTAAACTCGTCGAACATATCGAAAACAGCCCGTACGGTAAACACGTTTTCGCATACAGAATTGACTCTGGTGTTTATGCTGAATGGCACTACCACGGCATGGGCGGCTCAATGCCAGACATCAGCGCTCCCATGACAAAGCTCTTCCGCTCTTATCTCCGTGAAAAATACAACAATGACGTGGAGCAACTCCGCAAGGCTTGGAAGCAGCCCGAAGTCACCTTTGAGAGTGCCACCCCGCCATCGGCAGAAGTCCGTCTTCAGTATATCGACGGCCTCCTGCGTGATCCCGTGGAGCATGCCTGGAGCATTGATTTCATTCATTGCATCCAGCGCTCACTCCGCACGGCTCTTCTCACGATGAATAAGGCGGCCAAGGATGCCTGTAAAGGACGTGCATTGGTTGGAAACTACTGCGGCTACTTCTTCGGCATGGGCTACACGGCGGAAGGATGGCATCTTGTGAACGACGATTTCGTCCGCTCCCCATATGTGGACTTCCAGGTTTCCCCCTGCTGCTATTCCAGATTCTTCCGTCAAATCGGCGGCCCCATGCTTGCACGCAGCCTGTGGTCCTCCTATCGCCTTCACAACAAGATCTGCATCTTCGAGGCGGACGGCCGTACGCATCTAACAGCGAAGGATGGTAATACGCATTGCGAAACGCCTGAAGACAGCATCGCGATGCTGTCGCGTGATCTGGCCCAGGCCATCAGCAAAGGCTGTGCCTATTGGTACTACGACTTTGGCCGTGACTGGTACAATTCTCCCGAAATCTTCCAGTTCTTCCACAATATCGCCCCCGTGTTCGATGCCGTTAAGGACTTCAGTTCCAGCGCGGATGTCGCCGTCATCGCGGATTGGGAAAGTCCCTACTATTACGCTGTAGAAGCCGCATATGGTGGGCCGGGCGCCTATATGAGTGTCAACTACGTGGCGCATGAACTGAAGACCGCCGGCCTCCAGTTCGACGCATACTCCTTCGCGGATATTGACAATCCCGTCCTGCAGAACTACAAGCTGTATATCTTCCCGAATCTGATCTACATGACGCCCGAAAAACTCGCCAAGCTGAACATGCTCAAAAAAGCGGGAAAGACCTTCCTCTTCATGAGCCTGCCGGGATATCTCTCTCCCAATGGTCAGGATACTGAATCGCTTTTCAAAAC
>Ga0310696_10011237_pt1 | contig 10219 bp, 6 predicted proteins | sample AusTroGonzalo_MG_4_FD_203885 | JGI IMG/M metagenome (GOLD analysis project Ga0310696, IMG submission 203885) | Bovine rumen microbial communities from tropical cattle in Woodstock, Queensland, Australia - Gonzalo_02 (v2) (version 2) | ecosystem: Host-associated > Mammals > Digestive system >... | reverse complement strand
TGGAAGTGTTTTGGTCGGCCTGGCCGTTGGGCTGTTCGCTCCAGATTGTAAGCGTGTGGTTGCCGGGAGTTACCGAGATGCTGTTAAGGGTAACCGATTGGGACGCATTTAGTTGCAGACCGCCCGTCCACTGATATTGTTGCGGCGACTGGTTGTCGATTCGGTATTTTATCGTGAGCGAAACGAGGGAGTCGTTGCCGCGGTTCTTTATCAATATTTCGGGGGTTATGGCACTTACATTGCAATAGGTCGAATCTGTGCCGTAATTGGAAATCATAGCATCGCGCGAAAGGCTCGATGTGCAGGGGTCGTAGGCTGAGCATGTGGTGGCGCCGGTGTTGTTGGGGTCGAGCCAGTCCTTGAGGCGTGCCGACGACGACGAGGCGTTGTTGTTGGTCCACGAATAAGAAAATTTGCCGTAGTAGTCGGAGCCCTGCGGGTCGGAACAAGAAGCGTCGCCGCCGTGCAGCTGACCTATAATCCTATGGTTTTGGTCGAACAAGGGCGAGCCCGACGAGCCGCCTTCGGTAGTGCCGTTGAGCCATCGCGACACGCACCAGTGTGTGCCGTCGTCGCTGTTGTCGAGATACGAAGAGCTTCTCCCCGCTCCGGCGAGGGAAATCTTTTTCAAATCGCCGCTGGGATGGTGTATGCAAGCCATAGATGTCGGCGCCGTGGTGCTACGCGACCAGCCGAGATACAGCGGGTCGTACGACTGCGGCACTGTGTCGTTGAGTTTCAGCAAGGCAAAGTCGGAGTTGGAGCCGTTGGCGATAAGCGAGGCATAGTTCAACGAATAGATGGTGGGACCGGAAGTGCCGTTGCAGGTTGCCGCCTCGTGTTTGAAAACAAAAACGAAAGTGGAAGGGCTGTAACGCTCCACACAGTGGTTGGCGGTGAGGAAATACGGCGTGCCGTCGTTGGAGGTGTTGTTTATCAACGCTCCCGTGCAGTGAGCGGAGCCGCCGCGCAGTATCAGCGCCACGCCACGTTTTTCCAGCTGCCAATCGTTGCCGGCAGGACAGTTGATGTTTATGTTGCACGAGCCCGAAGTGCCGTAGTTCCCTTTGTCGGTTTTGAAAAAGATGTCGCGGTAGCCGTGGACGACGGTGGAGACGGTAAGCTCGGCCTCGCCACGCACAGCAGATGGCTCGTAAAGCTCTATAATTACCGAACTTCCGGGATAAAGGGCTGTGGAAAACACATGCTCGGGATTGTTGCTTTTTTCGGTGAATGCACCGGTAACATACTTATGGTCAGGAGTATAGATAAACATCCTGCCGCCGTCGGGCATCACAAAACGGTCGAAAATGAAGTTCATAGTTTTTGCCTTGCGACAGCTTATTTGCAACTGCCACACGCGGTCGCCGTTGGGCAGCTCGTGCCAGGCACCGGAATTGGCAAGGGTGAGGTTGGTTTCAAGCTCGGCACCGAAACGGAAAGGCTTTTTCGCATCGGTATTCTGCTCATCCTCAGCCATATACTTCTCCACATCCACGGCGGGCATCACTGCCTCCTCGGGGGTGGGCAGAGCATTGCCGAAAGCGTATGGCTCGCCGCCGTAGTTTATCTGTGCCGATAGGCTTTTTGCTAATATTATGGCCAATGCCGTCAAAAGAAACTTTTTCATATTAAAAATATTTGTTATTTATTGTTTTTCGTTTTGTTTAAACTTGTCTTTCTTGGAGCCGCTGTAGAGGTCGAATTTCAGGAAACGGCATTCCAGCGGACCGTTGAAGAGGTGGATTTTGCGCGAGGGACGCAGGCCGATGTTTTTCATCGCCTCGAAATCGGAGGTGATGAGCCATGCCGTCTTGCCGTCGCCGTAGAGGTTTTTGAAAGTGTTGCCAATCATAGTGTACATGCTGTTGAGGTCCTCTACAGCTATACGTTCGCCGTAGGGCGGATTGGTTATAATCATGCAAGGGCCTTCGGGCGGTTCCTTGGTTTCGATGGATTCGTTGTAGAGCATCACGTCGTGGTGGAGCTTGGCAAACTTGAGGTTGGTTTCGGCCTGCTCAAGCACATGCATGTCGATGTCGGAGCCCCAGATGTCGTAATCGAACTCGCGAATCTGACGGTCGGCCTGTTCCTTTACACGTCGCCAGTCGGGACGGCTGAACTCCTTCCACCGCATAAATGCGAAACCGTGGCGGTAGTACTGCGCTGGTATGTTGTTGGCATACATGGCCGCTTCGATGAGTATGGTGCCCGAGCCGCACATGGGGTCGAAGAAATTGGTGTCGGCTTTCCAGCCGCTGAGTTGTATCATTCCTGCGGCAAGCACCTCGTTGATGGGGGCTATGCCCACCGCCTGACGGTAGCCGCGTTTGTGCAGCGACTCACCGGAGCTATTCATCAGCAAGGTTACCTTGTTGTTGAATATATGTATGTTGAACTTGTACGTAGGATTTTCGGTATCCACCGAGGGACGCTTGCCGAACATGGAACGGAAACGGTCCACAATGGCGTCCTTGGTCTTGAGGGCGGCGTAGTACGAATTGGTGAAAATCTTGCTGTTGGCCGCCGATTCGATGAAAAAGGTGCAGTCCACGTCGAGAATCTTCTCCCACTGTATTTTGTAAACATTGTCGTAGAGCTCCTGCTCGTTGTTGGCCTCGAATTCGGCGAAAGGCTTGAGGATGGCGAGGGCCGTGCGGCAGCAGTAGTTGGCTTTGTAGAGGGTTTCCATTGTGCCTGTGAACGTTACGGCTCGCGTCACGGGAGTGATGTCCTCGGCACCAAGCTCTTTAAGTTCGGCGGCAAGCACTTCCTCCAAACCGAACATGGTTTTGGCTATCATTTTAAACTTAGCGGCAGTGCTTTTGTTCTCTACCGTTTTGTTGCCTTCTTTAATGATTATCATTGCTTTATAGTTTTTTTTGGTAGTTCATTATTTTTGTGATAATTTGTCCATAAAACGTTTGGAATCAACGATGTAGCGAATATGCACCGCCTCCCCTATCTTGGCCACCTCGTCGTATGCCTCGATGTGGAACACCAGACGTCGGCCGTCGGCTTCCACGAGTTTGGAGTGGCATCGCACCTGCATTCCCAACGGCGTGGCTTTCAGGTGTTTGACATTGATTTCCGCACCTACGCTGGTGCTGCCTTCGGGCAAAAGATGTCCAATGCTTGTATGCGCCGTCTGCTCCATAAAAGCCACAAGCGCGGGCGTGGCAAACACCGGCAGCAGCCCCGAGCCGCAGTTCGATGCCGAATCGTTGTCGGTTACAAGCTTAGTCAGCTCGTTTTCGATACCTTGCTTTATTTCCATATCACTCATTGTCTAAAGTTTTATCTTCTACATTTTCTGCAGCCACTTCCGTTTCCGCAGGTTTATTCACTATCTTTCCGTGTATAAACGGATTGTTTTTGTTCTTGGTAGTTACTATACTGATATTCAGTTCGTAACCGATAAGAAGTATCATACAGCTCAGCTGAATCCACAGCATCACTATTATCAGCGTTCCTATAGAGCCGTAAAGGGCGTTGTAGTTGGAGAAATTCTCGATATACAGGCGGAATCCGGCAGTTACAAGGAAGAAAAGAGCTGTGGACAACGACGCTCCCGCCGAGAAGAAATTCAGACGCTGTTTTTTTACGGGAGCTATGTAGTAAATCGACGAAATCACGCCCAGGCCTATTGCTATCATCAATAGCCACCGACCGATGCTAAGCACGTAATACCAGAAGTTTTCCGCCAGAAGGTTCTGCGAAAGCAGGTAAGCCATAAAATGCTTGTAGCCCATCATAATGGTAAGCACCACGGCCACAAGTATAAAAAGCAGGAAAACGAGGTAGAGGCACAGCAGTTTGCGTTTCACAAACGAGCGCGTCTCTATTATGTTCAGCGACTGGTTGAAAGCCTGCATTATGGAGTCCATACCATTGACCGAAACAACCAAAGTACCTAAGAATCCGACAGATAGCAGCACATTGTGTTTGTGCGTAAGTATCTCGTCCATAGTGGCCACCACCTTGGCGTAAATATCCACGGGAAGTATTTCGTAGAGCGACACATACAGCTCGTTTTGTATGCCTTGTATGGGGAAATAAGGCAGCAACGAGAAAAGGAACAGCAGCATGGGGAACAGCGCAAGGAAAAACGAGAACGCCATTGCCTTGGCACGGTTGGCGATGGATTCCTTGAGCAGGTTGCGGATAAAAAAGTCGAGCACGTCGAAAATAGGCACGCCCTGAAAGCCCGGCAACGTAATCTGCCTTATCAGGTGCAGAAATTTACGCACCGGCCGCTTGTAGAGCAGCTTGCGGGGGAGTTTCTGGAAATACTCCACCACGCTTTCCTTGCGTTTTTTCAACTTTTCTATCCTTTTCATGGCTTAAACCACCAAGCTAATGTCCAGACTTTTAATATGATGCGTCAGTGCGCCGACCGATATGTAGTCCACCCCGCTTTCGGCGTATTGCAGCAGCGTTTCGGCAGTGATGCCGCCCGAAGCCTCCGTTTCGTAGCGTCCGCCGATAATAGCCACCGCCTCCTTGAGGAGTTCGGGAGTGAAATTGTCGAGCATAATGCGGTGCACGTTGCCAACGGCCATCACACGACGCAGCTCGTCAAGGTTGCGCACCTCAATCTCTATCTTGAGGCTCTTGCCCTTGGCCTTGAGGTAGTCGTTGGTTTTGGCAATGGCTTTTTCGATGCCGCCGGCAAAGTCTATATGATTGTCTTTCAACATTATCATGTCGTACAGACCGAAACGGTGGTTTTCGCCGCCGCCGGTTTTTACGGCATATTTCTCGAAAACACGCAGGTTGGGAGTGGTTTTGCGGGTGTCGAGAAGCTTGGTATGCATGCCCTTGAGCATGTCGGTCATGGCGTGAGTCTGCGTGGCGATGCCGCTCATGCGCTGCATAAAGTTGAGGGCGGTGCGTTCGGCCGTGAGTATCGATGCCGACGAGCCTTCCACGGTTAGGATAAGGTCGCCTTTGGCAACGGCTTCGCCGTCGGTTTTGAAGGTGGTTACCACCAGCGCGGGGTCCACAAGTTCGAACACACGTTTTCCTACCGGAATACCGCAAATAATGCCGTCGGCTTTGGCTATCATACGCGCTTTGCCGTGGTTGTCGGGCGAAATGCAGGCCAAAGTGCTGTGGTCGCCGTCGCCTATATCCTCGCGCAAGGCCGCAAGTATTACCGAGTCCATATCACTGTTTTTCATACCTTTACAAGATTATATTTTGTCAAAAAACAATAATTTACAAGCCTTTTTTTCACAAAAAAAGCAAACTGCAAATATACGATTTTTTTCTGACAAATGCAAAACGAGGGTTGAAAAGCAATTCGACAGGAGAATTTTTATCAGACAACAAAAAAGTGCCGAAGAAAACCTCGGCACTTTTTTGTATGAAATTAAACAACTTCTCTATTTAACAACCACGATCTTGCGGGCGGGACGTGTACCGACTTTTACAAAATACACGCCGCTGTTGGGTACTGCAATAGTTGTTCTGCCAGTAACTGTGGCGTTGTACACCATGCGTCCCACTACATCCGCCACAAACACACGCTCTGCGATAAGGCCATCTATAACTATCTGTCCGTGCGACGATTGCAGTACAACATCTTCCTCATCCTCTGCCTCGGATATGCCTTGGTTAGAAGCAAAAAAAGCTATAAGAGTAGTGTCCTCGTTTACTATGAGAGTGCGCAAACTTTGAGTGTTGCCGTCGCTCCAACGCAGGAAACGACAGCCGCTGCTGGCAACGGCCTGTACCTGTGCCCTTCCGCCGTTAGTACACGAGGGCTGTTCTATAATGTCAACCCTGCCCCAGGCATCGTTGTTTGCCCTACAGGTAATCTCGTTCACAAATTCGCCGTGGTAATTGACAAACCTGCCCCAGTGCGGAGCGCTGCGGTATGCGCTTATGGCGTTGCAAGGCACGTAAATGTCTATGCTGTCGCCAAAATCGGACAGCGACTGACTATAGATAAGCGGCGGCGTGGTGGGTTTCATTGTGAGTGTTGCCACGCGATTGCAGTTTTGGAAAGCGTTTTGGTCTATTTTGTTCACGCCCTCGCCAATGGTTACATTAGTAAGCCACGGACACGAGCCGAACACCTGCGGAGGGATGACACGTACACGTTTCCCCACCGTAGCGGAGTACAGCTCCGAACAGCCGTAAAAAGCACCCGTGTCGAGAGTTGTTACCATATCCGGAATTACCACCGAAGGCAGGTGAGAGCAGCCATAGAACGCCTCGCGGCCTATAACACGAACCGAATCGCCTAAAGTAAGGTAGGTTAAACCCGTGAGATTGCTGAAAGCACGTTGTGGCACACATTTAACGTTGTTGCCCATTATTAATGTAGTGATGTTAGAACATCCTTGAAATGAACTGCCATTACCAATATATGTGCAACTGTCGGCATTGAAAAGAATTGTGTCCAAGCCAGTGCAATTAGAAAAAGCTCCATTGCCGATTGAAGTTACAGAGTTGGGAATGGTAATTGATTTAATACCACTACGACCAATGAATGCATAATCCGGAATAAACTTAACATTGTTGCCAATATTAAGCGTCCTCAAATTATTGCAATTGTAAAACACAGGAGAACTCGAAGTCCCCATATAAACACAACTGTCGGCATTGAAATTAACAGTAACCAAACTCGTATCATTACTAAATGCTTTTTCCCCTATATATATAACGGAATTAGGTATTGTAACAGTTGTTAAACTCATGCAATTTTGGAAAGCATTAGTGCCTATTGTGGCAACAGAGTTGCCAAAACTCAGAGAAGTAGCTCCACTACAGCCACTGAATGAATATACTCCTATAGAGGTTACTGTATTTGGTATTGTTATTGATGTAACAGACGAACAATTTTGAAAAGCATAGTTACCTATTGACGTTATTGAATTGCCCAAACTCAGCGAAGTGGCTCCACTACAGCCACTGAATGAATATACTCCTATAGAGGTTACTGTATTTGGTATTGTTATTGATGTAACAGACGAACAATTTTGAAAAGCATAGTTACCTATTGACGTTATTGAATTACCCAAACTTAGAGATGTCGCTCTACTACAACCACTAAAAGCAGAATTGCCGATTGAGATAACAGAGTTGGGAATTGTTATTGAAGATAAACCAGTGCAATTTTGGAAAGTGCTACCGCCTATTGTAGCCACAGAGTTACCCAAACTTAGAGATGTCACTCTACTACAACCATAAAATGCAGAATCGCCGATTGAGATAACAGAGTTGGGAATTGTTATTGAAGTTAAACCATTGCTATTATAGAAAGCACCATCGCCTATTGTGGTTACAGAGTTACCCAAACTAAGCGAAGTAGCACCACTACAGCCATAGAATGCCTCATTCCCAATGCTTGTAACGGAGTTGGGAATGGTTATGGATGTTATTCTATTACAATTAAAAAATGCATAATTCGGAATGAGTTTCACATTATTTCCAATATTAAGCGTCCGTAAATTATTGCAGCCACCAAAGACGGGATTACTGGTACTTCCCATATACACACAACTGTCGGCATTGAAATTAACAGTAACCAAACTCGTATCATTACTAAATGCATTTTCCCCTATATTTGTAACAGAATTGGGTATAGTAACAGTTGTTAAACCTCTGCAATTTTGAAATGCTTTGTTGCCTATTGTGTTGACAGAATTGCCAAGATTAAGCGAAGTAGCTCCACTACATCCACTGAAAGCAGAATTGCCGATTGTTGTAACAGAATTGGGTATGGTTATGGAAGATAAACTAGTGCAATTTTGGAAAGCGCTACCGCCTATTGTAGCCACAGAGTTACCCAAACTTAGAGATATCGCTCTACTACAACCATAAAATGCAGAATCGCCGATTGAAGTAACAGAGTTGGGGATGGTTATGGAAGATAAACCAGTGCAATTTTGGAAAGCGCCATCGCCTATTGTAGCAACAGAATTGCCCAAACTCAGCAAGGTTACACTACTACAGCCATAAAATGCAGAATCGCCGATTGAAGTAACAGAGTTGGGGATGGTTATGGAAGTTAAACCATTGCAATTATAGAAAGCACCATCGCCTATTGTGGTGACGGAGTTGCCCAAACTTAGCGAAGTTGCACCACTACAGCCTCTGAAAGCATAATTGTCGATAAAAGTAACCGAGTTGGGGATGGTTATGGAAGTTAAAGTAGTACAACCCCAGAATGCAGCATTTCCAATGCTTGTAACAGAGTTGGGGATGGTTACCGAGGTCAAGCCAGAGCAATTCTGAAAAGTATAATTGCCAATGCTTGTAACAGAGTTGGGGATTGTTAACGTTGTCAAGCCTGTGCAAAAAACAAATGCACCATTTCCAATGCTTGTAACGGAGTTAGGGATTGCTATCGAGGTCAAACCAGTACAACCATAGAACGCAGAGTTGCCAATGCTTGTAACAGAGTTGGGGATTGTTACCGCGGTCAAGCCAATGCTATACAAAAACGCACCCCATCCGATGCTTGTAACGGAATATGTTATTCCCTGATATGTCACAGTAGAAGGAATAGTTTTATTACCCGAGTAATTATTACCATTTGATGTCGCATACGTTACCTCCACTGTATATGGAGCAGTATTGCTTGTAATGTTGTAATAAATACCACCGTTTAGAAAATCATACGCCCAGCCACTATTGGCAAAAAGCAGCATGGCTGCCACCAAAATTAATCTTTTAATTTTTTTGTTCATAAAGAGTTTTTTTTTTAAATAAAGCCTACTCTGTAATGCGTTTTTCGGCTTTCCCGCTTTTTTGTGAGTGAAACCGTTGTCTTTGAATAAGGCAAAAAGAAAGGCGTAAAATCATTTCAATTTGTTACTTATTATCTACCGAAGGGCTGGTATTCCTTTGTTAAACTAATAAGCACGAAATGATTCACGCCGAAACGCGAATCTTCCGCAATCTTATTCTTGTTTAACGTTAAGTTACCAGCTTTCGATAGAAAGAACAAGAGCGTCAACTCAGTTTATGTAATTTATTCTATTTCTTTACTTTAAATTATACTATTTGTTTTAATTAAACTTTGTTTTTATGTCAATTTTTATTATAGTTTACAGTTTTTCAATCTCCTTTGCGGTGAGGCCAGTACTTTGCATTATTATTTCAGTAGCTACACCCGAGGCTTTTAGATTGCGGGCAATTTCCAAAGCCTTGTTTTTTTCGCCTTCTTTTCGCCCAATGGCGATACCTTTTTCAACTCCCTTGTCCTCGGCGGTTTGCATAATGTTATTGTTGTCCCTGTAAGCTTTGAGTGAGGCCTCGTATTGTAGCATATCTTCGGGGGAGAACTTCTTAATGTCGGCCAACTCAAAGAAACGTGTAAAAATGCGTTCCTGCAAGGCTGCGGGTTTGTCCAACAAGCGCGAGATGTTTTTCAAAGCGTAAATCCACTTGTCCATCATGTTCTCAAGCTCATCTTCCGTTTTGTTGAACTTTGGCAACTCAACATACATCAGCGTAAACTTGTCGTAAAACACTTTCTTGGTAACGGTGTCCATCAATTGCACATGGTGGTGGAAGTATTCGGCGGAATCCAAGTCCTCGTCGAAGACAAAATTCAGAATGCCTACAACATACACGGCTTTCAGCTCAAAATCCCAGTCACCCTGCTTGGCCTGCTCACGTATAGGGAAAGTGGAGTAGAAAACGCTTCTGTCCTTGAAAAACTTCTGGTATGCGTTTTGCATCTCAACAATGAAATACTCACCCTTGTCGTTTTTGCAATAAACATCAAAAATTGCCTTGCGCTCCCACATCGTTGCACCGAGGTGTTCGTTGTTGAGATAAGTGAGGTCGGTTATCACCTGCTTTCCCTGAAAAAGGGCGTTCAAAAAGCTGATAAGGAGCTCCTTATTTGGCTCTGAACCGAACAGATGCTTGAAACCGAAGTCGGTGTATGGCAGAATATAACGCTGTTTTTCCATAGTCTGAAAAATTTGTGCAAAGTTACGATTTTTTTCTGACAAATGCAAAACGATGGGTGAAAACCGCTTATTTGTCGGATTTGCTCTTTCCATGTTCTAAATAATAAAGACCTCGAATCGGACGAATTAACACAAATAAATATTCGTTAGATTAGTGTTATTCGTGTTCAAATAAATATTTCGTGAGCTTTGGAGAGCAGGATAATTATTATTTAATAGTACATAACTTTGAAAGAATTATTCACCATCCGAGCCAAAATCCAAAAAAAAAGCGTAAATTTGCA
>Ga0310696_10011236_pt1 | contig 10219 bp, 6 predicted proteins | sample AusTroGonzalo_MG_4_FD_203885 | JGI IMG/M metagenome (GOLD analysis project Ga0310696, IMG submission 203885) | Bovine rumen microbial communities from tropical cattle in Woodstock, Queensland, Australia - Gonzalo_02 (v2) (version 2) | ecosystem: Host-associated > Mammals > Digestive system >... | reverse complement strand
CCTTCAGGTCTTCGCCGCCGCCCTCTTTGTGCAACACGTCCTTCAGCTCCATTCCAATGGTGTCAACGGAAGCTAACACATTGGCAATCTGTCCTTTCATATCGTCAATGCCGTCCAGCATGCCTGCCTTCACGGAAAACGGCAGGGTGTCGCCGTTATGATAGAAGGTGTTAGAAACGCCCATCTCCAAACTCAGCACCTGACTGCTCAGGAGGCCCGGTGACATGCTCAACAGTTTCGAATCATTGGGGATGTCAATCTTTTCCGACAACATAAGAGTAGCACAAACTCTTGGGGGACAAGTGCTTATCAGTTTTGTGGATTGCACCTGACCGATCTTGTACCCTGCCAGCATGACAGCCGTGTTTTGCTGGATGCCAGTAGCATTGTCCATTACACAATAATAGTAGGTCTTCTTATTGAAAATGTTGATGCCTTTCAGAAAGTTGGCTCCGACGACAAATATCAGGACAGCCGAAATGCAAAGGATCGCCACCTTGATCCGTTTGTTGCGATTCTGGGAATCTTGCGGTGACTTTTCTTTGTTTGCCATAATAATTTATTCTAATTCAAGATGTTATTATAACCCAATGTGAGGCGGCAAAGTTACTATAAATAATTGGAAATTCGGAAAATTTCCCAAAATTTATTTTTGAACAACCGCGTTAATAACAGCTTGGATGACCGTCTCCACCTGTTCGGGGGTCAGGTCGTAATAGACTGGCAGAGTGATTTCGCAGGCGTAATTGCGGTAGGTGACGGGATAGTCGCCGATGTTGTAACCTTCATTTTTATAGAAAGATAACATCGGAAGCGGAAGATAATGGACGTTGACGGTCACCTCCTGTTCGGAAATTCTCTGGATGATATTGTCCCTATCTTCTTCTGTTATATTGTTGATTCTCAATAAATAAAGATGATAAGAGGAGGTCTTGTCAGCGGTTTCGTAAACGGGGACGTTGAACTGCGGGTATTTGGCGAAGGCTGCCGAGTAAGTGTCGAAAATCCATTTGCGTTTGGGGAGGTTTTCGGAATCGTACCGTTGCAGTTCCACGAGGCCGATGGCGGCAAGCACGTCGGTCATATTGCACTTGAAGCCCGCTTCGGTGACGTCGTAGCGCCAGTTGCCGATTTGTGTCTTTGCGAATGCGTCCTTGCTCTGTCCGTGCAGTGACATGATACGCAACCGTTTGTATAACTGTTCGTTGTCAAACGGCTCCGGCAGGTTGAGGCAGATGGCGCCGCCTTCCGCTGTGGTCAGGTTCTTGACGGCGTGGAACGAGAAGACGCTGAGGTCGGTGAGGCTTCCGGCGGCCTTCCCCTTGTACTTGGCTCCGATGGAGTGGGCGGCGTCGGCGAGGACGAGGATGCGTCCGAGGCGGCGCTGTTCGTCGGTGTTGGGCGTGAACTGTGCCACCATCGCGGGTTCCCGGACGAGCGCGTTGAGTTCGTCGTAATCGCAAGGGAAACCGCCGAGATCGACAGGCATGATGACTTTGGTACGGGGCGTGATGGCGCGCCGCACGGCTTCGACGTTGACGCAGAAGTCGTCGCCGACATCCACGAGGACGGGGCGGGCACCGCAATGCACCACCACGTTGGCCGTGGCACAGTAGGTGTAAGCGGGCACAATCACCTCGTCGCCCGCCCCGATGCCGAACCAGCGGAGCATCAGCTCCAACCCGGCAGAGTTGGAGCTGACACACAGTACGTTATGGATGCCGCAGTAGGCAGCGAGCTGTTCTTCAAGTTTCTTGACACGCGGGCCGGTGGTGATCCAGCCGGAGGTGAGTGCCGCCGTCACTTCGGCAACGGTGGCTTCATCTATGCGGGGAGGGGAAAAGGGTATCATAACGTTCCGTTCCTTATGACAGCTGTTTGTCCACCAGCTTGATCAGGCGGCTCTTGATGCGGTTGGCGCGAACCACATAATCGTGGGCTTCGGCCACAATCTTGTTAGCAAACTCCTTGTCGTCCAAGGAGGAAGCGTTGATCTTCACGTTGAGGTAGGCGCCCGTGACGGCAGCTTCGGCGCAAAGCACGCCCACTGCGCCGTCGGTGACGGAGTTGGGATTGCCCTTCTTGATCATCAACTCGCAGATTTCAAACACCTCGAAGGAACGCTGCACCGTGCGGAACGGCACCTCCGTGGCATACTTGGTGGCCTCCTGGATGGCCTGCTTGCGAGCGGCTTTTTCCTCGTCCGTACCCTTCGGTAAACCAAAGGCGTTCATGATCTTGTTGAAGGCGTTGGTGTCCTCGTCCACCAGATGGATGAGTTCGTCTTTCAGACGCTGGCCCTTTTCGGCCACATCGGAGAAGTAGCGCCACTTGGCATCCCAGCCGGGTTTGTGGGAGGAGAGGTTGGCGACCATCGTGCCGAGGGCGGCGCCAAGAGAACCCATGTAGGCGGCGATGGAGCCACCACCGGGTGCGGGACTCTCCGATGCGGTCTCGTTGGCAAAACCCTCACAGGTCATATCGACCAGACGGTTGGCGGTCTTGTCGGCAATCATGTATTCAATGACTTTTTCTTCCGGGTTGAACGGCTTGAGGTCGTCCAAACCCATCGACTTGATGGCGATTTTCATCTTTTCGGCTTCGTCGATACCGAGGGAGCGCTGCTGCTTGGCGAGGTAGTAGTCGGCGGCGTCGATGAGGACCGACTTGGGCACGAGGCCGACAATTTCGGTGCCGGTGACGCGGATGCCACGGGCAGTGGCCTTCTTGCAAACCTCCTCGAAAGCGACGTGCAGCGGGGTTTCACGAATGCTGGTGATGTTCATCGAGACTTGCGCAATGCCATACTCCTTGATGAACCAGCCGATGGCCTTCGTCCCCTTCAGCGTGCCGGGAATCATCACGGGATTGCCGTTGGCGTCCTTGACGATCTTGCCGGTGATGGGATTGCCTTCGCGCTTCGGGCGGCCCTTCTCGCGGACGTCGAACGCGATGGCGTTGGCGCGGCGGGTGGAGGTGGTGTTGAGGTTGTAGTTCACAGCGATGAGGAAGTCGCGGGCGCCGATGGCGCTGGCACCGCTCTTGGCCACACTCTCGGTGAACTTGTTGGGGCCGAAGTCGGGTTTCCACTCCTTGGTGACAATACGCTCCTTCAAAGCTTCGTACTCACCCTGACGGCAGTTGGCGAGGTTGCGACGTTCCGGCTTGAAAGCGGAATTTTCGTAGCAGAAGACGGGGATGGAAAGTTCCTTGCCGACCCGTTCCGCCAGTTTGCGGGCATATTCGGCAGTCTCTTCCATGGTGATGCCGGCTACGGGAACGAGCGGGCACACGTCGGTGGCGCCGAAGCGCGGGTGGTCGCCGTGGTGGTTGCGCATGTCAATGAGCTCCTGCGCCTTGCGGATACCGCGGAAAGCGGCTTCCAGCACGTCGGCCGGCTCGCCCACGAAGGTGACGACCGTACGGTTGGTGGAAGCACCCGGATCCACATCCAGCAACTTGATGCCCTCAACGGTTTCTATCTCGTTAGTGATTTGTTTGATAACTTCGAGGTTCCGCCCCTCGCTAAAATTCGGTACACATTCGATTAACTGTTTCATTATGATAGTTTTATATTTTATTCAAACAATTTTTCAATCTTGTCGGCGAACTTCTCCGCGATGAATTTTCGCTTGAGCTTGAGGGTAGCGGTGAGCTCGCCCGTCGGCACGCCCCACTCGTAGTCGATAAGTGCGAACCGCATCACACGCTCCGTCTCACCGAGCTGGGCATTGCAGCGGTCCTGGATCTTCTTGTACTTTTTCAAAACGTCGGGATGCTTGATCATCTCCTCGTTGGTGGTGTAATGGATGCCCTTGCGGGTGCACCACGAACGGAGATCCGAGAAGTTGGGGACGATGAGCGCCGCCGCAAACTTCTTGTTTTCACCGATGACCATAATGTTGTCGATAAGTGAGTCCTCAAGAAACTTGCCCTCCACGAGCGTGGGGACGACGTACTTGCCGAATGCCGTCTTGAACATCTCCTTCTTACGTCCGGTGATGCGCAGCTGCCCTTCGGGTTCGAACGCCCCGATGTCGCCCGTATGGAGCCACCCGTCCTCGTCGATGGTCTCGCGGGTGATTTCGTCGGCTTTGTAGTAGCCCGGGGTAACACAGTGCCCGCGGGTGAGGATTTCGCCGTCGTCGGCAATCTTGACCTCAATGCCGGGCAGCGGCTGTCCCACCGTACCGAATTTGAACCCTTTCTTGAAAAAACTGCCGACCGCGATGACGGGGGAAGTCTCCGTCATGCCGTACCCTTCGAGCACGGTGATGCCCATCGCCCAGAAGATGCGGCAGAGGCGCGTCTGCATGGCGGCGCCGCCGGAGACGATTACCTCCAGACGGCCGCCGAGGGCTTCGTACCACTTGTTAAGCACGAGCGAACGTGCGCGCTTCAGCTGGCGACGGTAGCGTTTGCTCTGTTCCGCCTCCAGTTCGTAGTTGCTGGCCACCTCATCGGCCCAGAAGAAAATCTTCTTCTTGACCTTGCCCATCTTGCGCCCCGTGGCGATGATGCGGTCGTAGAATTTCTCCAGCAGGCGCGGCACCGTGGTGAAGATAGTGGGCTTGATTTCGCGCAGGTTGTCGGCGATAGTGCCGAGGCTTTCGGCGTAATAGATAGGGATGCCGAGGTACTGCCATGCGTAGTTCATCATGCGTTCGTAGATGTGGCACAACGGCAGGTAGCTCAGCACGCGGGTTTGCGGATGCACAGGCACAATCGGCAGGATGGCCTTGAAGTTGCTGATGATATTGCGGTGGGTGAGCTGCACCCCCTTCATCGTACCGGTGGTGCCCGACGTGTAGATCATGGTCATCACGTCGTCGGGGGAGATACGGTCCCGGATCTCCTTGAGGTACTGCGGACTCGGGTTGGCCGCACCGATTTCAATGACCTCGTTCAGGTGGTGATAGCCACGGAGGTTACGGAAGGTATAGACATTGTCCTTCAGGTTCGGAATCTCGGCGATGAGGTTCTCAATTTTGCGAAGCACGTCCCAGCCTGAGACGAAAACCATTTTCACGTCAGCGTGGTGCAGGATGTACTTGTAGTCGGTTTCGCTGATGGTGGGATAGATCGGCACATGGATGGCGCCCAGCTGGATGATGGCCATGTCGAGGAAGTTCCATTCGGGACGTCCGGCGCTGATGGAGGCGATCTTGTCGCCCTTCTTCACGCCCAGCTGCATCAGTCCGTAGCTGATGTTGTTGACGATGTTGACGTACTGGTTGGTGCTATAATGTTTCCACACGCCGTTCTCCTTCCCGCAGAGTGCGTCGTCGCGCTGCAGGTGGATGGCATAGTGTGGAAGAATGTCGAAAATACGGGTTACTTCCATTCCGAAAAGAAATTAGAAAGAAATTATCTGACAATCAGTTTCTTGGTAGAAACGACCTTGCCGGCGGATTCGATGGAGTAGAAATAGATTCCGGAATCAAGGTTGGAGATGTCCATGCTGACTTTTCCGGAGTTGCCGGCTATCGGACGGACGGCCACCTTGCTGCCGACGAGGTTGGTGATGACAACACGGGTGTCGGCGCTGTTGCGCATATTCGACAGGTCGTAAGCGATGGTGACGCTTGAGGTGGCAGGGTTCGGGTAGGCGGTGAGGCTGTTCACGCTGACGGCGGCCTCTTCAACGCCGACGGTGCCGTAAATATAGTTGACTGTCACGGAATCCTGATAGTCGCCGGAGGTGAAGACGTACTTCACGGTGGTGATGCCTTCTGTGCCGCCGGGGTTGTACAGCATGTGGAACGAACGTCCGTCGGAGCTCTCGCCCGGTTGCAGCACTAACGGGGTGGTGGAAGTTGACGACTCATAACAGGCATCACCGATGCAGAAAAGGTTGGAAGAGCCCGGAACTTCCGCCAGAACGTACTTGGTCAGGTAGATGTTCTCCACCTCGGTGGAAGTGTTGGTGATGGTCAGGACGAGCTCGTTGTCATCATCGGCCGCTTCGGCGATAAAATCTATAGTGCCAGCCACTTGCGCTCCGTCGTAGGAAATCTGGAAGCTTTGGGCATACACCGCCGTAACGGCCAAAAACAATATAAGGGTGACTATCTTTTTCATCTTTTACAATATTTAGAATTAGGCTGCAAAAGTACAATAATTTTATGGAATGACCATTATTTTTTTATTTATGTTTTGGGTGTCGAAAAAATTGTATTTTTGCGCCATTGTTTGACATTTTTAAAATTGTAATTATGAAGAAATTTTTATCCGTTATGGTACTTTGCTTTGTGTGTACCTTTGGCGCTTTTGCGCAAAACTATTCCACAGTTCAAATTACCCCACAAAATGGTGTTTTGATTGTGAATGGAATCGAGCAGATTTCGATACCGAATTATGACCCCAGTGAGGTGCAGTTGGAGCCGATTGCCGGCAAGGTTGCAGCCCCGAGTGCCGACCAGGCCTATACGGTCGCCGAATTTGCCACATTGGATGCTGTGTGGAGCGCTTTTGCCAGTTCCTCAATTTTTTGGACCGACAATATGGTCACACTCGATACCTATTCAGGCACAGGGCTCAACACCGGTTATGCTGCCTTGCATTTTTCGGGTTCGCCCAATACGCTTGGTTATGCCAAATTTGACAAAAGCGTCTCCGGCGGTTGGACGGAATTCGGCTATTTCACGACCGGTTCTGGCATCGATGAATTGTCCAATACGATTACGGTCAGTCCCAATCCTGTGAAGGATGTTCTCAGTCTGGACAATGCCGAAGGCGTCACGATTTCCATCTGCAATATGAACGGTCAGGAGGTGATGCACGTCGAAAAGGCGAAGGTCAATGAAAAAGTGAATGTGTCCGAGCTGTCATCCGGTGTCTATTTTGTCCGCATCTCCCAGAATAACAAAGTGAGTGCGACGAAGTTCGTCAAGGAATAATTTTTTTTCCTTGACTCTTCCTGCCTTTTTCGCCTCAAATTTCACCCTTAACCCCTTTGTCCCATGAAACACCGCATTACCCCCTTCCTTGCATTCGTATTGTTGATTGCGACAGCCACCGCCCAAGGCGAATGGAAATGGGCGCACTACTGGACCGGCTCCGACGGTGCGTACCCCAGCTACTACAATTACATCACCAACACCGCTTTCGACGATGAGGGCAACCTGTACGTCTACGGCAGTATGGGCAACACGCCTATCATGGATGGGGATTTTTTCGAGTTCAGTTCGCAACCGATGCCGGGTGTGCAGGGCGCTCCTGCTATCCTTTTGGCCAAGTTTGACACATTGGGCAATATGCTCTGGTACAAAGTGGTGAAATCTCAGACGGAGGGGTCTTATCCCCATTGGATGGAGGTGCGCGATAACCGGATTTGCATTTCTGGCAGTTCGAGTTTCTTCGGTTCCAGCTCAAACGCTTGGCTCTACTTTATGGATACCCTTATTACAAAGGCACAGATAGACACAATGCCTGCCGAAGAACGGAAGCCGCCCTTCAAAACATACAGCAGGTGGACTTTCTTTGCGCAGTTCGATACTGACGGCGAACTGTCGGATTGTCATTTTGTAGAAGCTTTTTCAAGAGAAGTGATCAACGGTATTCGGACTAAACAGTCCTTGTGCCCTAATCCTGAGGTTGCACCCACACACAATGACCGTAACGGGAACACCTACCTTTTCTCCTACATCATATATGGTGGAACCGAGGCCGACCCTTACACCATAATGATTGACGGGGACACAAACAGAACCTATAACCTGTTTCTGCCGGGGAACACCGACAGAAATATTGAAAATGCCATGCTGTACAAGTTTACACCTGAGTGGACTTTGGATTTTGCCCACCTGTTGGTGAACCATGCCGACGGCATTGCAACCCCATACGAATTTACACACGACAGCATCAATCCCCTCTTCAGATACTACGCGAGAGGCCTCTCTTATGACGATGAAGAGAATATGTATCTTTCCGGGCGCATTGAATTGGTTTTGAATACGGCTTCGCATGGCGGGAATCTGCACAATTATCCCGCCCACATCTGGTGGGATGACAACCACTGCCTCACCATCAATGATATTTCATCCGCAGTATCAGCCAATTTCGTCATCAAGTATAATACAGATGGACAGGTGGTTTGGAGTAACCAAATCAGTACAAGAGGGGAGTGGAATCCTGACAATTCGGAAAGCAGTTCTAGTGCTTATTGGTATGGTAATTACTTTTATAATAATTGTGTTTACATGATAGGTGCTGGTGGGTATGGGAGTGATGCGCTCGTCTATTTTGAAGACGAGGATAATTATCTTCAGTTAGCAATAGGGACCAATAAGGATATCGCCTTTTTCGCCAGATATGATGCCACCACAGGAAATTATCTCAATCATGGGATTGTCCCTGGGGTAGAGTCAATATTTGAAGGACTGGCACAACCGTCCGTGATTGGGAACAAAGTACTGGCACTTGCCGCTGATGCAGTATTACAGAATCATTCTTTAGTGATGTGGGGAAATGATGGGACATTTCTTCAGAGGGATATTCTCTATTCCTCCCAAAGACTTCAAAAGACCTCTGTCTGCACTAGCGAAGAAGGCTATATCGCAGTTTGTATGATGACTCTGGGGCCTGTCACAATCGAAAACGATTTGACCGTAAATTGTTCCTCTGGACGTTCCAGCGCTGTTATTGCGATGAAGTACGATCCTGAATTGCTCGTTCCATACGTGAAGGTGCCGGAGTACCAGAGCCCTCCATTGAAGTTACGGATCTGGCCCAATCCTGCCAGCAGTTTCATATCTGCGGATTGTGGGGATATGCGACCCGAGACCATACTCCTGTTTGATGAAAATGGCAGGGAATTGCGTCGCATCAGCTGCGACAACACCCTCACAGTGATAAGCCTTGTGGGACTCCCTGACGGAACCTATTTGCTGAAAGCCGTCAGCAGCGACGGGACTACTGCTGTCGGCAGGTTCGTGAAGGCGGAGTAGGCGCCTTCAGAATAAAACAGCCAGTCTATAAAACTTACAAAATTTATATTTTTAAACCTAAACCCCAAACAATTATGAAAAAGTTTTTCTTTGCCCTTCTGCTGCTGTTCCTGTTCAGCGGCCAATTGTCGGCACAGGACTCCTGCGGCCTCTACATCAGAACGGACTTTGACTCCGAATGCCTGCTCACAACAATAGACGCGGATGGAAGACCTGGCCATGTTGACGGTTCTGAAGATTGCTGGTTGGCATGTAAAGGCAATACGGTGAGCTATACCGCCGTATGCGACCACATCGGTGAAATCACGTGGGTGATAACCGGAGCCGACCATTTCACGACCGACAGCACAGGAAGAACTGTCACCATCACGTGGGGCGACGGTGATGTCGGTCATCTCTCCGCTTCCGTCAACATTGGCGACTCCCTGACCTGCACAGTTGAAGTGTGCGTTTTCCTGATTGAATCGCCACAAATCGCCTCCACCTCCGTGCCGGCCTTTTACTACGATGAGTTCGGACTCAAGCATATTGAGATCTGCCAGAACGAACTGATAGAACTCACCGACATGAGTTCGGCTGGCACCACCCCCATCACAAGCTACCTGTGGAGTTCGCCATACGGCAACGGCTCATCTGACCACTATTCTATACGTCCGACCCAGTCTGGTGAGTTCTCTATCGCCCATTCAGTGCAGAACGAGTGCGGTTGCGTTGACGAGGAGAAGATTTATGTGCGGGTTACCGCCCCCACCAAACTTGAAATTTCATGCTATGGAACTGCCTGCGCCGAGACAGCTGCCACCTACACAGCTAACGGGCCGACCTGCACACAGTATCATTGGCTTGTGGAGGGTGGCTCAATCTCGCATGGGCAGGGTACGCCCACCATTACGGTTATGTGGGGAGAACCGTCATCGGGCTATGGCGTGGTTTCCTTGGACGCGTCATTCTGCGACACTGCCTGCGATGCGCTCCTCTCGGTCAAAGTTCCAGTCATCAGCGACAATGTGGACATTACCGGTCCCGATACGGTTTGTGCCGGAGACTACGAGATATACGGTCTTCCTGCATGGGGAGCAACGAACTACCAGTGGACTTTGAGCTCCACTACCGGGGCGTATATATGTGGCGGTACTGACCCCAACCAGTGCCTTGTGGAATTCAGGGAGGCCGGCACATACCTGATCACAGTCAACTACTACTGTCCGTTCCTTGAATGTGGACCATTCACTGCGACCAAGAAGGTGTTTGTGATGAAACGGCTGAAGATT